>Ga0134097_1002669_pt1 | contig 10674 bp, 8 predicted proteins | sample 8_3taG_FD_94450 | JGI IMG/M metagenome (GOLD analysis project Ga0134097, IMG submission 94450) | Switchgrass degrading microbial communities from high solid loading bioreactors in New Hampshire, USA - 8_30_10_142_A2 metaG | ecosystem: Engineered > Bioreactor > Semi-continuous > Anaerobic >... | reverse complement strand
TGGTTCCATATCCCGCAGGAGGGATTGAAAGGGAAAACGTTCCTCCTATGCTGTTTGCCGACGGCCCCAGAGGTATTGTCTGCGGTACCGGTGAAACCACATGTTTTCCGGTCACAATGCTGCGTGGCGCTACGTTTGACACCGATCTTGAGGAAAGAATAGGGCAGGCTATAGGTGAAGAAGCAAGAGCCTTTGGTGCAAATACATTCGCCGGTGTATGCATAAACCTTCCATATAATCCGGGATGGGGACGCAGCCAGGAGACCTACGGCGAGGAATCATTCCATATCGGCCAGATGGGAGCGGCACTGGTAAGGGGTGTTCAAAGCAAAAATGTTATTGCCTGTGTAAAGCATTATGCGTTTAATTCAATGGAAATCTCCCGTTTCAAAGTAAGTGTTGACTGCGATAAGCGTACCGAACGCGAAGTATACCTTCCCCATTTCAAGGATTGTATCGATGCGGGAGCTGCCAGCATAATGAGTGCCTACAACAAATATAAAGGCACACATTGCGGGCATCATGATTATCTGCTGAATAAAGTGCTGAAAGGGGAATGGGATTTCGACGGTTTTGTAATGAGCGATTTCATATGGGGTGTCAAGGATACTGTCGAAGCGGCAAACGGAGGGCAGGATATAGAAATGTGCTGTACACAATATTTCGGGGAAAAACTGGTGAAAGCCGTAAGAGACGGTTTGGTGCCCGAATCCAGGATAGATGATGCCGCAGTGAGGATAATAAGGACTCTTCTTGCATTCACCGAGGCAGATAATGACGAATATCCAAAGGAAAAGTATGCAGGTACACCCGAACACATTGCGCTGGCAAAAGAGGCCGCGAGAAAGGGAATAACACTTTTGCAGAACAGGAACAATGTGCTCCCGTTCAATAGAAACCAGGTTAAAACCATAGCATTGATCGGAAGGCTTGGCAATAAAGAAAATATTGGAGATTGGGGTTCCAGCAGGGTATTTCCCTCATATGTCGTAACTCCTCTGCAGGGTTTGAAAAATATAGCCCCCGATAAGGAAATTATCTACTGCGACGGAAGCGATCCCGAAGAAGCCGTATGTGCAGCCCGGAAGGCAGATGCGGTTGTTTTTGTGGTAGGATACGATCACGATGATGAAGGCGAATATGTCGCCACTGATGAAAGCAGCGGATACACCGGAGCTATTGGCGGTGACAGAATAAACCTCGGTCTGCACAGGGATGAAATAGAGTTAATCAAGAAGGCAGGCCCCGTAAATCCCAATTCGGCAGCAGTAATGATAGGTGGAAATATGATAATGGTGACCGAATGGATGGACTGCGTAAATTCAATACTGATGGCATATTACCCGGGACAGGAGGGAGGAAATGTCATAGCCGAAATACTGTTTGGGGACGTAAACCCAAGCGGTAAGCTGCCCTTTGTGGTTCCATATAACGAAAACGACCTGCCGCAGGTAAATTGGGACACCGATTACCAGTGGTATCATTATTATCATGGGTATACAAAACTGGAAAAGGAAGGTATTAAGCCGTTGTTCCCTTATGGGTTTGGCTTGTCTTACACAGAGTTTTCATTGTCCGAAGCCCGATTTTCCTCTGATGAAAACAATGTAATAGCCAGCTGCAAAGTCAAAAATACAGGAAATGTTGACGGTGAGCAGGTAGTGCAGATGTATGCAGGGTTCAGTAATTCCCGGGTTGACAGACCTGTAAAAATATTGCGCGGATTCAAACGTGTGGCGCTTAAGGCAGGGGAAGAAAAGGAGGTAACCATATCCTGCCCCAAGGAAAAACTTATGTGGTATAATCCCGAAACATCGGCCTGGGAACTTGAACATATGGAATATGAAATATATATTGGCTTCAGCAGTGACAACAAAGACCTGGCATCAGGGAAAATCGCCATATAGACTACTGTTGGTAGCAGATTGATGTTAGTAGTACTTTACATAAATGCATCTGATAGAGAATAATGGTATAATTTAATTCGAGACAAATATATTACCTGGCAATTTACCGGTGAAACACTGTTTATTTAATCCTGAAAACCGTTGGAGAAGGGTGAAAATAGTGAGCGGTAATTTGTATAAAAAGTTTAACAGTTGGAATCTTGATAAAAAGATAAATGTCTTTGTAACATGCCTGATATATACAATAATTATTATAATGCTCACTATTTTCACTGTTTTTTATTGCTCCTCATTTATAAATCAATCCAATAATATCACCAAAAATCAGCTTTCAGCCCTGGCAGCCAATTATGAAAACCGTCTTATAAACTATTATGGATTAGCCGTTGGACTTTCCATCGATGAATCCATACAGAAGTATCTGGAAAAAGGAGATCCAGGTGATGATGATTATTACAAGCTTGTCGACAATGTGAGAAATGCATTGCAAAATGCTGTTAATATGAATAATGGCATACAATACATTGCACTGGTAAGTTATAGACTGGATTCCATACTTTACAGGGGGAATTTAACCAAGATATCCAACACTTTCCCCCAGGTTTATAAACAGGACTATGAAAACAGTATATATTGCTATGGAAAAAGCACCATACGTCTGAGTTATAACGATGCATATCTGGGCAGGAACAATAAGATGCTTAACCTGTATGTGCCTGTATATTCCACGTCGAAGATAGGAAAGGAGATTGGCCTGTTGTGTGTGATAGATGATAAAAGCATGTTCGCCGAATTGTCGGATAGCGGCAAACTGGAATTCGATTCGGAAGTTTTTATAGTTGACAATAATAACAGGATTGTATGCGGGACAAGTAATCATTTTGACAGCACCGAGTTTAAGTATGCCGACAGGCTTTTAGGAGTAAGTTCAAGTTTTATTGCGGAGAACAATTTATACAATTACCAGAAGGTGGGGAAGTGGAATTTCTATATTGTCAGCAGGATCCCACTGATGAAAATGTACAGGGATAATATCGCTGTAGTGGCTCTTCTTATCGTTATTTCGATAACCGTAACATATTTCGGGCTTTCCATATGCAAAAAGATTGTAAACAAAGCATACCGCCCGCTGGACCATGTTATCAGGGGAATGAACAGTGCTGCAGAAGGAAATCTTGATGTAAGAATAAGCATTGAAAACGCGGGTACCGATTTTCAAAAAGTAGCCTATGGATTCAACTTCATGATGGACAAAATAAATGACTTAATGCTCCAGGTCAAACGTGAGCAGCAGGAAATGGATCAGATACGCTTTAACGCTTTGCAGTCACAGATCAAGCCGCATTTTTTGTACAACACACTGGACTGTATTCACTGGCAGGCCACTGCCGACGGCAATAACGAGATATCCATTCTTGTGAAGGCTTTGGCCCAATATTACAGGCTATGTCTCAGCGACGGCAAAGACGTGATAAGGCTGGAGCAGGAAATAGAACATGTGAGGAATTATCTGATAATCCAGAATATGAGATATGACAATATAATCAAAAGCGTTATAGAAATAGACAGGGCCTGCAATGATGTTTATATACCAAAGATAACACTGCAGCCTCTTGTTGAGAATTCAATCTACCATGGAATTAAGATAAAAGAAGGGAAAAAAGGAGAGTTGAGAATAAACGCCAGAAGAAAAGCCAATGACGTTTATATTGACGTTTCCGATAACGGGGGAGGTATGACCGAAGAGCAGATAGAAAAACTGAACCAGTCCATATCGGATTTGGGAACAGATATGGGTTACGGCATAAAAAATGTGAACAGAAGAATAAAAATTTTGTTCGGACATGAATATGGACTGTATTATAGAAAAAATGAACGTGGAGGTATAACGGTTACTATTCATCTTCCATACCGAAAGGTTAATGAAGAGGTGGTATAGTGTACAAAGCTCTTATTGTAGACGATGAAAAAATGATAAGGATGGGTATAAGCAAGTCCATCCCATGGAGCACAATAGGTATAGAAGAGGTTTTTACAGCAAATCAGGCAAAGAAGCATTAAAAATTATAAAAGAGAATATGCCTGAAATCATGATCACAGATATAAAGATGGATGAGATGACCGGGCTTGACCTTATAGAGGTGGCAAAGAGATACAAGCCCGATATAAGAGTGCTGGTGCTTACGGGTTATGACAAGTTCGAATATGCCAGCCAGTGCATAAAACTGAAGGTCAACGATTTTTTCCTGAAACCCGTTGATGAAGTGGAACTGATTGAAGCTTTAAAAAAGCAGGTCACTTTCTTGCGAAAAAGCAGTATTAACGAAATAGAGGATCTCAATATTTACCGCGCCCGTGCAGTTGCCGAACAGATGGGAATAGAAAAATTCATGAGGGAGCTGCTGCATGATCGTTTATCGCATAATGACGAGCAAATCAGGGATTTCTGCAAAAAATACAACTATAACGCCGAACAATGCATCCAGGTGGCAATTATCGTCCCAACGCTATATCCGGCGACAGATGAAATAAATGAGGAATTCGTTACGCTATCAATAAAAAATATCTGCATGGGAATGGTGGATGCTCAAAACAGGGGCCTGACTTTACTGGACGACTATGGAAGGATAATTATCGCCTTTTTTGCCGACAGGAAGAAAGGGAGCATACTGGAATGGATACAGGAGCTAAGTGAAATACTCAAGGATGAGTATAACAAGAAACCTAAGGTGGTGGTGGGAAATCCTGTTAACGGGTTCAAGCAGCTTAATATTTCATATCGTGATGCAGTACATCTGCTTAGTTGTGAAAAGAATGATTTTAACGATATTATTCAGACCAGGAGCGCAAAAAAAAGAGACCGCCTGTTTAACGAGGAATTTTTGGCAGTTAAAACTTCCATGTGCTTGAACATCGGTGATTCCGAGAATGTTATGAGCAAATTTGAACGGTTCTGCCAGGCTGCCGAGTCATATAACCTTTCGGACAATTATATACGTAAATGCTGTTATGAACTGGCATTATCGATTTATTATGAATATATTACCAATTTGGGCAGGTATGCCGATTCACAGTTAAGTAACTTTATAAACAGCCTGATGAATGTAAAGGACAGAGAGCTCCTGGAGCTGACAAGATCTTTCCTGAAAAGGATGCTTGGCAGTAAAGAAGACCAGAACGTACATGAAATCGTTGATAAAGCGAAGAGTTATATAGTCGAACACATATCCGATGATTTATCGGTATCGAAAATCGCCGCATATTTGTATGTAACCCCCAATTACCTGTCGAGGCTGTTTAAAAAGTTTACCGGTGTAGGCTGCAACGAATATATCGTCCATAAGCGTATAGAAAAGGCAAAGCTGCTGCTCGAGACCACAAATATTAAGGCCAGCAAAATAGCTGAGATGGTGGGCTATAATGATCCGAATTATTTCTCCCTTGCCGTAAAGAAGCATACGGGAATGTCTCCTACAAAGTACAGGATGGAATGCCGCAAAAACAGTTCGGTTGTTCATGAATATTGCAGCAGTATTGAATGACGATCACCTCATCTGATGATTTGTGTTATCATATCAATTAACTGAAATGATTTGCTCCTGATATCGATTGGAAAATCACCCCATTTTTATATTTCAGATGTCACACGGGTCCTTGCTCTTTCGTTATAAGTGGTGTAAGTACATACAGAAAGAAGGTGTTTATTTGGACTTGGTGGAAAAGGCTATTGAAGAAGTAAAACGGGGCTCGCTGGATGAATACAGGCATATTGTTGCATTGCTTTTATTGACAAGTGCATTTACAGTTATGAAAATATGGACGCTTAAGGACAGCAGTAACAATATCATTCTGCGGTACCAGGAATACAACGGTGAAAACCCGGAACCTCCCGATATAAGTGATGATTTGGAATTGCAAAAGTTATATGAAAATCTGGAACCCGGCAAAGCCCTGGTATATTATGATGCAAGGCGGCAAAAACCCGATTCGAAATATTTATCAATGTATTCTAAGCCGGTAAGGTATACAGACCTGGATGTAATCAGGGAAAAGGCCGGATTTGATTTCGCTGTTCCGTCAAATATTCCTGAAGGTTATACCTTTTCGGAAGGAAAACTTACTTATGAACCTCTGGATACTAATCCTGAAATCTTTGAGGAATTGATAAATAAATTGAAAGAGGAAGCCGGGAAAAACGGTAAAAACACTGCGGCAATTGAATGGGAAACATCATCGGATGCAGCGGGCATACACTTGTTGTATAAGAATAATGAAAAAGAGTTTATTGTGAAAATTGTGGTATAATAAAGAAACATTTAATGTATGGCGGATGTTTTGTCATCAATCAGAGGAATTAAAGGGGTATATATCTTGACAGGCAGGCTGTCGGAGACAGAAGAAAAACTTGGCAGTATACATTTCTATATAATTGCAGATGACAGGTTGATTTATGCAATGAAATAAATGATCATAATTAGCTGCCTTTATAAAAACAGCTTGACAGTAGGCTGATGTAAATCAAAAAGGACACTGTTGACCTGGTATATACATTCTTATTCAGAAATAATGGAAACATGTTATGACAACCTGGTACAGGTAGTGCGAATTTCCATGTTTACGTGAGGAATCATATAGATATTCAAGAATTATCAAGGAGTGGAAAAGTGATTACAATAAAGCAGGCTTCAGGGGAGGATATACCCGTAATAGAAGATATATTGCTCGATGTGGTGAATTGGCTTGACAGTACAGGCAATTCATTGTGGACAAAAGAGCAGGTTTCATGGCAGCGTTTGTCAAGGGATTTTTCACCGGGAAATTTCTATATCGCGTATCTTGATGGTGAAGCTGTAGGTTGTATGGCTCTGGTAGATTACGATCCTGTTTTTTGGCCGGGCATTCAAAAGGGTGAATCCTTATTTTTACATAAACTGGCTGTAAAACGTACCGGTGCGGGTAAAGGCGTTTCCCGCGCTTTAATAGATTTTGCAAAAAATGAATGCAATAAGAGAAATATTGGGTATCTAAGGCTGGATTGCGACAAGTTCCGTGATAAGGTGCGACAGATATACGAAAATGAGGGTTTCGTCTGTGTTGATGAAAGGTGTTTGTTCGGCAAATACCACACGGCGTTTTACGTTTGGAAAAAATAACAAGGTATGCTATATGCTCTTTTGAAAGGGATTGGTTTGTCGGGAGGATTATCAGTGAATTATACTGTTGCGAAGATAGGGGCTTTGATGGAAGCAGTTTCCCATTGACATTTTGGTCTATAAATTATAGACTAACTATAGGTCGATATTTTATAGACCAAGGAGGTTTATCATGACAGATTATAAGCTCACAGAAAGTGAAGAGAAGTTTGCAGAGCTAATCTGGCAGAATGAACCGGTAGGTTCAGGCGAACTCGTGAAATTATGCGAAAAGGAGATGAAATGGAAAAAGTCTACAACATATACGGTATTAAAGAAACTATGTGAAAAAGGCTTTTTCAAAAATGAAGATGCTGTAGTTTCATCTATGGTAACGAAGGACGAATACTACTCAAGGCAAAGTATACGATTTGTTGAGGATACTTTCGGAGGGTCGCTGCCAAAGTTTCTTGCAGCATTTATAAGCGGCAGAAAATTAAGCAGGCAGCAGGCTGAAGAACTGAAAAAACTGATTGACGAGCACAAGGAGGTGTAGCCATGGGTAAGTTTTTTCTCACTGTTATAAATATGAGTATTACCGCAAGCTATGCCATCCTTTTTGTGATGCTTGCCAGGTTATTGCTTAAAAAAGCTCCCAAGTTTATTGCTTACGCATTATGGAGTGTGGTTGCATTTCGCCTTGTAATTCCGTTTTCATTTGAAAGCAAGCTCAGCATAATGCCGCGAAAAACAACTGCCGTCCGAATACAGCAAGACATGGTTTATCAGCAAAGTCCGCATGTTAACAGCACGGTGGGGGCAGTTGAATCATATGCTGCACGCAATTCTCTTCCGGCTCCGGTTGCTGAGGCAGGTACAAAACCATTTCTGAATTATTTGGAGACAGGTGCATATATCTGGATTTTAGGCATAATCGTTTTGCTTTCATATAGCCTGGTATCGGTTTTGATATTGAAAAAGCATCTAAAAAGCGCTCAGCACGTAGAACGGAATATTTACCTGGCTAAGAATCTGAAAACCCCGTTTGTGCTTGGCATAATAAAACCCAGGATTTATTTGCCGGTTGGATTAAGCGAGAATGAGAAAAACTATATTCTCATTCATGAACAAACCCATATCAGGAGAAAAGACCACATTATTAAAGTGATGGCTTTTCTCATACTGTCAGTACACTGGTTTAATCCCCTTGTTTGGATTGCATTTATGCTGATGGGCACGGATATGGAGCTGTCATGCGATGAAAGAGTTCTGAAGGAAATAAATGAGGATATCAAGAAGCCTTATGCCAGCTCTTTATTGTCCCTTGCTGCACATAAGCATATCTTAAATGGGAATCCCCTTGCATTTGGAGAGGAAAATGTGAGCCACAGGATTAAAAATGTTCTGAATTACAGGAAAGCCCCTTTTTGGGTGACCTCTTTTTCGATTATTGTTTTGGTTATAGTGGGAGTTGCCCTCATTTCAAATCCCAGGCAAAAGAATGAAGTGCCACCGGAGAATAAAAACCTACCTGCTACAACCGAAGATAACGGCCATTCCGCGGCCGGCAGGGTAAAAATTAAGCTAATATATGGTATTCCGGGCTTTGACCAGGTAAACGAGTTTGAAACAACCGAACAAAAAATAATTTCATTTATAGACTCGCAATTACACAGCATAACACCGGTGAAAGAGGCTGATTTGGAAAACAACCATACCGCTCATTATACTATAGAGATGTCCGGTGAGACAGGTTCATATAGTTGTGATCTTTATCATGATACGCTGTATAACAAAGCGTACATTGTAAAAGACGGAGCTATGTATGAAACAATTACTGATTTTGCGCGTTATATTGATTCACTTTTGGAGAATCCAAGCATAAAAATCTATATAGATAAGGACGACGCGGTTGAACTGTTCAGAAAGTATGGATGGACGCTTGACTACGAGATTAAAGTAATGAATGCAAGGCTCAACAATATCAGGACCTTGTCGGGTTTTGATCCGAACTCATACTATTTTGCCTATAACAATGAACTTTCAAAGGATATCGGCCTGGATATGAGTAGTTTTTCTGAAACCGGCATTGATGTTGAAATCTACAGGATATATGAAAGCATGCCGCAGGAATTTTACCCGGTGAAGGATTGCCGAGGTATTGTTGTAAGGAATAACGGCAGAATAATCGGTGCGTTTATCAGTGCCGGCAGGCACAGAACTTTTAATGCTTGCAGTCTGAAAGGAAACAGCTTTGAACGAATAACAGGAAAGACTGTGGATGAATGGCTTATGAACATTGTCCGGGCTGACGAACTCGATTCAGGCTTATCAGTATTAGAACCCGAACAGGTTATAGATAAGTACTTCACGGCGTTGAACAATAAAGATGCTGAGGCTGCGATGCATTGCATCTCGAAGAAGACCCTGCTGAATGAACTGACAATGAACATGGCGGACAGCGAATTATTCAATGATTTTGTTGCATTGCCGTTAACGGTCAATATAAGCAATACAGCGTATTTTGATAATCTGAAATCTGCAAAATTGCTGGAAGTCGAACTGATTGAGAATGTGGATGAACACACAAAGATATTCAGAGTATGGGTTGATCTGAAATACAGGAAAGAAGTAATCATCAGCAGCGGTCCACAGTTTTGGGACTGCCGCATGGTTTACGAATCATCGCAGACCGGATGGAAAATTGCATATTTCGGGCATTAATTGCAATGGTCTTATGTAAATATTAAGGGTCTTTTTTGGTTATATCCTTGGTAACGAAGACCTCCGCAATTTGACAGGAGCCGGTTGAGGAGTATTAAACCTTGATTTACTTTTCTTAAAAAATACAGGGAAAACACTATATGATTATTTATTTTAACTCCGGCGAATTTCTTGATTTGGTAAATACATTCGGGAACATAATAAACGATTTATACGTCGAATGTAATAAATGCCAGCAATAAGTGTATGTGTTTATGGGTGAGCTGAAAGAAAAATACCAGCCCGGAAGGATTGTTTGATTTCAAAGTCCACAACCAGGTAATTTCACCCGGGGGTTAAGAAGACAGCTTTAATCTTTACTGTTTGTAGAAATTGATGCAATTGCCGAAGCCGAAGAAAGGGAGGAATGTATGATGGATACCTCAAGACTGAAACGGAAAATCAACCCGATGCCCGAAGATGTGGAGGAGCGGCTTGTAAGGGAAAACTTGATGGATGCATACAGGAAAAGGCCGCCATATCAGCAAAATGATTATATAGGCTGGATATTGAAGGCAAAAAGACCTGAAACAAGAGAAAAACGAATTTCCCAGATGATTGAAGAATTGCGAAACGGCGACAAGTATATGGGTATGGACTACCGGGCTAAATAAGCACGGATATTAGTAAGTGTTTAATAACCTTGAATGGTGTATATTTTATATCATAAAGATAATAGTGGATTATATTGAGTAAATATAAGAATAAGAATAAAATATAATACTTTACATGATGATGGCACCCTGAGGAGGTCAATTGAAAAGGTAAATTCCACTTTGCAAAAGTAAATTCCACATTAAATGAATCTTCAGACAGAATCAGCATTTTAACTGACTTCAGATTAGTTTATTAAAGCAAATTTTTAATGATTT
>Ga0134097_1002667_pt1 | contig 10676 bp, 10 predicted proteins | sample 8_3taG_FD_94450 | JGI IMG/M metagenome (GOLD analysis project Ga0134097, IMG submission 94450) | Switchgrass degrading microbial communities from high solid loading bioreactors in New Hampshire, USA - 8_30_10_142_A2 metaG | ecosystem: Engineered > Bioreactor > Semi-continuous > Anaerobic >... | reverse complement strand
AGGCTTTCGGGTCAGTGAAAACCTTCGAATACACTAAGCGATAGAAAAACATTCCTTTGGCGGTCGGCGCAAAGTCACCATCCGTGGTTCCGTTGCGCCTAAAAATGACATCGTGTCATTTTTACCGCGTCGTCTGTTTTTCTATCGAGTGTATTGACGAAGCTTTTCAAAAGCTCATACTGCAGCCGTTGAAGAAAATAGAATTATTAATTATATACTTACGAAGCCGCGCCAGTTGGCTTGCTAACAACCCCGGTGCGAAAAGTTTAACGGATGGGACTTAGATAGCTTTTTGGTATAAAAATATAAATAAATCTTATAAAGATAAAATAAGTGGGGGTTTAAATGAAGCATACAGTTACTGTTATAAATAATGGGGTTAAGAGAGAATTTACAGCTGAGCATGGTGAAAACCTTCTGAAGTTGCTGCAAAATAATTCTGTTAATATAAGCAGTCCGTGTGCCGGAAACGGAACATGCGGAAAATGCAGGGTTAAAATAGAAGGAAGAACATCTGAACTAACTGCGCAGGAAGCGGAAAAGCTTGGAGAGAGTGCCTTAAAAAAAGGATACAGGCTTGCATGTCGAAATGCTGTATATGATGATATTAACGTTATTTTAGATGATATAAATAATGATAAAAATGATAATGTTTCAATAATGGTATCCGGCAAAGAAAACAAAATTGAAATTGATCCTATTATAAAAAAAGCATATTTTGAAATAAGCAAACCGAGCCTGAATGATCAACAGGCGTTTACAGAAAAAATTACGAAAAAAGTTAATGAGTTATTCAATAATAATGAATGCTGTAAAAAAATAAGTATTTGTCCTGATGTTAAACCGGACATTATGAGGTCACTGCCTGCAATACTTGAAAACAATGATTATAATATAACTGCTGTTAAATATTTGGACAACATTATAGGTATTGAAGCAGGCGATACATCAGGTAAGGCTTATGGAATAGCAGTGGATGTTGGAACTACTACAATAGCAGGGTATCTTGTAGATTTAATTAATGGTAAAAAAATCGATACCTATTCATGTATTAATCCGCAGAAAAGTTACGGAGCAGACGTAATTTCGAGAATTAACAGCACAATGGTTTCGCCGGAAGCTCTGGATGAGCTGAATGCTCTTGTCATTACCTGCATAAATGGCATGATAAGTTATTTTACCGATAGAAACGGGATAGAAGCAGATAATATTTATGCTGCTGCATTTGCAGGAAATACAACAATGCTGCATTTTCTAATGAAGTTGCCGTGCAAAACCCTGGCAGTGTCTCCATTCATTCCTGTTACTGCTGAAATGCAGCACATAAGAGCATCACAGTTGGGAATTAATATTAATAAGCAAGGAAGTGCTATAATACTTCCATCTGTATCAGCTTATGTAGGAGGAGATACAGTAGCTGCCGTTCTGGCAAGCGGTATGCATGAAGATAAGGATATATCACTGCTTATTGACCTTGGAACAAACGGGGAAATTGTACTGGGATGTAAAGACTGGATGTACTCTTGTTCTACAGCAGCAGGACCGGCTTTTGAAGGAGCTAATATCAGAAATGGTGTGGCCGGAATACAGGGAGCTATTGATAAAGTTACGATTGATACAGATATAAAGTATACGACTATTGGCAATAAAAAAGCAATTGGAATCTGCGGCTCAGGAATAGTTGATGCTGTAGCAGAGATGATAAGAACAGGTATTATAGATGAAACAGGCCGTATACTTGACGATGATGAGCTTGAAAGCGACAGCGCTAAACAATATTCAGAAAGGGTAGTTACTACTGACGGAAATAATTCATTTTTAATTGCATCAAGAACAGAATGTGATTGTGATGATGATATTGTGATAACCCAGAAGGATGTAAGAGAGCTTCAAAATGCTAAAGCTGCTGTCGCTGCAGGAATAAGGATACTTATTAAAGAAGCGGGAATTGAAATTAAGGATATAGCTAAGGTTTACCTTGCCGGAGGATTCGGCAGCTATATAGATACTGAAAGCGCGGCTATTATAGGACTTTACCCCGGTGAACTTAAAGGTAGAATTGAGTCGATTGGTAATGCAGCCGGTATAGGTTCAATACAGGTGCTCTTATCAGAAAAGATGCTGGCAAATGCTGAGAAAGTAAAAAATATGATTAAATATATAGAATTATCAGCAAGGCCTGACTTTATGGACGAATATGTTGAATGCATGATGTTTGAGTAAAATTATAAACTGCTTTTTCATATTCAGATGAAAAAGCAGTTTATGTACAAAATAAAGTGAGCGGATTTGCATATGGAAAATATTAATATAATGAAAAAACGAATAAGAGAAGCTGTTTCAAAATTTAGAGACAGCATGAATCAAGATGAAGTTGAGAATAAAAGCAGCATTATAATAGATAAAATATACCAGACAGAAGCATATAAAGAATCAAATATTATTATGTGCTATGTAAATTTTAAAAATGAAGTAATTACCAAAGGATTTATTGAAAGGTGCCTTAACGAGAATAAGAGAATTGCTGTACCTCTGGTTCAGAAAATTAGCTGTACACAAGAAGAGCTAAATAAAAATTGCACTGAAAGTATAAATAAGAGAAAGTCAGAAATAGTTGCATCTGAGATATATAATTTAGAAAATGACCTTAGTAAAGGAACCTTTGGCATACTTGAACCGCTGCCTGAAAACATCCGTGAAATCGATCCCCGGTATATTGACATGGTTATTGTGCCCGGAGTTGCATTTGATTTGAAAAGAAACAGGCTTGGCTTTGGAGCAGGTTATTATGACAGGTTTCTCAGCAAAGTCAGGAGTAATTGTATAAAAATCGGCATATGTTATGAAATTCAGCTGATGGAAGATATACCTGTCAGCCAATATGATATAAAAATGGATATGATTATAACAGAAAACAGAATAATAAAATAATACCTGTACAAATCTCTAAATTGCTGAAATATTGAATATGTCCTTTATACTAGAATGGTAATTTGGATTATATAATATAATATGTAGCAATTTAGAGAGGTGAATGAATTGGACTTCAGCTTCGACTATGATCTTGTACAGTCACAGAAGCTATTGCTAACCCCTCAAATGAAACAAGTTATTGACATACTGAAAATGAATACTCAGCAACTATCAAGATATATTGAAGAACAGCTTGAAGAAAACCCCCTTTTGGAAATAGTAGAAAATACCTCATACGATGATTATTTATACGATTTTTTAAAAGATGATTGCAGCATGTATTCAGGAAGTGAAGATACTTACCAGAGAGATTTTGATACGTATGAAAAAAGCATGTATGAGAACCTGATTGATAACAGCAGACAAGCAACTTTGCTTTCTTTGAAAGAACATCTGCTATTTCAGCTCCACACATCCAAATTACCCAAAACAGATATTGATATTGGGGAATACATAATAGATAATACTGATGAAAACGGATACTTTATAACCGATACAAAAAAAGCGGCTGATTACCTGGAAATATCTGAAGCAAAATTGCTAAGCATATTGAAAGAATTACAGTCTTTTGATCCTCCCGGTGTTTGCGCAAGGGATTTAAAGGAATGCCTTATTATTCAATTGAAACAGAATAATGAGTGTGACAGTGATATAGAAAAGATCGTTAATAATTATCTCGATGAACTGGCAGACGGTAATATAGAATATATTTCCGAGAAGGCACAGGTTAAGGCCGAAAGGGTTAAAGAAATCTTTGAAATAATAAAAAAACTTGAACCAAAGCCCGGAAGGTCATTTATTAATAATGAAAGTGTAAAATATATAATACCTGATATTATAGTAAGAAAAGCATCCGGAAAGTATGAGGCATATGTTAATGAAGAAGCTTTGCCTGTAGTACATATTAATAAATATTACAGGAGAATTATAAACAGAGATATAAGTGAAGATACAAGGAACTATATAAAAGCAAAGATTCAAAATGCTGCCAATCTTATAAAATGTATAGAATATCGCAAAAATATAATGAAAAATATTGCAGAATATATTATTGATAATCAGTATGAGTTTTTTGATGAAGGTATTAAAAACTTAAAGCCCCTTTCACTGGAGATAATTGCGCAAAGGCTGAATATGCATGAAACACTTGTGAGCAGGATAATAAACGGTAAGTACATACAGTGTTCATGGGGTATATTTGAATTGAAATACTTTTTTACAGGCCGGGTGTCTAAGCAGGTAAAGCAGCCTGTTGCCAATGAATTTAAATAGTAAGACAGGGATAGTCCCAGTTTACAGTATGAAGGGCTATCCCTATAATATTATTTGAACAAATTCCATACAGTTTTATGAGGAGGGTCTTCGGATATGCCGAGGTACCGGTTTATTCCTCCTGCTCCGAAAATTTCTGTTTCAAGTTCTTTGATTCGTTCTTTTGTATAATTGTTAAATTCCCCAATGTTTTTACGTACTATATCAGAAAATTCCCTCAACTTGTCGATTTCTACAGGGGTGAGCACCCTTTGGCAATCGTCTGAATTCAGAATTCTGTTTAATTCAGAGGAATACTCGTAGCCGTCGTCCATGTCGCTGCAGGCGTTTTTAAGAAAATCAGTCAAACTGTAAGGCAATTTTCTTTCCATATCGTACCTCTCTCAGTTTAATTTTTATTACAAATAATTATACTATATTATTCGGTATAGAACCAACTGATTTGTAATCAAGTGTCTTATAAATTAATTGATTTATTGGAAGCAGAACTCAACAGCTAATGTAGTTTATGTTAAAAGGACAAATTTTAAACTATGCGATCAATTCATATAATTTTTACCAGGCAGTAATTTTTGCAGGTGCTGAACATGAAAAATAATAAAAGAAAAGTAGCCATACTTCGAAAACATCTGGGAAAACAGCCTGCAAGTGAAGTCATGTTCAGGATAATAAAAGAAATAAATGAAAACGCAAAGCGCGAAACGTATGACAGCAAACAATAGACAAGGCATCGAAAGGCAGGCTCATAAGATGCTCAGGATAGGCATATATGTGCGTGAAAGCCGTGATGATTACGGCGAAAATGTAGAAACAATCGAAACTCAAAGAGACTTGCTGATTAATTATGCTGAGAGTAATGATTTGGGTGTTGTTGAATCCGTATATATAGATAATAATGTTTCAGGTACTGAATTTGATAGATACGGGCTTAATAAACTGAAAAGGGATGTTGATAATAATCTTATTGATATTGTATTGATTAAGGATTTATCAAGGCTTGGGCGAAATAACGCACGCACGCTTGAATTGCTTGATTATTTTGAAGAACACGGAGTAAGAGTGATTACCTATGACGGTAAATTTGACAGTTTGCGTGATAATGATACCGTAGGCATTGATACATGGTATAACGAACGATATGTTCGTGATATTTCCAGAAAAACACGTGCCAGTTTGAAATTTAAAATTAAAAACGGTGAGTATATAGGGACTGCTCCATATGGATATAAAAAATCCCAGATAAAGAAGAATGTTTTGGTTATTGATGAGACCCAGGCGCCTGTAATAAGGCAGATATATAAATGTTATATAGAAGGTATGGGATATGCGGCAATAGCAAGATATCTTGACAAGCTTGGATATAGTCCTCCGGGGAATTCAGGAAGAAACATAAGCGGGAGATGGAATCCCGTAACGGTTAAGAGAATACTGGAAAACAGAGTATATATCGGAGATACTGTACAGGGTATAAGTGAAAAAATAAATTTTAAAAGCAAAAAGACCCGGCGTCTGCCTCAGGAAAAATGGACGATAACTGAAAACACTCATCCCGCTATAATAAGCAGAGAAATATTTGATAGAGTAAATCAAATCAGAATGAGTAAAAGACATAAAGACCCTATTAATTATATGAGGCATACTTACAGCGGAGTAATGTTCTGTGGCAATTGCGGAATGCTCATGTACGCAAGAAAGAGAAAAGGAAGGCCCATGGGATATATTTGCAGCAAGTATGCTAAAAACGGGGCGGTCGCGTGTAAAAGCCATTTTGTAAGAGAAAGCGATATTAATGAAGCAGTAAAACAAGATATATTATGCTTTTTTAAAAACGAAAAGCTAATATCCGAGGTTGAGGACAAATTAACAGGCTATTTTATTGAGATAAAAGACAAAGATAAATATCTTTCAGAATGCCGATCTAGGCTGAAAAGAAAAGAAAAGCAGCAAGAAATGCTTTATATGGATATGCTTGAAAATAAAATAACCTTTGATTTATTTAGCAGAATTAATAAAAATATAGAAAATGAGATAAGGATATTGCGGAATTTCTTAGAACAAAATAATAAAAAAGATAGCAAGCAGGAAACTGCATATGAATTAATAAATAAAGCCAGAGAATATATAGAAAATGGGATTCTTACCGGAAGCATAATTAAATGCTTAATTGACAAGATTATAGTTTATGAAATCAATGACATGAAAGGAAGGGATTTTGGAGGTATTAACGATAAAATTGATGAATTTAAGGATAAATGGGATTTAGTAATAGAAATTCAATATAAATTCTAAATTATCTATTGTACTGATTGTTTTAAATAGGAAAGTTAAATAAATATCGGTTACATAAAAACTTTATCTGGTTGACTGTATGAAAACGTTATGATAAATTTTTCATGAGAGAAAAATTCCTTTGGAGGGGTACTAATGATTATAAGTGACAATATAGCATTAACCGTACTAATTTATATCCTTATATTAGCGGCAGTTATTTTTTTGATTAAAATAATCGTGGGTAAAAATAACAGCAAAGAAAGTAATAAATTAAATATACAAAATGACAATAATGTGTTGGAAAAAGACGATTCAGCAATAGCAAATATGAGATCAAGCAGCGATTTGCCGGAAGACGAGCTTATAGCAGTACTTACAGCAGCTGTTTCAGCATGTATGAAGCCCGGAGTACAATCAAAGATTAGGGTAAAATCCTTTAGAAGGATTGATAGTAATGCTCCGATGTGGAATTTGGTCGGTAGATTTGACAGAATAAGAACAAAAATTTAGTTCAGTTGTTCAATATAAATTGCTGTTGATTTTTTTTGGGAAATATTATATGATTGTTACATGATCAGGAATATGGCTCACACTTCATTCAATTTATTTGAACCTACCGGTTGGTAGGTTTTTTTTTGTTTATGGTTCAATATATAAAAAAGTAACTTTGCTGTTTTTAAAATCAAAAATACTTCTATTTTAAAACAAAAACAGTTTTGTTATAATAAATTGAGTAATGGGATAGACAAAAAAACAGCAAAGGATTGGTACATATGAAATATGTTGTAATATTGGGCGATGGCATGGCAGACAGACCGGTTCCTGAACTTGGAAACAAAACTCCGCTGCAGAGAGCAAAAAAGCCCAATATGGATTATCTTGCAAGAAACGGAGAAATCGGCAAAGTAAAAACAATACCTGACGGATTTTCAACAGGCAGTGACGTTGCTAATTTATCAGTTCTTGGCTATGACCCAAGGCTGTACCATACAGGGAGATCACCTTTAGAAGCGGCATCAATGGGAATTAACATGGGCAAGTCAGATATGGCTTTCAGATGTAACCTGGTTAATCTCTCAGAGGATGAACCTTATGAAAATAAAAGGATGATAGATTACAGTTCAGATGAAATAACAACCCAGGAATCAGAACAGCTCATAAAGGAGATAGACAAGCATTTAGGCAATGATATTATTAAATACTATCCGGGAATAAGTTACAGGCACTGCATGATATGGAAAAACTCACCTGAAGGTTTTCAGCTGACTCCTCCTCATGACATTACAGGCAGGTGTATAAGTGACTATATCCCGCGAGGTAAAGACTCAGAATTGTTGCTGGAAATGATGAAAAAAAGCGTTGACATTCTAAAAAACCATCCTGTTAATATTAAAAGGATTGAGAGAGGATTAAAGCCTGCCAATTCAATATGGTTATGGGGACAGGGAAGAAAACCTCAGTTATCATCGTTTTATGAAAAATATAGTATAAAAGGTTCGGTGATATCTGCAGTTGATTTGATAAAGGGTATTGCAGCCTGTTCAGGGCTTAAATCGATAGATGTGGAAGGTGCAACAGGAAATATAGACACCAATTATTCAGGGAAAGCGGAGGCAGCCATAAAAGAACTGGAAAACGGGAGTGATTTTGTATATATTCATATTGAAGCACCTGATGAATGCGGCCATAGATATGAAATTGACAACAAAGTCAAAGCAATTGAAATGATAGATGAATTCATAATTGGACCTGTTTTGAAGCATCTTTCGAAATATGAGGATTTTAAAATAATGGTATTGCCTGACCATGCAACTCCTTTAGAAATAAGAACCCATTCACCTGAACCAGTACCATATATTATTTTTCAAAAAACAAAGGCAAAAGATTCTGGTATACAGGCTTATGACGAGTTTAATGCCGAAAAAACCGGAATATTCATAGAAGAAGGACATACCCTGATGGACAGGTTTATTACGAAAATATAATAATACTTTAACTTGCGTGCCAGTTGATTTTGTTCAGGAAAACCGAGTTGCGATGATGAGACCTTGTAAATTCAGCTGCTACGAATTCAAACTCGCAGAATAATTTTAATTTAATCATAGGTTATTATTCTGCTCAAACAGTGAATTTTCTTAACTTAGGCTTGGATTAACAGGTTCTAAGGCATCTCCACAAAGTTTATTCCACAAAACAACTGGCACAACGGATTAACTGAGCTTAGTAGACAGATAATGAAGATTAATACTACACTATTGCTTCTATTATATTTTTAAATATAACTTTGAAAATAGCCACGACAGGCACTGCCAAAAGCATTCCTAAAATTCCGAAAAATTCGCCTCCGGCAAGTACTGCGAGCATTGTCGTAATCGGATGCAAACCGAGCCGTCCCTCAATAATTTTTGGAGTTAAAAAATTGTTGTCAATCTGCTGGATTGCTACAAATACCAGTATGGTCCATCCTGCCTTGGAAAGGGAATCTGTCAGAGCAATTGCAACAGAAGGAATAGCTCCTATAAAAGGGCCGAAGTAAGGTATTATATTTGCTATACCTCCTATTAAGCCCAAAACAAGAGGATATTTAACCTTTAGTATCATTAATCCTATGGTTTCCAAAAGTCCTACAATTAATGCAGTCAGCAGCTGGCCCTGAATAAAATTGGAGAGTATCTCATTAATTTCCCGGCATGTAGACAATATTGCATTTCTCCACTTCCTTGGTGCAAGGCAGAGAAAAGACTCGCGAAATAAATCAGCGTCTTTTAAAATATAATACGCTATTATCATGGAAAGTATAAAGTCAAATATCATTGGTACGGTTTTAAAGAAATTAAGCAAGAAATTCTTAAGGTATGCCACCATGTGTTTTTGAAATGAATCAGATATATTATGAAGTTCGGAAAAAAAGTTGTTCTTTATGTCTTCGGGCCATTTGCTGCCTTGTATGATTCTGAATAAATTATTAGTAGTATTCCTGAAATTTGATATAATTTCAGGCAATGTATTGGCTAATTCTCTGGTGCTTGTTAGAAATTCCGGAACTAAAAAAACTATTATAGCTATTAAAATTACAGCAAATATAAAATACAGCATTAGTATCGCATTTTGCCGCTTTATTTTTCTTTTTTCCAATCTTATGATAAGCGGATGCAATACATATGAAATAACTACAGCGACCAGGAATGGAATCAATATTCTGGCAATTTTATATCTGAAGTGATAAACAAACCAAGCAGCAATTAAAAATAAAAAGGATAAAAGAGCATAAAGATATACCTTTTTTCTAATCATATTCCCTTTAACATCTCCAGGTATAGGTTTGTAATAAATAAAGACCGGTTGTTCCGGTCTTTTGAGAGAATATTGAGTGTATGAGCCAATAACGGCCTATCGGAATAAATCGATAACATCGCTTATAACATCACTGGATTTTTTTAACATATTTCTACCGCTTTTTATCATTCGTCTTCTATTTCTGCCTTTCAGCATGTTGCTGTTTGAAATCATGCCTACTGATGCTCCTATGACACTACCAATTATTAAACCTTTTGCAAAACGACTGTTCAATAAGTATCATTCCTTTCATTATTTTCTTTTAATCTATTAAGTAAACCTCCACCTGTATTTGATATTTCAGACACTGCTTCACTGTCAACAAGAAGGCTTTCATCGCTGAATTCAACATGCCCAAAAAGTGGAAGTATATTTCTGCCTCTTATTAGATCGCTCAGTAAACCGTCGGATAATACTACTACTTCTACCAATGAAGTTTTAGGATCAAATAAAACGTCTTTAACAATGCCCATATCTCTGCCTGTTTTACTGAATACTTTAAGGCCGTAAATACCGGCTCTGTCTTTCATGTTAATAAAAGGCATACCCTTTAAGTCTTTAGTACTGCTAAGCTTATAATTCTTGCTTGCGATGACGGCATCTGAGCCTATATTTTCTATATCATCAAGTAAAATAGCTTTTTTGCTGAAATCATTTTTTTTATTTTCTATAATAATTGCTTCAATTTTTCTTGAACTTTTGTCGATAGTAATGTCATTAACCACACCTAGCTTTTTCCCTGTTGTTATGCATATAACAGGTAAACCGATAACCTCACTGTATTTAAGCAAATGTATCTCTCCAGTTAAAAAAGTATATTTTTT
>Ga0134097_1002621_pt1 | contig 10791 bp, 7 predicted proteins | sample 8_3taG_FD_94450 | JGI IMG/M metagenome (GOLD analysis project Ga0134097, IMG submission 94450) | Switchgrass degrading microbial communities from high solid loading bioreactors in New Hampshire, USA - 8_30_10_142_A2 metaG | ecosystem: Engineered > Bioreactor > Semi-continuous > Anaerobic >... | reverse complement strand
CTCCGGAAATACGCCGCGCCACGCGAAGTCGAGCAGCAGATTGCCCGGTATGCTAGTTTTGCCTGGGTGCGCCCCGGCACAACTCGCATACCGGGCAATCTGCTGCTCGACTTCGCGTGGCGCGGCGTATTTCCGGAGCATGTCGTGACAGGTATCGCGCCGGAGCACACCTACGCGGGGTTGTTCGTGGGCTGGCTTCATATGCCCGCCGCGTTGTTGGGGCGTGTGCACTGTGCCAATGGGCAGCTCACGATCACCACGTTTCCGGTTCTCACGGCAGATGACTCGCCGCTGCGCACAGTGCTGCTGCACGACCTGATCCTGTTGGCATATAAAGATTGACTTCACTTGGAAACGAGGGGCAACGGTGATTCATATTTATATCAATCCGCTGCGCACGACAGCGCACATTGATCGAAACATCTTCGGCGGATTTGCCGAACACATGGCTCGGTGCGTCTACGAAGGCATCTATGATCCGGACTCGCCGCGTGCGGACGAAACCGGTCTGCGCCGAGATGTGATTGAGGCGCTACGACGGCTGAAGATGCCGCTCATCCGCTATCCTGGCGGCAACTTCGCTTCCGGGTATCGCTGGCGGGATGGAGTCGGGCCGGTGAATGAGCGCCCGCCGCGTCTCGATCTGGCGTGGCACCAGGTGGATTCAAACGCGTTTGGCACCAACGAATTTATCAGATTCTGCCGCGAGGTAGGGACGGAGCCGTTTTTGGTAGTGAACTGCGGTGATGGTGACATGCGCGAGGCTCGCGACTGGGTGGAATATTGCAACGGCACGCAGGACACCGCCCTGACTCGCCTGCGCCGCCAGCACGGTTTCGACGCGCCTCACCGTGTGACCTATTGGGGTATCGGGAATGAAGTCGATGGACACTGGCAGATCGGGTACAAGACTCCCGAAGAATACGCACGCGCTTGTACCGAGTTCGGCAAGGCGATGAAATGGGTCGATCCGGAGATCAAGCTGGTCGCTGCTGGTATATCCGACTGGAATGGCCCGATTGTTGAGCGGTTGCACCTGCTGCTCGAACAGGCGGGCGATCTGATCGATCTGATCGATATCCATTGGTATGTTGACAACGTAGCGAACGATTTCGCGGCGTTCATGGCAACGTCTGAGTTGATTGAGCAGCGTTTGAACGCGATCGCTGGCCTGATTCGCGCGGTGACGCTGGATCGGGGCATCAATCGCCCGGTGCGGATTGCCGTCGGTGAATGGAATGTCGCCTATCGCACGGACCTTGATCACGGTATCGAAGAAGTCTATAACCTGGAAGATGCGCTGGTGATTGCGCTACACCTCAACGCGTTCATTCGCCACGCTGAGATGGTTAGGATGGCGAACCTCGCGCAGATCGTGAACATGATCGCTCCCATCAGGACGCAGCGGGACGACCTCGTGTTGCAGACGATTTTCTACCCGTTCGAACTATATAGCCAGCACTGCGGCAGCAGCGCGCTCGCGGTGCATTGGGAGGGCGATACGTTTGAGGGTGGTCGCTATTCTGGCGTGCGCGTGCTGGATGTGGCTGCAACGTTGGATGCTCGCGGCAAACGCGTGGCGCTGTTCATCGTCAACCGCACGCAAGAACAGCCGTCAGAGGTCCAGATCACGCTGGAAACCGGACGGTTCAATGGCCGCGCCGAGATGATTGTGATCAACGGAGCCGACATCAAAAGTGCGAATACTTTTGAAGCGCCGGAAAACGTGACCGCTAAAAGTGCGTCACTGTCTTCGACCGGCACGAGTTTGTCGCTCACTTTGGAGCCGCATTCTGTCACGGCTATGCTCTTTGAGATCAACTAGTGGGGGGCATTCGGCCACGCCGAAAACAGCGACCCCCTGCTCAGAACGGGCAGGGGGTCTTTGATCGGGAAATGTTCGCTTCGCCGCCGCCTTCAGCAGAGCCTACTCCGGCAGGTAGATACCGGGGTTGGTGTCCGGATCGGTCGCGTTGCACAGGATTTTAGATTCTGAGCCGCTGAAGTCGACGGAATAGCCGACGACACAGCCATTGACGAGCGTGTGATTGCTCGAGCCCGAAAAATTGACTTGCCCGTGCGGCGCGTAGATGTTCCCATTCCACTCGTTGTTCGAGCCGGAGAAGTTGACGACCTTGTCTGAGCATTTATTCGAGCCGCCGTTGGCGAAGATCAGCAGGTCAAGCATGTAGGGATATAGCTTCTGACTGCCGCCACTGATCTGTATGCTCTCCTCGCTCACCAGCGTGATCGTGCCGCGCAGGCGCTCCTGATTCACGTGCACGGAGCAGTTGGTATAGTACAGGCCGGTGTGCAAATCGTCTCCGACGCGGTGCGATTCCAACCAGGCTTCGACCGTCTTTGACTGGCATTTAGCGTCGATGAAGCTGAAGTACTCGCCCTTCGCCGCTGCCATATTCGCATATTTGCCGCCAGGCTTGAAGTCGTTGATGTCGTAGGCCAGCGGATCAGGTTGGGCGTCGCAGACTTTGTAGGGCGCATCGGCCTTCGGTACGCCACATTCTTCACCACCACCGCTGCCGCCTTCCTCCTTGTTGGTGAAGCACGACGGAAGGCACAAGCCGGTCTGCGTCTCGAATTGGTTCGATCCTGAGCCTGGCATGAAGCTAAGGTCCTTAGCCTGCCCAGACGGCAAATGTAGTGTTTTCGAGTACGTCGAAGGCCCGGCGACGGTGCCGGAAATCGCAAACTTTAGCTGGCCGTTCGAGTGGGTGCCGCCGGTAATCGTCACGTCCGATCCGGTGATGCTCACTTCACACGAGTCGCTGAGGCCGAATACCGCTCGCAGGCCGACCTCGTCCAGCCCTGTCAGATGCTGGTTACACGCGCTGATGGTTCTGCCCGTCGCCTGCAACGGCCCGCTATAGACAACGCCGATAAAGCCGGGTGGAATTTCGGCGGTAACCTCAGCTTCCAGGTAACAGCCCTGGCACTCCGGCGGGATCGGCGAGGTGGGATTGGCCGGCGGAGCATAGATCTCCACTTTGTTCCCGGAGCGATCGGGGGTCAGGCCGCGATTATCGAACCCGTTTGCGTCTGCTGCCGCAAACCCGATGTTCAGAAAATTAGGGTTGCCCTGGCACATCGCGCGCCCGGCGGCGATCGCCGCCGCGTCCGCAGCATTCTGCGCGTCGCGCCGCAAGAACAGCAGCCGCCCGCCGTCGATCGCCAGACCCAGGATAGCAATCAGCCCAATTGCGATGAAGGCAATGATCACAATCGCCTGTCCGGACTCGGCGCGGTCAAGGTTTGCGCGGCCAGTCTTCGCTAGTCGCTGCATGAAACGTATCGTTCGCATCATAATGTATGTTCTCTCCTATCCAGCAACGCGCCGCAGCCGGTAACGACTATGGATTGACGCTGTAGCCAAAGGTAAGCTGCACCGGCGGAATAGTGTCGGGCGCCGTTTCACGCAGCGTCACATCGTAGGTCGGGATCCCCGGATAGACGAGGCAATGCCCGTTGTCGTAGATCGACCTCAAATACTTCCCGCCAATCGCGACGGGCGGGACGACGCGGTAGTTCCCTTCAGGCAGGTTGGTGAAGGCAAAGTACCCGAAGCTGTCAGTGGTGGTGGCGCGCTCTCCGCCAATGCTCAGGTTCCGCAAATAGACGACCTGGCCGCCATAGTATTCTGGCGCCGGGATCGTGCAGTTGGCGTTGAGATCTGCCTGCAGGTATCCGTAAATCATGCCGGCGCCGGTTCTGCAGGAAACTGACGCGGGATCCGACGGCGGGCTGTACCGCTCGCCGTCTTCGACGCCATTCACGGCGTAAAGCACATACCTTGCTTCTCCGGAGGGCGGGATCCGTGCGCAGTCCTCGCAGGTAGTGATTGACATATCGCCGACGATGCTCTTGACCAGCTCGCCAGTGTCGGCGTCCCGAATTTCGGCGCGCGTCGGAAGCGGCTCTTCTGTGCCCCATTTCCACGAAAAAGATACCAGGCCGCTCACACAGTCAGGCTCTGCCACGACGTCGATCGGCTTGAGTTCCTCCGGGGCAGGGGGCGTCACCACGCACTCGGCCTTGTCCTCGTTCGATGGATCGCTTCTCGTCGTGAGGGTCTTCGTGCCATTGACGGCGACCGCGTAGAAGGTGCGCTGGCCCAGCAATTGGTCAATGGTGGCGCAGTTGTTGCATCGCCCCGAGGTGGGACTGTTTGACACATGCACCGGCACGTGAGAGACAGCCTCGCGAATTTCTATCCGCTCGGCATCGGTGACCGGCGTCCAGGTGAAGCTGACGGTTCCGGTTGAGCAGTCCTCGATGGCCTGGAAGTTCAGCGGCGTCGAGGGTTTCGGTGCGCTGCCCGCGTCACAGACATCGCCATAACCATCGCCATCCGAATCCGCCTGATCAGGATTAGGGATCGCCGGACAGTTGTCACATCCATCCCCAATGCCATCTGCGTCGGCATCCGACTGGCTGGAGTTAAAGAACGCCGGGCAGTTGTCGCAGGCATCCCCAATCAGGTCGCCGTCGCCATCTTCCTGCCCTGGGTTAAACACGCTCGGACAGTTGTCTGTCGCATTGGGAAAGCCATCGCCGTCGCTATCGGCGCTGCCTGCGCCGCCGGGAACGGGCGGGTGTTTGGCGATGCCGATTTGTTTGACGATGGTCCGCTGGCCCTTGAAGTTCAGATTGAGGTCACCAAACGGCAGAAACAGCGGCTTCACCACTGCGACAAGCTCGATTTCCAGCATATCGCCGCTGGAAAGCAGGTCGTCCTTGACAGTGGCGCAGTCATAGGTCTTGCCGCCGGTAGCCGTCTTATACGTGATGGTGACGTTATCGGGAAGGACAAAATAGCCGCTCGCCGCCCGGTCAGCCATCTTCGGACAATCCAGATAGGGGCGATAGCTACCGTCTGTATAGCCCATGAGGACCGCGTGGCGCAGCGCCTCGCGCAAGGCGTTGGACGAATCGGCGTACGCAAACAAGATGCGGCCCATGTCAATTACGCCAAGCACAAAGAGTAGTAAAACCGGGAGCGTCAGCGCGAACTCCACCATGCCCTGGCCTTCGCGTCCGGGCAATTTCGCTTTCTCAAACCATTTTGCAGTCATTGTTACCCGCTCGTTTGTGTAAGACTCTCAAGCACGGCGGTAAGTGCTTTGGCGCGCGTTACGGGCGAACGATGGCCTGTTGGGCTTCGGCGCTGAGCGTCAGGCTATCATCGCCGACAATAGCCGAGATAATCGGCGTGACCAGTTTGAACGGATACTCCATCCGCACCTTGACCATATCTCCCACGACCGGATCGAGGAGATAGTCGGACCGGATCGTCACCGAATCCCAGTTGATTTGATGGGACGAAGCATTTCTGGCGCGATACATGGCGTTGTTGGGGTCGGCGCAGTTGGGGCCGGAATCGGCACGGGGACAGGTGTGGTTGATCGCGAGGTACAGGGCCGCCTCTCCAACGCTGTCTTCTAGCGCGACGTGGATGTAATAAGCACGGCCCAGATCGAACAAGCCGATCAGGCTGATCAGGAAGAATACGAGGCTGATCGCGAATTCAGCAAGGCTCTGGCCACGCTGTAAGCGGCGGCCATCACGGACGACATCCCACATTTGCCCCTCCCGCTGCAGTCCTAACTGCAATATGTACGCACCGCCCTGGGTGCGATTGTGCTTCCATGAGCAAGCCTGAGGAGCTTCCCCCGGTTAAACCGCCGGGAAGAATGTTGTCATTGGAACTGTGTAAGACATCAACGCGACAACATGGCTTGCGAAGGTTGGTACCCGCTCACCCTTTAGAATACCATAAGGAACTTAGAATTAATGTAAAGAATTCGTGAAAACTTTTGAAGAGAGGCTCCGTCAAGCATCTGTCAATTGTTCAAGCAGAATTGACCGCATAAAACCAATCAAACTACAAGAAATCGAGTGTACAAAGGCTGAGCATTTCTATGACATATAGGCGATGAGATTGAAGAATGGAGCGAAACGTTGGACACGAAAATCAGAAAATGAGGTAAGAGTGATAAAATCAGAATACAAGCTGAGGGAAACCGTATCCCCGCGAACCTTCGCCACCTCGTCATAGCGCGTGCCGGTGACTGCTGTATCCTGCCCGGCCTCTCGTATAAGCGTCAGCGTGTGGTGGCTTGCGGACACGGCGCAGGACGAGCGGCGCCATCCTCTTCTCAGCAACGTTCGCTCATCTAAACTGGAAGGAAACCCCGTGAACCATCCCACCGTCGTTGTCACCGGAGCCTCACGCGGTCTCGGCGCGGCCATCGCCCGCCTGCTTCCCCGCCTCGGCGCGAGCGTCGTGCTCAATGCCCGCTCCGAAGCCGCTCTCGACGCTCTCGCCCGTGAGATCCAAGATGCTGGCGGCAGAGCGGAGATGGTCGCGGGGGACGTCAGCCAGCCTGAGATTTGCGAGCAACTGGTTCGCACGGCGCTGGACCGTTTTGACCGTCTCGACGCCGTGATCAACAACGCGGCGATCCTCGAGCCAGTCGCGCCGGTGGCGGAAGCCGATTATGAAGCCTGGACACGCGCGCTCGCCGTAAACGTCATCGCTCCGGTTTTGCTCTCGCGGGCGGCGCTCCCTGCGCTGCGCGCCCGGCAGGGGCGCATCCTCAACATATCGAGCGGCGCGGCAATCCGCCCGAAGACCGCCTGGGCAGCTTATAACGCCTCGAAGGCGGCGCTCAACCAGATCACCGCGACCCTCGCCCGTGAGGAACCCGAGATCACGGCGCTCGCGGTCGATCCCGGCATCATGGACACCGAGATGCAGGCCGTGATTCGCGCTCAGGGGCGTGGCAAGATGATCGAGGCCGAGTATCAGCGCTTTGCGAGCCTGTTCGAGCGCGGCGAATTGGGATCGCCCGAGCGGCCAGCCCGCTCGATCGCGGTGCTCGCGCTTCACGCTCCGCGCGAGTGGTCCGGCGAATTTGTGGGTTGGAACGAAGATCGCGTCATGGATCTGGTTCGCCAGCACGTGCCGGAGTGAGCGATTCGGCAGTCCTTTCGGGATCAGACTTTGTCGAGAATTTAGGCATATCTTCCGGGGAAAGGTGGTTCTGATCGTCTGAATCAAGCAGGCGCTAGAAGAAAGGCTGCTCTTTCGTGATCGCACACAACCTTCCTGTGCAGCCCACGCCTTTCGTCGGCCGGCAAACGGAACTGAACGAAATTCAGCGCCTGCTTTCCGAGCCCGCTTGCCGCTTGCTTACGCTCATCGGCCCTGGGGGCATTGGAAAAACGCGCCTCGCCCTTGAAGCTGCGCGTTTGCTGGTAGAGTCCCCTTCAGATCACAGTGCATTCCAACCACGTTTCGAGGTGAACGATCGGCTAAAGGATGGACTCTACTTCGTTCCGCTTCAATCGCTGACCTCATCCGATTTCATCGTCCCCACCATCGCTGACGCGCTCCACTTCACTTTCTACGGTGAAGGCAGCCCCAAAACGCAGCTCCTTCACTATCTGCGCGAAAAGCATCTGCTCTTGCTTCTGGATAACTTTGAGCATCTGCTTGACGGCGTCGATCTGCTGCCGGAACTGCTCGAACATGCGCCCGGCGTCAAACTGCTCGTCACCTCACGCGAACGGCTGCACCTGCTAGAAGAATGGGTGCTGGACGTCAGTGGGTTGGCCTATCCGGAGCACGATGCGCTCAAACAGGTGGATGACTACAGCGCCGTCCAGCTTTTCATCCAAAGCGCTCGCCGGGCAGGGTACATTCCTTCTCCCGCCGACAACGCCTCGATCATTCATCTCTGCCAGCTCGTTGAAGGGATTCCGCTGGCAATCGAGCTGGCCGCCACCTGGGTGCGTGTGATGCCGTGCGCCGAGATCACCCGCGAGGTCGCAGGCAGCCTGGATATTCTGACCAGCGTGACGCGCAACGTGCCCGCCAAGCATCAGAGTATGCGGGCCGTTTTCGACCACTCGTGGAAGCTGTTATCGGATCATGAGCAGGGCGTGTTCCGCCGTCTGTCGGTCTTCCGGGGCGGCTTCACCCGCGAGGCAGCCGCCCAGATAGCGGGCGCGTCGCTGCCTACGCTTGCATCGTTAGTCGACAAATCGCTGTTGCGGATGGACCCGCGCGGACGCTATGACGTTCATGAGTTACTCCAGCAATACGCGCGTGAGAAGCTGGCCGAAGCCGGTGAAGCACAGGATGCGCTGAACCGGCACCGAGACTATTTTCTGGCGTTTGCCGAGCGTGGCGGCGAAGAACTGTTTGGCCCCGATCAGTTGGATTGGCTTGACCGCATGGAGACTGAACTGGGTAATCTGCGGGCGGCGATTGGCTGGTCGCAAGACAACGGAGACGTACCAGCAAGCCTCCGGCTGACAAGCTCGTTGTACTGGCTTTATGCTGTGCATGGTTATCACCGCGAAGGCTACGAACGGTTGATGGAGATTCTGTCGCTGCCACAAGCCAGATTCCCGACAGCGGAGCGCGGGAAGGCGCTGTTCGCCGCCGGCTTCATTCAGTGGTTTGACGGCAATTACGAAGCAGCACGTCCACTGTTAGAAGAGGCTTGCACCATCGCGCGGGAAGCGGGCAATCTGCGCGAATTGGTCTCGGCGGTTCGCGCGCTGGGTCATACGTTGCTTGGCTTGGGCGAGTATGACTCGGCAGGTTTGTTGCTTGAGGAGGGGTTAACGCTCGCGCGCGAGCTGCGCGATGATCACAACGTCGCCTGGTCATTAGTATTTCTGGGCGATTTCATTCTACAACAGGGCGATATGGCACACGCCCAGCGGCTCTATGAGGAAAGTATCGGTTTGCTTCGGAAATTAGGGGATACGGCGATACTGGCCTATGCCCTGCGTCGCTTGGGACTGGTGATGCGCAGCTTTCGGAACTATGCGTTTGCGCGGGAGCTCTGTCAGGAAAGCCTGGAGTTGAACTTCGCGACAGGCGATCGCCGGGCCGTGGCGGCGAGCCTGATTGGGCTGGCCGGTCTCGCGGTTGCCGAGGGCGACACGGTTCACGCGGCGCAATTGCTCGCGGGGGCAGAACGATTGCTTAACGATATCGCTGCCCACTTGTTTTTCCCCGATCTGTTCGAATACGAACGGCATCTGGCAAGTGTTCGCAGCCGGTTGGATGCGCTAACGCTTAACCAGGCGTGGGCGGAAGGTCAGGCCATGATCTTCGAGCAGGTCGTCGCCTTTGCGCTGGAAAGCAAAACCACCCCTGACCACAAGGCAGACCAGTTGATCAACGAACTGGCTGCCGGTCAATCGCTGGCTGAACCTCTCACTGAGCGCGAGCTTGAAATCCTCCGCCTTCTTGCCAGCGGCCTTTCAACGCGTGAAGTCGCCGAGCAGCTTTTCCTCAGTGTCGGCACGGTCCGCTGGTATACCAAGCACATCTATAGCAAACTCCACGTCCACAGTCGCACACAAGCCATTGCCAGGGCTCACGCCCTCAATTTGTTGGGATAGTTCCCCCCACGATTTCCCCCCATCTGCCCCTCATTTGGGAGGCGATTTGCCCCCCGCTTGATCCCTATACTGTTGGCAGCATCTCGAAAGGCCAACGTTGGTAAGGGTGCTGTGTGTTGCTCGCAGACTCTCGTCAAGTCGTCCAAAACGCAGACAACAAAGGAGACGCAAGATGGTACGACGTATGGTTGTGATCATGCTGGCAATACTCGTGGTGGTTGGGATTGCGCCCGCTAACGCCCAGGACGATGCGACTTATCGCAACAAAGCTGCCGTACGCGAATTGCTTGCCCAGCTTTCCACCGGGAATGTAGATAGTCTGGTGCAGCACTTCGCCGATCCGTTCAGGATAAACGAAGCCGAGCCACGCTTGGTCGAAGCCTCTCCGCAAGACCTCGTCCCGTTCGTTGGCGCGCTCATCGGCGCGATTCCCGATCTCCATATCATGCCGAAAGTGATCATCGCAGAAGGCGATTGGGTCGTTGCAGAGCTGTCTTTTACCGGAACGTTCAGCCAGCCGTTTAACTTTGCGCCATTCGGGCCAGAGCCTATCCCGCCTACCAACGAACGGGTTTCGTGGGCCGAGATGGATTTCCTGCGTCTCGATGCGGAAGGGAAAATCGTCGTGCAGTGGGTGATGGGCGATTCGGCTGCCATGTTCAGCGCTTTGGGCCTTGTGCCTCTGTCTGATGAGGCTAACCGGACGGGGACGCTGCTCTCTGAACCCGCCGGATACGGGCAGCTCACCGCCGATGCGCTTGCGGCAACCTACACCAGCGGCAGGGAGGCCACGAACATCGCCCTGTTCCGCGAGCACTTGGAAACCATCGAGTCAGGCGGGGATACATCGGGCTACTACACCGAGCCGTATGTGTTGTGGGAGGCGGGCGTTCCTGCCGCGACCAACGCCCGAGAGAATTTCCAGTTCCACCAGGCGCTGAGCGAGGCGATGCCCGACCTCAGCGTAACGCCGGAGATTATCGCCGCGGAGGGTGATTGGGTCGCAGGGCTGGTCACCATCTCCGGCTCGTTTACGAATGACCTGAATATGGTGGGGCTGGGAACCGTCCCGCCGACTGGTCAATCAGCGGTGTGGCAACTTGGGATCATCCACCGCTACAACGCCAACGGCAAGGTCGTTGAAGAGTTCGTCGAGATGGACCCTGCCCAGGTGCTGGTTTCCCTGGGGCTGCTGTCTATGGAGGGCGCTGAATAGCTACTCCTCCCGATCTCGAATCATGTGGTGTAAAAATAGGGCAGGGCGGATGATTTACTCTCCGCCCTGCCGTTTATTCGGGTGTCGAGGACACCTTTAGAACACGCTGTCGGGGTTGTAGAACCGCTGGACGT
>Ga0134097_1002616_pt1 | contig 10814 bp, 12 predicted proteins | sample 8_3taG_FD_94450 | JGI IMG/M metagenome (GOLD analysis project Ga0134097, IMG submission 94450) | Switchgrass degrading microbial communities from high solid loading bioreactors in New Hampshire, USA - 8_30_10_142_A2 metaG | ecosystem: Engineered > Bioreactor > Semi-continuous > Anaerobic >... | reverse complement strand
TCCAGTTAAAGGATAAAAAATCATGGTGGAAAGGTTTAGTAAACTGTCTGAAGGACATGCAGCTAAAAAAATATGCAATAATTAGAAAAATGTGTTTGACAATTCGAGATAAATGATGTAGTATTATTTATAAATAATACAATTCATATAGGATTAGTAGACATAATTGAAGCTTTGTCTACTGAAAGGGAAGGGAGGGGCAGGGGAGAAGGCACAAATGAAAATATCCACTAAAGGCAGATACGGACTGAGGGCCATTGTTGATCTAGCTGTGTACTCGAAAGGCGGATATACGGCGCTCAACAGCATAGCCGAAAGGCAGGGAATATCGGAGAAGTACCTCGAGCAGGTATTCAATGCACTCAAGAAAGCGGGTATGGTAAAGAGCGTCAAGGGTTCGCGCGGTGGTTACATACTGGCGTGTGACAGCGCTACCACCACGGTTGGAGAAGTACTGAAGGTATTGGAAGGCGAACTTTCGGTAGTGGAGCCGTTGAATCAGGAGGCCGATCAGCAGGACGTAATGGAAAAATTCCTGGAAAAGAACGTTTGGAGCAAGATAAATATCAGCATCAACAACGTACTGAATTCCTTAACCATAGAAGACCTAGTAAATGAATATAGAAAGATGATGGAGGCATCTTCATTGATCTACTATATTTAGTCAGCAAACCGCGCATTTAGCCGGTCTTATATTCTATTTTAAGGGGGAATGATACAGGTGAGCCAGAGAAAGCTTGGGTTTGACACATTGCAGGTGCACGCCGGGCAAATTCCGGATCCGGTCACAGGGTCCAGGGCTGTACCCATTTATCAGACCACGTCCTATGTATTTAGAGATACCGATCATGCTGCTAAGTTATTTGCCCTTGAGGAAGCAGGCAATATATACACCAGAATCATGAATCCCACTACCGATGTCTTCGAAAAGAGGATGGCGGCTTTAGAGGGCGGCGTGGGAGCTTTGGCCGTCGCGTCGGGATCGGCAGCCATCATGTATGCTATTTTGAATATTGCATCGGCTGGGGATGAGATAGTATCTGCCAGCACGTTGTATGGTGGAACCTACAACCTGTTTTCCACAACCCTCAGCAAGCTGGGCATAAAGGTCATATTTGTAAATCCCGATGATCCCGAAAACTTCAGGAAGGCTATAAGTGATAAAACCAGGGCTTTATATATCGAAACCATAGGAAATCCCGGAATAAACTTGATCGACATCGAAGCGGTGGCCAAAATAGCTCACGACAATGGTATTCCCCTCATCGTTGACAACACCTTTGGTACCCCTTATCTAATAAGGCCCATAGAATATGGAGCGGATATAGTGGTACATTCGGCTACTAAATTCATAGGCGGGCATGGCACATCCATAGGCGGAGTGATAGTGGATGCTGGGAAGTTTGATTGGGAAGCCAGCGGGAAGTTTCCGGGCCTTACACAGCCCGATCCCAGTTATCACGGATTGGTTTATACCAAAGCCTTCAGCGCTGCAGCGTATATCGTGAAGGCCAGGGCGCAGCTATTGCGGGATACAGGTGCCTGCATAAGCCCGTTTAACTCTTTCCTATTGCTGATGGGGCTTGAAACCCTGTCCTTGAGAGTGGAAAAGCACGTTTCAAATACCAGAAAGATTGTGGAATATTTGAAAGCCCATCCGGCAGTCTCATGGGTCAATTATCCAAACCTGGAAGGGAACAAATACTATGAACTGGCCCAGAAATATTTCCCCAAAGGGGCAGGATCGATATTCACTTTCGGTATAAAAGGTGATATTGAAGCCTGCAAGAGGTTTATCAATAGTTTGGAGATATTCTCGCACCTGGCCAATGTTGCCGATGCCAAATCCCTGGTGATTCACCCTGCAAGTACCACCCATGCCCAGCTATCCGAGGAGGAGCAGCGCGCTGCAGGGGTTACACCTGACATGATCAGGATTTCGGTAGGCATAGAGGATGCGAATGACCTGATATATGATCTGGAGCAAGCTCTGAGAAAGGCAGTGAACGGCTAACCATGACTATTTCGACTAGAGGAAGATATGGGGTTAAAGCCATGCTAGACCTGGCATTGAATTTCTCGGAAGACAGCGTCACGGTAAAAAGCATCGCCGAAAGGCATAACATCCCCAGAAAGTACCTTGAACAGGTTTTGTTCGTGCTTAAAAAAGCCGGGCTGGTAAAAAGCGTCCGGGGGCCTACGGGAGGTTATGCGCTCGCCAAGCCCCCCGAACATATTACGGTAGGGGATATCTTGAGGGCCCTGGAAGGCGATTTGGCTCCCGTCAAGTGTGTAAGGCAAGGTCAAAACAGGGAGAAGTGTATACGGGAACGTCAGTGCATAACCAAGTATGTCTGGGCCAAGATAAGGGATGAGGTGAATCGGGTGGTGGATGGCATTAATTTGAAGGATTTGGCCGATGCTTACCAGGATGAGGTAATCAATGGATATATGTATTATATCTGAGTTTATTGATAAATCCTTAAATAAGAGAATTTCAATAAAATCTTTTAGGAAGGGATGGTATTATGGCCAGGATTGCCAGGAAGTTGACGGATCTCATAGGCAATACTCCATTGTTGGAGTTGACTAATTACAATGAAGCCAACGGCTTAAAAGCCCGTTTGATAGCCAAGCTGGAGTATTTCAATCCCGGTGGAAGCGTCAAGGACAGGATAGGCTTTGCTATGATTGAAGATGCCGAGAGAAGGGGTTTGATAGACAAGAATTCCACCATCATCGAACCTACCAGCGGCAATACCGGCATTGCGCTGGCATTGGTGGCAGCTGCCAAGGGTTACAGGCTGATCCTTACCATGCCCGACACCATGAGCCTTGAGCGCAGGAGCCTTTTAAAGGCCCTCGGCGCTGAGCTGGTATTGACTCCTGGGGCTGAAGGCATGAGAGGCGCCATAAGGAAGGCCGAGGAGTTGGCAGCCAGCATTCCCGGCTCGTTTATACCGCAGCAGTTTAAGAATCCTGCCAACCCTGAAATCCACAGGCGGACCACCGCCGAGGAAATATGGCGAGATACCGATGGAGAAGTCGATATATTTGTAGCAGGGGTGGGAACGGGCGGCACCCTTACCGGTACTGGCGAAGTATTAAAGCAGCGCAAACCTAATGTAAAGGTTATAGCCGTAGAGCCCTTTGATTCGCCAGTCCTGTCGGGAGGTAAGCCGGGTCCCCATAAGATTCAGGGCATAGGAGCTGGTTTCGTACCCGAAGTTCTCAATACCGATATCATAGACGAGGTTATAACGGTGAAAACCGAAGAAGCTTACAATACTTCTCGAGCCCTTGCGAAGACTGAGGGCTTGCTGGTAGGCATATCTTCAGGTGCAGCCGCTTTTGCAGCAACCCAGGTCGCCAGGCGAAAGGAAAACGAAGGCAAAACCATAGTGGTGGTATTACCAGACACGGGGGAGCGGTATCTGTCGACGGATCTATTCAAGGAAGTATAGGAAGGGAGATGAGATATGCCAATAAAGATACCAAACGATCTGCCAGCCGCTGAAACATTGACCAGTGAAAATATATTCGTAATGTTTGAAGACAGAGCTTTACATCAGGATATCAGAGCTCTACAGATCGTAATACTAAATCTCATGCCCAATAAGATAGTGACCGAGACTCAAATATTGCGCCTTTTAGGTAATTCTCCCCTGCAAGTAGATATAGTGCTGCTTCACCCGAAAAGCCATGTATCCAAGAATACTTCCAGGGAACACCTCATAAAGTTCTATAACACCTTTGATGAAATATGTCAACAGAAGTTTGACGGGATGATCATAACGGGTGCACCGGTAGAACATCTGGAATTTGAAGAGGTGGATTACTGGGAGGAGCTTAAGGAGATAATGGAGTGGAGTAAGACTCATGTCTTTTCCACTTTCCATATATGCTGGGCAGCTCAGGCTGGACTCTATTATCATTATGGAATACCCAAGTATAAGCTGCCGCAAAAGATGTTTGGCATATTCCCACACAGGGCTTGTAAGAAAAATGAAAAGCTGCTCAGGGGTTTTGATGATGTGTTCTACGTACCGCATTCCAGGCATACAGAGGTGAGAAAAGCGGATATACTCAAGGTTCCAGAGCTTGAGATCCTGGCTGAGTCGGAAGAAGCAGGGATTTATATAGTTGCTTCTAAAAATGGCAGGCAGGTATTCGTAACAGGCCATTCCGAATATGATCCGCTAACCCTCAAGGAGGAGTATGAAAGGGATAAGGCTAAAGGGTTAAATATAGATCTGCCAAAAAATTATTTTCCAAACGATGATGTAAACGCTATGCCTGTAGTAAATTGGCGTAGCCATGCAAACCTGCTGTTTTCCAACTGGCTAAACTACTATGTATATCAAGAGACGCCGTATAATTTAAATGAGATAGGCTAAAACCTAAATAACGGGATTGATTATTGGTGTAAGCAGGTGTATGATGTAATAAAAGGATAAAGGAGGTAGTACAATGGCACAGGTAACCAAGGATATGACCATTGCCCAGGTCCTGCAAATTGACCGCGGAACGGTGCCCATTTTCCTGCGGTATGGTATGCACTGCCTGGGATGCCCTATATCCACCGGTGAAACGCTGGAGGAGGCATCAGCAGTTCACGGAATCGATGTGGATGAACTGGTAAAGGCGCTTAACGATTACCTAAACGAGAAGTAATTTGCGTTTCTAATAGAACGAGAAAGGCCCCTTCTTACTAATAATTGTAAGAAGGGGTTTTTTTATGAACATATCCCATTGATTTAAACCGGTTTTTCTGATATCATTTATTGGGCACATGGGATTGCCCAAGAGGGAGGGAATGCAACATTAGCTATGGAAAGATATGATGTGGTGATAATAGGAGCAGGGCCAGCAGGAATTTTTACGGCTCTCGAACTTATCAAACAAAAGAAGGAATTGAAGCTGCTTATTGTGGATAAAGGGCCCCATCTAAACAGAAGGGCATGCCCTGCACGGGAAACGGGGAAATGCGCCAACTGTCATCCCTGCGCCATAGTGAGCGGATGGGGCGGTGCAGGAGCTTTTAGCGATGGTAAGCTGACGCAGAGCGCCGAAGTGGGTGGCCGTATCCTGGACTATATGGATGAGGATGAAGCCGACCGGCTGATAAAATATGCCGATGATATATATTTGAGCTTTGGGGCTAATGCTGCGCTTTACGGCATTAACTCCGCCAGGATAGAGGAGATAAAGTATGAAGCGTTGAAGCATCGTATACGATTGATTCCGTGCGGTGTAAGGCATTTGGGTACGGAAAAGGCCATTGATGTGCTTAAGGCGATGTATGAATACCTGGTCAGCCAGGCCAATGTTAGGTTTAGCCCGATGACGGAGGCTGTTGATATAATCGTGGATGATGGCAGAGCTGCCGGGGTTGTGGTACGAAGGCAGGGGCAGGAGGAGATTATAGACTGCGATTATGTGGTTATAGCTCCGGGGCGTGCGGGAGCCGAGTGGCTGGCTCAGCAGGCCAAAAAGCACGGCATCCCTATTTACAACAACGAAGTCGACATCGGCGTACGGGTTGAAGTGCCCAATGCCGTCATGGATCATCTTACTAAGGATTTATATGAAGCCAAGCTGGTGTATTACTCCGATACCTTTGAGAACAAGGTGAGGACCTTCTGCATGAATCCGGGGGGTGTGGTATCGGAAGAGCACTATGATGGCAAGATAGCCGTTGTGAATGGCCATAGCTATGCCGATCCGGCCCTTAAGACCGATAACACCAATTTTGCCGTGCTAGTCTCTACCCGTTTTACGCAGCCTTTTAACCAGCCCATAGAGTATGGTAAGTATATCGCTTATCTGGCCAATATGCTGACCGGTGGCGGCATCATGGTGCAGCGCCTGGGTGACCTGCTCATGGGCAGGAGGACGGATTACAGTAGGCTTAAAAAGTCGGTTACCATTCCTACTTTAAAGAGCGCCGTGCCGGGAGATTTGAGCTATGTTCTACCTCAACGCTATCTTACATCCATAGTGGAGGCGCTGAGGGCGTTTGACAAGCTGGCACCGGGGCTTTATTCCCGCGACGTGTTGTTGTACGGCGTTGAGGTTAAATTTTATAGCAGCAAGATAGAGGTCAGCAGCAGGTTTGAGACTCCTGTTAAGAATTTGTATGCCATCGGAGATGGCGCGGGTATCACCCGTGGGCTCATGCAGGCGTCGGTCACCGGGATTGTGGTGGCAAGGGATATTATATCAAAGCTTTGATGGAGCTTATCGCTAAATGGAAACCTTTATTCTGTTGCTCTGTTGACGATCTGTCGACAGGGCTTTTTTGTAATTTCATGATAAGCGTTAATGATCCCATGCGGATATACTATTAAGTGGTACACCGCCGATTTTGACATACCAAATCTTTTACTTACTGTCTTTGTGTTCATATTCTGAGAAATAGGTCAATTCCATTTTTATTCCCAAAACCATGGAATTTAGAATATAAAAGGTTATGAATTTAAAAAAGCTCTATGAACCATTGAAGGTTAAATTTTGATAATTCTGGTTTGATAGATATGGTAGAGGGTAAATAATTATGTGAAAGCATATATGGCTTGGATATCAAGCAGGAAAGAATTTATTTAAACCGCCGGATAAATGGCGGTGAATAATGAAAAAAGGAGGAATGGGATATGGCATACATACCCGATAATAACAGATATTCTAATATGAAGTACAACCGCTGCGGGAACAGCGGCCTGTTATTGCCCGCCATATCGCTGGGTTTCTGGCATAATTTCGGATATAACGACAGCTTCGAGAATATGCGACAGATGATATTTACCGCTTTTGATTGCGGCATTACCCACTTTGATCTGGCCAACAATTACGGGCCTCCCCCGGGCAGCGCCGAGGAAAACTTCGGAAAAGTATTAAAGCAGGATTTAAAGCGGTATCGCGATGAGATGATCATCTCTACCAAAGCGGGCTACAGGATGTGGCCTGGGCCATACGGAGATTGGGGTTCACGGAAATATTTACTTGCCAGCCTGGATCAAAGCTTAAAACGGATGGGGCTTGACTATGTGGATATATTCTATTCCCATAGGCCTGATCCGGAGACCCCTATGGAAGAGACCATGTATGCATTGGACTCGGCGGTTAGGCAGGGTAAAGCGCTGTACGTGGGAATTTCAAATTATACGAGGGAGCAGACGGAACGGGCTTATAAGATATTAAAAGAGTTAAAGACTCCTTTCGTTATTCATCAGCCCTCCTATTCGATGTTTAACAGGTGGATTGAGAGAGATGGGCTTAAGGACTATGCCAGCGAAATCGGCATAGGGATAATTGCATTTAGCCCATTAGCCCAGGGGCTACTTACCACAAAATACATTAACGGCATCCCAAAGGATTCTCGGATAGGAAAGCATACGGGCTTTTTGAGCGAGAAGGATTTGACAGAGGAGAGATTGGCCAAGATTAAGGCCCTTAATGAAATTGCCGTCAGACGCGGGCAAACCCTTGCGCAATTAGCCTTGGTTTGGGTATTGCGGGACGGCAAGGTTACATCCGCCCTCATTGGAGCCAGCAGACCTGAGCAGATTGTAGAAAATGTACGTGCTCTGGATAATCCCAATTTATCCAAAGAGGAGATCGAAGAAATAGAAAAGATTTTGAACTCCTGATGTTGCAGTATATTTTTTAAATAAACATTCTATAAAATTATTATTTATATGGTTGACAATTTAGCCGGTCTTGTGTATTATATAATCTGCACTGTTTGATGTGTGACCCATTAGCTCAGGTGGTAGAGCACTGGACTTTTAATCCAGGTGTCCGGCGTTCGAATCGCCGATGGGTCACCATTTATGGCCCCGTGGTCAAGAGGTTAAGACACCGCCCTTTCACGGCGGTAACAGGGGTTCGAATCCCCTCGGGGTCACCATTAAATGCGGCCCGGTAGTTCAGCTGGTTAGAACGCTAGCCTGTCACGCTAGAGGCCGAGGGTTCAAGTCCCTTCCGGGTCGCCATAAATGCTGGCGTAGCTCAATCGGTAGAGCAGCTGACTTGTAATCAGCAGGTTGCGGGTTCGAGTCCCATCGCCAGCTCCAGCAATCCCAAGGGTTTAAATCCCTTGGGATTTTTATACAAATTAAGCTTTGCAAACATTTTGCAAACATCCATTTATTTACTGGAGCAACGTCTCCAGTTTTTTTATTGCTTCTTTCTGGAGATCTATGGACACGTGTGAGTATAGGTCCATCGTAATCCCTATCTGGGAGTGGCCGAGCCTTTCGGATATAACTTTCATGTGCACGCCGCTGGCAAGCATAAGGGTGGCGTGAGTATGCCGCAGGTCATGAAAGCGGATCATGGGCAGTTCTGGTGTGGCGGCCAATATCTTGTGAAATTTCTTGCTAACGTAATCCGGTTCCTTGAAGCGGCCATCCTCCCATACGCTGATAAAGCCGTCATAGCTGGTGTCATATTTCGAGCCAAAAAGCATCCTGGTTTCTGCTTGTTTCTTCTTCTCAAGTTTTAACAGCTCAATTGTGTTTTGCGGTAGAGCTACAACACGGATGCTGCTGTCTGTTTTTGGCTCTTTGATTATTAGCTCTTTATTTACTCGCTGAATGGTACGACGGACCACACAGGTGCCGTCTTTGAAATTAATATCCTCCCATTTTAGGGCGCATATCTCGCCCAGGCGCATACCCGTGTATATGGCGAGCATGACATGGATAAAGATGGGCGTGTTACTGAATATTTTTTCGGCCTTCTTTATGTCTTCTCTGCTCCATACTTTCATTTCCACTTTACGCTTTTTAGGGGCATCAACAGCATCGCACGGATTTTTACTTATATACTGCCACTTTACGGCGTGTTTAAGCGCATTACGGAGCAGTCTGTGATGGTAATTTATTGTTGTGTCTGAAAGCTGTTTTTCCTCTTTAAGCATATTGTAATAGCGCTGGATTACGGCCGGGTTAAGTTTTGTAAGTTCAATATGCCCTAAAATCGGCTTGAAGTACAACCGCACAATCTCGCTGTATGACTTATATGTCTTTGGTGCGAGTTTGGGCCTGCAATATACATCTAGCCATTCATCAAGGAACTGACTTAGGGTCATGTTTGCTGGTTCAAAGTATTCGCCCTTCTCTATTTTTGCGATTATGTCGGCCAGGGCCTTTTCGGCTTCCTTTTTTGTTTTAAAGCCGCTATACCATTTTTGTTTGCGTTTGCCAGTTTGTGGATCTTTACCGATGTCGACAACGGCACACCATTTATTTCCTCTTTTGCGTATATGGCCACGCATAGGTTATTCCTCCTTTTAAAATTTTTTGTTATTTTTACGAAATAAATGATATACTATAGATAAAGGTGGTGCGACGTCATGAGGACAATAAAAAGGAAAATTTTTAGAATACTCAATTATGAGCTAGATAATATAATCAAACAACAGAAAAATCCTCCTAAAGAGAATCCTATTTTTAAGGATTTTAATGCCAATTTTGCTAAAAAGTTGAAGAAGCATGATGAGTTTATGGCCTCTATTGAGCGTACTATACAAAGTACCAAGCAATAGGATCCATTATCCAAAAATTTTCACTAATGGATAAGGTTTTAAATAGTTCTAATGTTATTTGATCTAATGCTTTTAATGCCTCGTCTAACTCATTCTTTGGAGTAAAGTTCATGATACTTTTTATATCACCTGTTATTTGGCCTGCAATATATGAGTTAGTGCTATATTTGTATCTAATGGAGGCATAGTCTTCTCTTAAATATTTTCCTTTAAATGGAATAAAAATATTATCGTAAATAATATATTTGTCAGATGGAAGTATTTGTGAGATAAAGTTTACTACTGCTTTCATGTCCTTTAAGAGAGATTCTGTTTTTTTCTGCATGTTTGTTTGCACATTCTTAAATTCTTTAGAACGTCTCTGCTCGCGATTAAGAGTTTGGGCAATATTTTCTAATTGGCGGTCACTGATAAAAGAATATATGCTTTTAAAATCCTCATTAAACAATTTTGATATCATAGACAAATCGACCATTCTGAATTTCCCATATAAGATTAAATATTCTCCAACCTCTAAAGAACTGTTATTGTCGTAATTTCTAATACGGTTATTGTTAGTAAGATACTCTATTAGACTGTCATAAGAATTATCGTGTATAATCTTGGAAAGAATTTCTTTACCAGCTTCAGTTTGCGAAATTGTGGTAATTTCCTCAAGATAGTTGCTTGTATGGCTATATTCATAACCCAAAAATTTAGATATTCCTATTGTAAATTTAGAACCGTTTATAGATGGTGCTTTTGTCTGCGAAAGAGTACTAGACTGTTCAGATTGCTTTTCTGTGCTAATTACATCCACCAAACCACCATGAATCTGTGCCAAATAAGAGTTAATCAAATCGGTATCTAAATATACAAAATGTTTCATAAATATTCCCCCTTTAGACTTTATTTTTTGTTTAGCTTATATTCAAGTAATTCCTCACAAACCCCTAATGTACTGGCAATATGGCTTACTGTTTCATAGCGCATCTCCTTGAGATCGTAATCATCAATCAAAAGCTCTGCTGCAAACTTATTTGCTTCGTGTTCATACGGTCCTATAGGGAACAAGGTATACTCTCTAATAAAATAAATAGGTTCTGATGAGTGCAGGATAGCGTGGCCCAGCTCGTGAGCCAATACGATTCTTTGGCTATATTTGTCAATAGCGGATTTAAATTGACCCATTTTTAACAGATAAAATTTGACCCACCCTGGCTTTTTTAAAAACTAGACGCTATTACGCGGGCTAGCATATAGCCCGGTTTTTAGCCTGTCCTTT
>Ga0134097_1002593_pt1 | contig 10898 bp, 5 predicted proteins | sample 8_3taG_FD_94450 | JGI IMG/M metagenome (GOLD analysis project Ga0134097, IMG submission 94450) | Switchgrass degrading microbial communities from high solid loading bioreactors in New Hampshire, USA - 8_30_10_142_A2 metaG | ecosystem: Engineered > Bioreactor > Semi-continuous > Anaerobic >... | reverse complement strand
TATCAACAACTGTATCAATTACATGATTCTTAGCTTCTTGTTCTTTTCTAGCCTTAAAGGTATCACGAATACTGTTACGTAATTCTTCAACGGTATTAATGTTTTCGCGATTTAACTCTTTTACAAAGTCATCATTTAATTCTGGTTTTTGTTCATACTTAACTTCATGACATACTACATTAAATGTTACTTCTTGTCCTTTTAATTCATCATGAGGATAATCTTCTGGGAAAGTAACGTTAATCTTACGTTCTTCACCTGCTTGTATACCAATTAGTTGTTCCTCAAAACCAGGGATAAAGGTTTGTGAGCCTAATTTTAAGGAGTAGTTAGTTCCTTTACCACCTTCAAAGGCAATACCGTCTTTGAAACCTTCAAAATCGATAATTACGGTATCACCATTTTCAGCAGGTGCTTCCTTTAATACTAATTCAGCATGTTGGTTTAATAATCTATCGATTTCTTGATTGACTTCTTCTACAGTTACTTCCGTAGATAATTGCTTAACTTCAATACCTTTATATTCACCTAAAGTTACTGCTGGCTTAACAAATACTGTTGCAGTAAATGTAAATGGTTTATCTTTACCCATTTCTTCAGGATTTGGAATATCAATTTCTGGTTGAGCAACAGGTTGAATATTCGCTTCTTGTACTGCCTTTGGATAAACGCGAGGAATTAAATAATTGATAGCTTCTTCATATAGTGCAGCTTCACCAAAACGTCTTTCAAAGATATAACGTGGTACTTTACCCTTACGGAAACCAGGTAGACTTACATCCTTCACCACTTTTTCAAAAGCAACATCTAATGCTTTGTTGAATTCTTCTGCTTCTACTGTAATCGTAAGCTTAACTTTATTTTCTTCGATTTTTTCATATTTTACCGTCATAAATAGACCTCCATATTAATATTCATACATTTAATTATTATAACATAACTTTATACTTTGTAAAAGAATTAAACATTAAAATAATGTAATAATCTATTAATATCTACCTGATATAAAGTACCAATGCTATCTATATTATACTGCATATTTAGAGACTTTAAAATATACCCATGTAAGATTGCACATGCAACCTTTATATCTAAAACTAAATGAGGAAAATACTTTACACAGAAGTCGGTCCACATATTCTGAATGTAACTCTTATTAATACTCGAATCATATAACTGTTGATAGACTACTTCTACAGGCTCATGCAAAATAGCATGATTAAATAGATTGATGAAATTATCTGGAGTAATAATAAAGGTTTCATTAAAATAGTTAGTGTACCTGATACGTTTAATTAGTTGATTCTCCATTAAATAAGATAATAAAGTATATTTTATATAGGAATCATGATGAGGATTCGTTAAGAATCTTTCAATTTCAATTATATATTTATTCACATCAAGTTTATCAATGTTAAAGATAATCTCCAAATGATCTTCAAAACTATCGCTTAATAAATACTTCATAAAATCAACATGTTTTTCTGAATTTAAATGTTCTTCAATTACTACCTTCAAATCATTAAGATACTTCTTTAAATCATTGGAACTATAATGATTGTTCTGATAAATCTTTATTAGTTCTAAGGTTTCAAGATACTGTTCCTCTAATACCATGGTATATAAATACTTCTTAATCAAGTATTCTTCATCAAGATTTTGTTCAATGAACTCATTTTCAATTATCCGATATACTTCATCAAAATGATGTAACTCAATATGACAATCAATTATATATTTTAAACATTCACATTTAATATAATCTACTCCTTTAGCTTTATCAAATAACACTAGTGCTCTTTCATATTGTTTATAATTAAAACATCTAATACCTTCATAAAAACATTTAAGTTCATGTTTAGGGAATACCAGTATCTTTTCCATAATAACCCCTCAATTATCAGATATTGCCATCAATTATTATTATTCACAATATAATATTTCATGAGATATTAGACAAAATAAGTGAAAAAATGTAAACTTGCATAAAATACTGGTAAAGGGAAGAAAATATAAAAACCTATTGATTTTATCTAAATTCTATAGTAAAATATCAGTTGTCTTGGGGCGTTAGCTCAACAGGATAGAGCAACGGCCTTCTAAGCCGTCGGTTAGGGGTTCGAGTCCCTTACGTCCCGCCATAATAAAGAGGATATTTCTAAACGAATATCCTCTTTTTTGTATTATATAATTCCTTGGGCGACCATCGCATCTGCGACTTTTAAAAATCCATATATGTTGGCACCTAATACTAAGTTACCTTCCTCACCAAATTCTTTAGAACACTCAGTAATATTCCGATAAATGTTAATCATAATCTCCTTTAACTTATGGTCAACCTCATTAAATGACCAATTTAACCGCATACTATTTTGCGTCATTTCTAAGCCACTACAAGCAACTCCACCAGCATTTGCTGCTTTCGCAGGTGCAAATAATACTTTATTATCGAGGAAATAATGGATAGCTTCCCTTGTTGAAGGCATATTAGCACCTTCACCAATAGCCTTGCAGCCATTCTTAACAAGATTAATCGCATCATCTAAATCCAGTTCATTTTGGGTTGCACATGGTAGAGCTATATCACAAGGTATGGACCAAATCGCTTTAGGATAATCATAATAAGTAGCTTCTTGATGATAGTTTAAATAAGCTTTAATTCGTTCTCGTTTAACAAGTTTTATTTCTTTAATTACATCTAAGTCAATTCCCTTTTCATCTCTTATAACACCATTTGAATCACTTAATGCGACCACTCTTCCGCCTAAACTAATCACTTTTTCCGCAGCATGGATAGCCACATTACCACTACCAGAAATAACTACTCTACTATCCGTAAATGATAATCCGTTATTATTTAAGTACTCTTCCATAAAGTAACATAAACCATAACCAGTAGCTTCTTTTCTGACAAGACTACCACCATAACTCAATCCCTTGCCTGTAAAAGCACCATTGACTTCATTAGTTAACTTCTTATACATTCCATACATATAACCTATTTCCCGCATCCCTACACCAATATCTCCTGCAGGTATATCTGTTTCTGAGCCAATGTGCCGATATAGTTCGGTCATAAAACTCTGGCAGAACCGCATAATTTCCCCATCACTCTTACCTTTAGGATCAAAATCACTTCCACCTTTTCCTCCACCTAAAGGTAAGCCTGTTAAAGCATTTTTTAATGTTTGTTCAAAGGCTAGACACTTCATAATACTTAAGTTTACGGATGGATGAAATCTAATCCCACCTTTATATGGTCCGATAACACTACTATGTTGAATGCGATAACCACGATTAACTTGCACTCTCCCTTGATCATCAACCCATGTAACACGAAACATTATTTGTCGTTCAGGTTCAACTAATCGTTCAAATACACCTTGCTCAATGAACTCAGGATGTTTCCTAACTACACATTCTAAAGAATCTAAGACTTCACTAACTGCTTGTAGATACTCTACTTCATGCATATTCTTTTCAACTACACGTTCATAAAGAGGTTTTAGAATATCCATAGTACACCTTCTCATTACTTTTTAAATATTCCTACATTATTAATATTATTAACTAATTATCTAGCAAGATTAAGCAATTAACCCCATTATATCTTAATTAACTAATATAGACAATATGAAAAACCTTTTTAATTGAGTCAATTAAAAAGGTTTTTATTATAACTACTCTCTTAATTTACTCTCTTATAACAAAGATATATCCAACTACAATTGAATTATCTTTACGTAATAAATAACTAAAGATTATTTGTTTTCTTTGGCTATCTTTCGCGAAGACACTTTCGATAAACTCTCGATAAATAATTAGATTATTACCTTCAATCCTATAATCATCATTTGTAAAATTGGCATCAACTGAAACAGTCAATTGTTCAATAACTCCACCATATAATTCAAATTCAAACACCAAATCTTCATTACTAAACACTACTCTTTCATCTGATTTTAGATAAGGATTACGATTATCAGTTATCTTAATCTCAAGCATTATAATACCTTTATCAGAGTAGATGATGTATTTATATATACCATAGTCTAAATCCACTAAATATGAGTTTAAAAATGTAAGCGTAGAATCACTGACATAATAATTTGTTTCATTTACTACTTCTTCATTCTTGTTTTTAATAGTACTTACAGTAATTGTATCTTCAAATTCAATAAATAAATCATCAGTACTATTACGATTGAAATCCTTGTTGATGTTTTTATAGGTGTTAAAGAAAGTATGATACTCGATTACTTCTGAATAATCAGATGACTTATTCTGATAATTGGCTCTTACACTAATAGCATAAAACTTGTTTTCTTCAAGGAATGATAAATCAAATAGATTTTGTTCGGTATCATAGGTTCTATCAGCAATTTTTACCGTGTAACTTGTCGCATATTGGATGTAATCCCAAACTAGTTTATTATCTTGAATCTTAAGGTTACTAGGTATTGGTAAGATTACTGTATTCTTGTAGTAAAAACTGATGAAAAATAGGAAGATAGATACCCTGATGCTGTGGCTTTTACGCGAATCTCATAATCTCCTTCATCAAGAAAACTGATATCGAAATAATTTGTTTCGACTGTATACATATCAGAGTTAATATGGATTTCATAACAAGTAGCCTTAGGTACAACATCCCAATACAAAATCTTATTCTCTAACCGTAAATTTACTGGTGGCTCAAGTCTTACCTTTTTCTTTGTACAATTAACTAGTAATAAGGCAATAATTAGCACACCTAATACAGTTATTACTCTTTTCATTAATATATCACCGCCAATTTTTCTAACCCATTAATTAGGCTTTTTGATAAAGATAAAACCGATTACGATTTTATCATCTTTCCTTAAGGTATAACTCACAATTAATCTCTTGCGATCGCTATTTTCAGTAAATAAATTATCAACAAAACTACTTTTGATGATTAATTTACTCCCTTCAATCCTATAATCAGCTTCGGTAATTTCTAATCCTTTTGTGATTGTAATACTATCAATTATTCCCCCAAATAATTCAAATTCAAACTCAAGATCTTCATTATTAAAAGTCACATTATTATCGGAAATGATATAGGGATCAAGGCTATTAGTTATTTTAATTTCGAGGTTAACTTTACCTAGGCTAGTAAATAAAACATATTTATATAAGCCATAATCTAAGCTAACTAAATAGGTGTTATAGATGGTTAAAGTATTCGGACTTAACTCATAATATGCTGCATCAATTACTTCTTCATTATCATTAGTTATAATATAGACATTTAACTTTTCACAGAAATCAACAATTAAGTCTTCCTCACGGTCCCGGTAAAACAAGACGAGGAGGTTTTTATATGTCGTAAAAAAGGTATGATATACGATAACTTGTGAATATTCTGATTCTTTATTACCGTAAAGTGCCTTAACACTAATATTATAAAAGTGGTTTTCCGCAAGGAACGATAAATCAAAGTGATTATCGTTAACTTCATAGGTTCTATCATTGATTAAAACGATATATCCAGTCGTATTATCTATTATATCCCAAGTTAACACACTTTCACTTATCTTTAGATTCTTAGGTACTAATATATTAGGTTCTACTGTATGATTAAGTGGAGATGATAGGTAGGATGGTTGGTGTATCGTAGAAATTGCTTTTACGCGAATTTCATAAGTACCAGGAGTTAGAAAATCTAAATTAAATTGGTTAATCTCAATATCATATTTAACTAAGTTAATATATACTTCATAACCTGTCGCATTAGGTACACTATCCCAATATAGAACATTATCTTGTATTCTCAAGTTTACTGGTGGATTAAGCCTAGTATTGGTATGCTTACATCCAAGTAACAATAGTGCTACTATAAAGATAATTAGTAGACTTAATGCTCGTTTCATATAATCAGTTCTCCAATCCAAAAATCTTAATCGCATATTCAGGATAATCGATGAAAGGATTACGATTACCTTGGATGGCATAAACTTTATCATTACGACTTCTTTCAAAATCATCAACTGGATCTAAGAGGTGCCATTCAATAAGGACTGCGAGATTACCTAGATAATTAGTTCCATTGCAGGTTGTCCCATTTACTAATTCTAAATCCGGCTCGCCCTCATCCCCTTCATAACGGACAGCCATATAGAACAACATCCGGGCAACATCTCCTTTAATTTCATCTCTCACTTCAAAATATACCCCATCTACGTAACAATAACTAAGCACATCACCATACTCACTAATACTACCAGCTATATTACTCGGAATATTAGCGACATAACCAAAATCTAGATTTCCTCTTAGATTATTGACGGAAACATCAGTGGCACGTAAATGATGTAAATCGGTATACATCGGTCCTTTTTCATATATGCCGTGGGAATTTGGCCAAATATGTTCCCGATTATAATCATTAGCACCAGTACCAAAAGTATCTTTACCTTGGCTACGTCCAGTATAGAATAATAAGACATTATTAGGATTATTGGGGTCTTCTTCAGTAATTAGAAATGCATCTTTAACCTTATCATAACTTATGGAGATATGATTGTCAATCAAGTTATGTAAAGCCTGTTTTAATGCTTCTCCTACTAAATCATGAGTTATACCATTATAATACTCTAAGTCAAATAAACTACGATAATAGTGGGTATACCTCATTTCAATCGGGTTATCGCCATAATACTTAGACGTAATATAATACCCATTAGTCGTAATAGTAATTGTGATATCACCATTACGGTCTAACATATAATCACTATCACTACCGTTACCACCAGTAACTGCATATACTTGGATATTATAGTTATAATCATAGAGTCTTGCGAGCGTTTCATAACTAGGATGATGATATTTATTACCTAAGTAATCGCCATTATTAATAATCGCAATTTCTGGTTTAACATATTCTAATAAGGTTGTCGATGTCCCATTTTTTGAACCATGATGCCCAACTTTCAAGATATCAACATCGCCAACAAGACTTGCATAATTCGCTTCTTGTTCTTGTTCACTATCACCAGTAAATAGTATCCTTGTGTCAAATGCGTTTAGAACAAACACAATACTTGAATCATTTGTATTATTACTGGTTAAGTAGCCTGTATCATAAAATGTTAGGTTAACTCCTTCAATTATTTCAAGGACTGGATCATTAATGATTAGGTCATAAACATAATAGATATTTGACCCTTCCAATTGAACGATACTTTCAAAACTTTGTCTTAAAGCTGAACCATCTCCTGTCGTGGAATAGAGGATGGTATTTTCAATGAAATACGCATCATATACGGCAAACATTCCACCGATGTGATCGCTATCAGGGTGAGTCGCTATGACATACTCAATTGTATTGTCATATATATAATCATTTAAAAAGTCTAGTAATTCATAAACGCTTTTATTACCATTATCACCTGCATCAATTAATATCTCAATATTGCCAATCTTAATTAATGCTGCTTCGCCAGGTTGTCCTCCAGATTCACCGATATCAATGAAGAATACATAGACTTCATTACTAATACTATCATCATAAACTGTATACTTAACATTTAACTTAAACTGTTCGTAAGTAATGGTCATGATATAATCACCAGTTTTAGTTGTACTAAAACCACTAATCATATCATTAGTTATATAAACAAGTTCTTTTGTACCATTACTATAATGAACATATATTGAGGCATTATCTAAATATAACTCATCATAAACATTATAATAAGTATTAATATTGTTTAAGGATATTCCACGGATCGACTTGTCTAGTAAATAACTTAAATCAGGTTCACCAACACTAAAATCATTTTTATTATGATTATTATCAATAAAACTAGTTCTTTTTGCGGACAAGGTACTCGATAAATTACTTGTAGGTTGTTTTTCAAATTCAGTAGTAGCACTACCATAGCCGATAAAATCAACTACATTAGGATCATTAATAGAGGAGATAGCTGATAATGATTTTACTAAGGCAATCTTACCATGATTTTGAGCTAAATTGGTATTTCCTACAAAACTAGGTTCAATCGGTAAGTTATTACCTACTGAATTATTAGTTGATGCTAGTTTAACTAAATAGTAGCTATTATTATAGATAATACCTGACAACTTTAGTACTGAATAGTTATTGTTATTATAGGAGGAATATTGTAGAGAATATTCACTTAGATCAATATCTTGATTTGTAGTATTATATAAGACTACATAATCACTGTTATATATCGCATTAGCATTTCCGCCACCACCATAGACCTCATAGATAATAATTGGAGTATTTATAACATGATATTTCAATTCACATGTATGTCCTGAATAAGTGACAGTAGCGGTATTATTCTCATAACTACTTGTATCAAAGCCACTTACCATGTCTTCTGTTAAGGTAGTCCGAGAATAAGTACCATCTGTATAATAGATTACTAATGATGAATTTGATAAATCAATCGGTTGATCTAATAAATATTCTGACTTACCAAGGGTTGCAGAAATGCGTTCAATTGTTTTAACTGATCCTTCTTGGGTGATAATTATATTTTTAATCCGTAGATTAGTACCATCATTTTCTTTATTATAAGTGAGCCGCAAATACTTAATATTCTGATTGATATTATCTAATGTAAAACTTACTTCTTTATACTGTTTATACTGATTTAAGATATTTGCTCCATCAATACCCACTTTGATGGGACCAGTTGTATCAACCACCTGATGATTTTCATCAAGACCTTCAATCACAAAAGTATTAGTAGCTACATTACCAGTAGCCCAAGCTGTCATGGTAATGGTTATTTTACCAGAAGTAGTATCTAATAATGGTGTCTTCATCCATGTATTTTTACTTTCTAATGCCCATGCCTTGTCTTTACTATTTGTAGTAACACCGTTAATAGCCCACCCTTTACTGCTTAATGAATCAGCAGGTGTATTTTCTGCATTTTCAGTAAGAATGGTTCTTGTTTCTCCTGGAGTATCCATAACCTTTTCATTATAGATGGTATAAATATGGCCATTATGGTCTTTGTATATTAAGTATCCTCTAACACTTTTGATACTAGAATCAGAAAAGCTAAATAAGAACTCATTTGTATATGGTAAATAGGATAATCCTTTATATTTCTTTACATTAGGAGTATCTAGGTTAATAACTCCAGTATTACTAGAAGTAAGAATCCCAAATTCAATTAACTCATATCCTTCAGGTAAATAGAATTGCCCAGCATATGTTTTCTTAGCTGACACTAATCCTAGTTCTTTACTAATAGTTATTAATGGCTTTTCTTCTACTGGAGTATCTCTATAAATAGCGACGATATTAACATCAGTTAATATCGTAAATGAATAAGTACTCTTATAACTTACGATATAATCATCTATCATCCAATAAGCAAATGTTTTACCATCTGGATGAGGATTACTCACAATAGTAACAATATCATTATATGGTATATAAGCACTTGATTTATTAGTATCTTTTATAACGCCATCATTTATAACTAATAAATACTCTTCTTTTGATTCTTTTTCGTATTGTAGGGTAATAACAGTATCTTTAACAATATTAGTAAGAGGTTTATCCCACTTATTACCCTTTAATACATAACCAGGAATTTGTGGTAATTTAGATATATCAGGTTCAACTGCATCACCACCAGGTAATACATATTGGACATCAATGAGTTTACCATTTGCAGCCATAAACACAACAGCATTCATACCAACAGGTTTAAATATGGCTGTAATGTCCATATTATCAGTTAAGATAAACTCATGATTCAATTTATAATCATATCTAACCATCCCATCAACAATCCAAAAAGCAAACTGATAATCTGGATTATCAGCTAATCTATCAGCAAGTGATATTTTACTTCCGTAATAGAACTCACCTTCAAGTTTATTTGTTATGATATTGTCTTCATCAAAATATGTGGTAATGGTAATTGTGATAGGTTTACGTGATTCACTGGCAGATACATTGTAAGCAAGAATAAAAAAGCTAATAATACAAATAATACATAGAAATACTTTCTTAAATTTCATCATATTACCCCCTCTTGTATTTTTGATTGAATAGTTAATCGGTAATAATAATTATATAATAAGTTAATGTTTATAACAAGATAAAAAGAAAAACGCCACGCAATGTGGCGTTCAGTCTCTTTATATTTTACTTACATATATTATCTAAACCCATAGATTCTAACATCATCTATGTACAATCTCGACTTATCAGATGGTTCAGTAGAATATGTTAATTCAAACTTGATATAAACAGGATTATCTGTACCATCCGGACTAATAATATATGTGTAATCAGATGCGCTAGTTGATAATGTAAATTCTTTATGTCCAATCCAATTCTCTTTATCATACGAATATGAAACAATTACATTTATACTACTTGTCTTCTTAGCTTTAAACACAACTTTTGTTACTTTATTTATTGCAAAGTCAGTAAATGTATAACCTTTATTATCCTTAGCTGAAGTATACCATCTCATCTGAGCAGATTGTTTACCTGTTATTGGTTCTGTGGTTGAAGGTGTTCCATAATAAAATCCCCATTGTTGTGACGATGGTCCTCTATATACAATATCAGTATTATTATATGTAGTTGAAGCAGTAAAGCCTTCACTTGCTTCAAAACCAGTTTTATATAACTCTTGCTCTATTGGTCCTTGAACTTCTTCTATGGTTATATTAATACTATAATCTTCTTTGATACTATTAATATTAAATCTAAATTGTAATGGATTATCTATAGTTTGACTCATACCATTAATAGTGACTTGAGTAATAATATATCCTTCTATAGGTTCGATAATTATCTCAACACTAGAATCTTCTAATATGTTTGATAAATCGTCAGGTGAATGTTGAATGATTCCTAACTCACT
>Ga0134097_1002539_pt1 | contig 11053 bp, 14 predicted proteins | sample 8_3taG_FD_94450 | JGI IMG/M metagenome (GOLD analysis project Ga0134097, IMG submission 94450) | Switchgrass degrading microbial communities from high solid loading bioreactors in New Hampshire, USA - 8_30_10_142_A2 metaG | ecosystem: Engineered > Bioreactor > Semi-continuous > Anaerobic >... | reverse complement strand
TTACAGCAAACCTAACGAACGTTATAATAATATGTGAGGAGCGATATTATGGAAATCGAGAAAAGACTGATGATTTTGCAAAACACTTACGCAGCATCAATAGCGGAGACCGTAAACACCTATGAGAAGCTGAAGACGTTGGAGGCAATCGTTGAAAAAAGAAAAGAAAGGCAGACGCAGACGGCGCCCTATCTGAACCGGCAGCTGGGCATCCAAAGCATCGAGGACGTCTTTCATACTCTTTCCGAAATCTACGGCTGCGCAGACTGGACTGTGGAAGAAACTGAGGAAGGGTATGCCGCCACGGCAAAGTCATGTAAGCTTTGCGCGATGGCGAAAAAGATGGGCGGAGCCAACCCGTGCCGCGGTTGGTGCCTTGACCCGATGATCGCCATGATCTCCGCCGCAAGCGAAATCGACGCAGAAAGAATAACTGTCGAAAGCACCTTAATGACGGAGGACCGCTGCAAAGTGGTCGTTGATTTGCAGAAAACCAAAGATGACGGGTGATAAACATGCATTTCTATGAAAACTGGAGTCCCGGAAAAACTAAATATGAACCGATCAGAGAATTCTGCTTATGCGAGAAAGTGGATGTGGAATATATGAGGTCGCTGATAAGGCGGGATTTCGGCGGAGGAATAAGCAGGATAGTAAAAAAAGCTAAACAAACAAGCGGAAATATGGTATTATTATATGGAGCCGTTGTTTTGCTGCTGCTTGTTTTTCAGACAGCATTAGGCAAGGCGGGAAAATATATCGCAGACAGTTTTTCATATGTGAAAATCGACCCGCATAATGCTTATGCATGGAATTTTGCTCACCATATAACCGTACTGATTCTTGCGTTATTCACGATTCTTATACTAAGCAAGCCTTTAAAAAGCAACTTCGGTTTATGCCCCGGCGACACTAAAACAGGATTAAGATACGCAGTTATATACACTGCGATTTTTGCCGGGATCACACTTGCTGTCCACATACTCATGGCGGCAAACAGCTCGTTGCCCGTGTATGCTTTTCCTCTGAATAAGAACAACATATTCGGATCGCTTTGCTTTCAGCTGTTTTTAAGCGGACCGGCCGAAGAGCTTTTGTTTCGGGCATTACCGATCACGATTCTCATGATCGTGTCGGGTAAAAGCGTTGAAGTCAAGCGGGGCATTTCACCGGAAACGATCATTGCCGCTTTTCTATTTGCAATTGCCCATATAAGATGGTCGTTGTCACCGTTCGCGGTGGAAGCGGATTATTTTCAACTGATCTATGCGTTTGCGCAAGGAATAGTCTCAGGTAAAGCATACCAGGATACCCGAAGCGTGTTTTACCCGATGTTTATGCACAGCATCAGCAATGTATTAATGGTTGGGACAGGGTATTTGTTTTTCCTGTTATAAGACTATAAATATATATTTTTGGAGGAACTATGGTTTACGCGTTAATTGGAGAGAGCTGTGTGGGCAAATCCACACTGGCGCAAAAACTGGCGGAGAAAGTTTCCGCTGAAATTATTACCGGAAAAGATTATCTAAGAATGGCCAAGACTGAAAGCGAGGCCACGGCGCTTTTCCGCAAAAAGCTTGCCGACGCCGTGGACGGCGGAAACATTATCTTTGTTATTTCCGAAAAGGAGCACATCTCCCTGCTGCCGGAGGGAGCGGTGAAGGTCCTTGTGACTGCGGGCATGGAGACGATCAAGGAGCGTTTCCGCGCCCGCATGCGCGGCAACTTGCCGAAGCCGGTGGAACAGATGCTGGAACGCAAGCACGGCATGTTCGACGAGGGGGATTATACCATTCGCGTCAACACGGACTGCGATGATCCGGAGGAGATCTGTACCCGGCTTGCCGAGCTCAGCGCGAAATAGCATGACGGCAAGTGCAGAACCGCTTTGCCTCTGGTATTGAGGATGATTTGGGCAAGGAGAAAAGCTCGATAAAAAACAGCAAAGCAAGGGAACTCGAGGAGCAATAACATTCATATTTCAAAAGAAGTCCGGGCGACTGAAAAACAGCCGCCTGGACTTCTTAGCTTACGGGCTGTTTTACGACATTTTCTTTTTAGCGGCTATAAAAGAGCTTTCATGGTTGGAAGCGCCGTGTGAATTACCCGCGCCTGGCCTTCAGCTTTTATCTGAAAATCCCGGATAAAATTGGAAACAAAAAGTTGTCATTTTATAAAACAATTGATAAAATACTGGTATGATGTTCTATAAAATTTGCGCCGTGCAATTTAGTAAATAGGGGAGCGGGAGAATGAAGCGCGCATTTTATCAGACAATATCAAATAAAGAAATAAAAATGAACAACAGATCGAATATCTACAGGACATTATGGGAAAATAACGATCTTTCAAGGCAGAAACTGGTATCAATGCTTCACCTCTCATTGCCGACGGTTACGCAAAACCTTGTGGCTCTGGAGAATGAGGGGCTTGTCAGAGCTTCGGGGATAGAAAGCTTCACGGGCGGAAGAAATGCGAAAACATACTCGATAGTCAATGATGCCAGAATCGCGCTGGGAGTAGATATAACAAAGAGCAATATCACGACGGTGGCCGTGGATCTGCGCGGAAAGATCATTGCAAAGTCCAAAATGAAAGCGGAATTTGCGATTGATGACAGCTACTACAGGATTATCGGGGATGAGGTTGAAAAGCTCGTTTCCGAAAACGGTATAGATAAGAAAAAGATACTGGGAATAGGCTTCGGAGTGCCCGGTTTGACGACGCCCGACAATCAGGAGGTTTTCTACGGCGAAATTCTGAAGTTCGCCGGAACCGGCTGCAAGGTTTTTGCAAAATATGTCCCGTACCCCGCCGCAATATTCAATGACGCCAAGGCGGCAGGCTTCGCGGAGGCATGGATAAACCGAAGCATAAAAAACATGTTTTATATTCTTCTGAGCAACAATGTAGGAGGAGCCGTGTATATCGCGAATGAGAGATATATGGGCGACAATATAAGAAGCGGGGAAGTAGGACATATCATAATAGAGCCTGACGGTGAAAAATGCTATTGCGGGCAAAAGGGCTGCGTCGACCCGTACTGCTCGGCGACTGTCCTGTCATCGTATACGAACGGGAATCTGGAGCTTTTTTTCCGGAAGCTCGATGAAGGGGATGAAAAAGCCCTTGCAATCTGGGAAAAATACATGCAGTATCTTGCAAGGGCGGTGATCAATGTCCGCATGCTGTTTGACTGCCCGATCGTTATAGGAGGTTATGTGGGAGAATTTTTCGACAAGTATATCGATGACCTCAGAATCCTTGTGCAGGGAAGCACGATAATCGATCCGGCAGACGATTTCATTCTTCCATGCAAATTCAAACAGGAAGCGATAGCTGCCGGTGCTGCAGTTCATTTTATTAATGATTTTTTGAATAATATCTGACATCTCCCGCTTAATAATTCACTTTATATACCAGCTGAAAATGCCTGAACGCGATTGTGCGTTTGGGCATTTTTCACAAGTTCCGTGTACATTATAATTCAAGTTTGCAAATTGACAAAAAACCGGCCTTATATATAATGAATATATAAAAGCGTTTTATAAAACGTATTAAAAATTTTGAGCGAGGTTGCATGAAGGAGAAAACATGAATAAAAAAGTCAAAATATGGCTGGCCGTGTCATTGATTGTCATTCTGGTGTTTTCTATCGCGGCAAGTCTTGTTCAGAACAACTTTGGCAAAACAAGCGTTACATATGTCAGGAAAAGTCTCTCCGACATGATAACGGAAATTAATGCAAACAACCAGGCGTACGGGAAGGATGTCGAGGTTTCCTTCGGTACGGCGTCTTCCGCGATCGTGTTCGGTACGGCTGCTTCCTCAAGTATTGAGTTCAAGCTTTTTGTGCCGAACAACGCTTCGGAAAGCAACCGCCTGCCTGCAATCATTCTTGCTCCGGGAATGGATGACATGAAGGATGATTTGTATGCTCTCTATACGGAGCTTTCACGCAGAGGTTATGTGGTCGTCGCAGTCGATAAAGCGGGTGAAGGCAACTCCGACCTGTCGGCTGACGGATATACCGCCGGAAGCGCAGGAATGGAAGCCATAATAGAATATGTTATGAGCCTGCCTTACGTTGATGAGAAAAGGGTCGGAATCAGCGGTCACAGCAACGGAAACAAATTTCTGATCATCGCGATGAACCGTATCAATCTTGAAACAAGGAATCATATTTCCGCATTTCTGATGGGACAGGGAACAGGCTTTCTTCCGCGGCTGCAGGAAGGCGTACTGAAAGACGTTAAGTTCGGTATGGTCGTCGGCAAGAATGACGAGATGGATACCGTCTATTTCAATTCGGCCTTCTATGATGAAACAGATAAGGCAAAGAACTGGATCAGGGAAATCTACCCTGATTTCAACGGCAGCGCGGTTCCTCTCGGAACATGGTTTACTGCTGACGGAGAGCGGAAGATTGCTGCCGACGAGTATCTGACTGAAACGGAAGCAAGAGTCCTTTATAATCCGCCTACGACTCACCCCGGAATGATGTTCTCCAGATCGGGTGTAAAGGCTTATATTGATTTCTTCTACAATGCTCTGGGAGTTCCGGCAGGCAGCAGTTATATTGACTCGAGCAGGCAAACATGCTGGTTTATGGTTGCTTTCCAGCTTATAGCCATGTTCGGTTTCCTGTCTCTGATCTTCCCGGTATTTGAAATCCTGCTCAATACGGAAACGTTTAAAAAGCTGAAGACTGAAGCAACAGACGCTCCCGCTGCGGAATTTAAAAACCCGAGGGAGTGGATCACCACAGTAGTCCTGATGATAGGTCTGTCCGCATTTGCGGCGCTGTCATTGTTCCCGCTGTTTAAGAAGGGCGCAACGCTTCTTCCTCCGACGAATCTTCTGCCTCTCAGCACCAACTATATGAACCAGATCATTTACTGGATCATTGTTGTGGCTATGGTAACCTGCGCGGCGGTTATCGTAATGCACTGGATCAAGAAGCTGCTTTACAAGGGAACAGGCGTTATCCCCGAAAGTCCGTTCAAGTGCGCGGATATATCCCTCAGGCGGTTCCTCCTGTCCATGCTCTTTGCGGGTTGCCTGTATGCGGTGATGTGTCTGCCAATAATAGTCGTACGCTTGCTCTTCAAAGTTGATTTCAGAATCAGCGCTCTCAAGTTCACATGGTATCGTCCGGAGAGAATTTTTGTAGTATTGAGATACACAGCGCTGTTCGGCCTCTTCTATCTGATGAACTCCATCCTTACTGCCAATACCCGGTTTAAGGATCTGCCGGACTGGGCATCCGTCGGTATAGTATCGTTGGGCAACGCGTTGGGTCTTATTATTCTTCAGATCGTGCAGTATACGGCTCTGGTCAATAACCATGTCCTCCATGTTTCCGACATGGGCTCTGCCACAATCCAGGTCTGGAAGTACTTCCTGCCGATGCTTATGGCTCCGGCAATATCGAGATACATATATAACCGCACAAAGAACATTTGGATAAGCGCAGCGTTCAACGCGATATTCTTCAATGCTGTTTCGATCGCGCAAACCGGAATAACGACATCTCTCGGCTTGTTCGCGCTGTAATTTATAATACGGCAGTTAAAGGACGTATCTCAAAACTGCTCTATGTCAATTGTTGGGGTAGAGCAAATGTAAAATCTGATCCGGTAGGTAACAAGGTTTACTTGCCGGATCTTTTTTGCAAAGCGCCCTCCGCGTCGCCGTCCCGTATCGTTAAGGCATTGGAAAAGGATGGGCCTAAAAAGAGAAATAACATTCTGGCTGTGTGCCAAGGGTCGGAGTAGTGACACGTTAGAAAGTTAAGTGTGTCGCCACTCCGACCCCTTCGCATACGCATCGGCCATTAAATCTTATCCTGGCGTTTAAGGCGGGACAGGGGAACGAGTCCCGCTTGGTTCTCCTTACTGATACTGAACAATTGTTCTGATTTTGCTTGCCAATTACTGTTAGTTATGGTAGAATAAATTTCAGCGCTTAACCCGGGAAGCTGCGGGATGCCTGCCGATGAGTGGTCGGCGGCGGCATATTCCCGATGCAGAACGATTTGTGGCGCAGGACGCTGGAAACCTTTGAGTTTGACCTTAACTGGACCCTCGGCGATTGGCGGATATTCGGAGAAAGGCTTGATATGGTACATAAAATCATGCAACGGGGAGGAAAAATACATGGATGTTTTCCAGGCTATCAACGAAAGAAGAAGCATACGCAGGTTTAAAAGCGATCCGGTAAGCACCGATATCATCCGCACCATTATAGATGCGGGGATCAAGGCGCCCTCCGGGAAGAACCGGCAGCCCTGGGAGTTCGTTGTCGTGACCGGGGACAAACGGGCTGAAATGGTGCGGGTAATGAGGAAAGGCATCGAAGCATCCAAGGCACGGAACATAGGCGTAGGCAGTGCCGAATACTCGGCAAACGTGATGGAACAGGCGCCCGTCACCATTTTTATTTTCAATCCCAACGGGACGTACCCCTGGGAGAGGAAATCAATAGAACGGCAAATAATGGAAACGGTTGATATCCAATCCGTAGGCGCGGCGATCCAGAACATGATATTGGCGGCTCAAAGCCTGGGGCTCGGATCCCTGTGGATCTGCGACGTGTTTTCCGCTTACGGGGAGCTCTGCGCCTGGCTGAAGAAGGATTGCCAGATGGTTGCCGCGCTTGCCCTGGGCTATGTGGATGAAAACCCGCCGATGAGGCCTAGAAAGAGTATCGATGAAGTAACGCAATGGTTTTGACGGCCGGGCACATGAAGCATATGCATATGTGCGCTTACAACTACTCAAGGAGGGGTCCAAATGCTATTCACTATCGTACGGCAGGACATAACTAAAATGAGAGCGGATGCCATCGTCAACACCGCCAACACCGAACTGAAAACTATATAAACTCGCTTCAGCTTGCCGTAAAGAACAAGTGCGAAAGCATAGCATTTCCGCTGATATCAAGCGGCATTTATGGTTACCCCAAAGGAGAAGCCCTGAATGTGGCAACATCGGCAATACAGGCATTCCTTGCCGATCACGATTTGGACGTATACCTCATCGTGTTCGATAAGGCGGTATTTATCATCAGCGAGAAACTGCTGGGGGAAGTCGCCAGTTACATCGACGATCACTATGTCCGATGAGATAAAGCAGGATTATACTAAACGCGGGGGAGCAAAGATAAAAAACCATAAGGATAATTTCCCCTGCAAGGACGAGGTTAGTAAAAATGGAAGTAAAAGATGCAGGCATGGATCTGAACGAGATATGGGAGCGGCGCATTAAGGACAGCGGAGCGGATTTCGTGTATTTTGTGGACATTTCCACGTTCCCGGAGGATATTACCGAGGGATGTTCGTGTGCCGTACTCTTCGGCAAAGCTCTGTCAAAAGAGTACATTAAAGCCCTCATGGACAATCAGGAGCCGAAGCGGAAAGAGATGATAAACACCGAACGCAATATGGATAAACTGGCGGAGAAGCTGGCCGCTCAGTTGGAAGCGGAAGGGTATAAAAGCATTGCAAAGCTTAAAACCGGACGCATGCCTCATAAAACTATCGCGCTCAGAGCGGGATTGGGCTTTATCGGCAAGAACAACCTGCTGGTAACCGAACAGTATGGCTGCGCGGTGCTCCTGGGCAAGGTTCTCACCACAGCTCCATTTGCGAGAAAGAGTGTAGAACCCAAAGCACCGCAATGCGGTGATTGCAATATCTGCGTCGATGCATGCCCGGCTAACGCATTGCTCGGCAAAACATGGAGCATAACGACTTCCAGAGACGAGATCATTACCAGAAAACTCTGTACTTTATGCCGGAAGTGCCTGATATTGTGCCCGTATACGGTGGAATACGCGAAAAGATGACGCTGATTCTACGAATGATAGATAAAGGAAGGTCATTTTATCATGGGAAAGCTTGGTGAACTGCCGAACATCGGCAAGACATTGGAAAAACGCCTGGCCAAAGCCGGAATAAGCGACGCTGAATCTTTAAAGCAAACCGGCAGCAAAGAAGCTTTTACAAAGCTGCGTCTGCTCGAAGGAGATACCTGTTTCAACACCCTTTGCGCACTCGAAGGCGCTGTTCAGGGTATATGATGGCATGATCTGAGTGCCGAAACCAAAGCCGAGCTTAAGAAGTTTTTCGACTCATTTTAATAGGGTCAGCTAATGTATAGAGGATCTGGCTAATGATATTAAGTGCTTCGCGAAGGACCGACATTCCGGCATATTATTCGGAATGGTTTGTCAACCGGCTGCGCGCCGGTTATGTTTTAACAAGAAATCCGATGAACCATGCCCAAATCAAAAAAATCACACTGAACCCGGATGTGGTCGACTGCATTGTGTTTTGGACAAAAGACCCGTTTAATATGCTTGATAAGCTTGATGTTATCGACAAGCTGGGTTATAAGTATTACTTTCAGTTCACTGTAACGCCTTACGGCAAATCCGTAGAAAAAGGATTGCGCGATAAAGAAGAAATAATAAAGACTTTCTGTGAATTGAGCGACAGAATAGGAAGCGAAAAGATCCTGTGGCGATACGACCCCATTATAGTGAATGATGATTTTAACTTTGCGTTTCATAAGGAGCAATTTTCTAGGCTCTGCGGCAAGCTTGGGCGGCATTCAAAGCAGTGTATTATAAGTTTCGTGGATGTATATTCCAAACTCAAATACAGAGCAAATGCCTTGCACGAAGTTGACAAGGACGAGATAATTGAAATTGGCGGAATGATATCATCCGCCGCAGAAGAGTATGGCATAAAAGTAAAGGCCTGCTGTGAGGAGATGTCATACCTGCAGGAATGCGGCATAGGGCAAGCCAGTTGCATTGATAAAACGCTGATTGAGAGCATTTGCGGGCACAGCCTCGATTTAAAAAGGGACAGGAACCAGCGTAAAAACTGCGGATGTTATGAAAGTGTCGATATCGGTGCATATAACACTTGCAGGAACGGATGTATTTATTGTTATGCCAATTTTAGCGATACATCTGTAAGCAATAACTGTCAAAAGCATAACCCTCAAGGGGAGTTTTTGATCGGTTAGAACAGGGCAGGAAACGGTTCTATGTCCTTGGTTTACTTCAAGACCTATATTTAGGCTATTATGGGTTAGTTTATCTTGCAAAGATAATTTAGACAGTGGAATAACAGATAACAACAATCGGAGGATAACATTGAAGCTTATTTCATGGAACATTGATTCGCTGAACGCGGCGTTGACAGGTGCTTCGGAGCGCGCCATAATGACTCAGAATGTACTTGAAACGATTATTGAGCATAACCCTGATGTAATCGCAATTCAGGAAACAAAGCTGTCGTGCGACGGCCCATCCAAAAAGCATAGCGAGGTTTTGACGGCAAAGTTTCCAGATTATATGATCGTCTGGAACAGTTCGGTGGAACCGGCGCGAAAGAGTTATGCGGGCACCATGTTTTTATACAAGAATCACTTGTCGCCTTCCGTTACTTTCCCGAAAATAGGAGCGCCGGGAACCATGGATGCCGAAGGCCGGATAATCACGCTGGAGTTTGATCATTTCTTCATAACGCAGGTTTACACGCCGAATGCAGGGGACAACCTGAGCCGTTTGGAAGACAGGCAGATTTGGGACATAAAGTATGCCGATTATCTGGCTTGTCTGGACTGCAGCAAGCCGGTAGTTGCGGCCGGGGACTTTAACGTTGCACATAAAGAGGTAGACCTGGCCCATCCGAACACGAACCGCCGCTCGGCGGGTTTTACCGACGAGGAGCGCCAGGGTTTTACCAACCTTCTGAACAGGGGATTTACAGATACGTTTCGCTATATCCACGGTGATGTGACGGGTGCTTATACCTGGTGGAGCCAGCTGATCAGAACAAGTAAAATCAATAATTCGGGATGGAGAATCGATTACTGGCTGGTCAGCGATCGGATCGCGGAAAAAGTGATCAGATCCGAAATGATTGACTCCGGTCCGAGACAGGACCATACACCAATACTGCTTGAAATAGATTTGTAACTCCTATTTATATCGCGAATACGTTCTTCAGCGACGGTGTACGCAATCTTTTACATCGCCTGCTTCCGAGCAATTGATAGTAAATTTTAAGCTAAAGCAGGAAGTTTACATAAAAAAGACCGCACCACAGGATTTTTCCATAGGGTGCGGTCTTTATATTGGCATTGTCTTTGTATTAGTGTTAGTAATAAATGATACTTGATAAATGATAGCCCATATAGAATGAGGCCAAGTAATTCCCACGTTTTTACAGTTTATGGAGAAAAGCTTAACTTGAAGGGTTATTTGCAAATATGTTTAAATTCCCTCTTGACAGAGCATAAATACTGTATATAATTAGTATATACAGTATGAACGATAGAACAGATGAGGTGGATCGTGCAAATCATTATCAGCAATTCAAGCGATAAGCCGATTTACGAGCAGATCACGTCACAGATCAAGAACTTAATAATTGCCGGTGAGCTTCAGCCCGGCGACGCATTGCCGTCAATGCGCTATCTTGCGAAAGAGCTCAGAATAAGCGTTATTACCACAAAACGGGCATATGAGGAGCTTGAGAGGGACGGATTCATAGAATCCGTTCCGGGCAAGGGATGCTTTGTCGCGATGAAGAACATGGAGTTTATTCGGGAGGAGCATCTTCGGCTTGCAGAGGAGTACCTGCAGAAGGCGGTCGATTCCGCCAAAACTGCCGGCATTGCTCTGCCCGAACTGCAGGAAATACTAGCCATGCTCTACAAGGAGGAACAATAGGTGGAAAATGTTCTCGAAATCAGGAAACTGAACAAGCGGTATAAGGGATTCTCACTGTCGGATGTGGATATTACCCTGCCAAGCGGCAGTATTATGGGTTTTATCGGAGAAAACGGAGCCGGAAAGACTACGACGATTAAGCTTATTCTAAATCTTTTACACCGCGATTCGGGGGAAATAAAGATTTTCGGCAAGGATAATATAAGAAACGAGAAGGAGATAAAAGAGGAAATAGGCGTGGTATTTGACGAGTGCAATTTCCCCGACACGATGAAGATTTCCGAAATAAGCCGTGTTA
>Ga0134097_1002524_pt1 | contig 11138 bp, 13 predicted proteins | sample 8_3taG_FD_94450 | JGI IMG/M metagenome (GOLD analysis project Ga0134097, IMG submission 94450) | Switchgrass degrading microbial communities from high solid loading bioreactors in New Hampshire, USA - 8_30_10_142_A2 metaG | ecosystem: Engineered > Bioreactor > Semi-continuous > Anaerobic >... | reverse complement strand
TGGCCAGAAGATATTCGAGTGATGAAGAAACAAAAGACAGCCGAAATACAACATACAATTTAGATTATTGAGATTAGATCTAATTGCTCCTAAGAGGCTACCCCGCATACGCGGGGATCGACCTTGAGAGACCAAGAGACCATGTACCACATAGGGGGCTACCCCGCATACGCGGGGATCGACCTCCTGCTGGTGTTGGCGCTACCGATTATGGTAAGGCTACCCCGCATACGCGGGGATCGACCCTTAGTAAAGGAGACGATAGGATGACAGTATTGGGCTACCCCGCATACGCGGGGATCGACCTACTCCACCAAGTGGATGCAATTGAGGCCTGGGGGCTACCCCGCATACGCGGGGATCGACCATCATATCTAACGAGGCCGAAAAACAGGAAAAGGGCTACCCCGCATACGCGGGGATCGACCCCACTTTCCTTGGAGCGACATCTGCGAGACCGCGGCTACCCCGCATACGCGGGGATCGACCCGCTAGAGTATCACGCCAATAATTTTCCGTGGGGGCTACCCCGCATACGCGGGGATCGACCTAAATATGGTCTCCTCCCGCTTCAGCAATTGCTGGCTACCCCGCATACGCGGGGATCGACCTATCTGAGGGATCTCTTATATCCGCTGAGTACCGGCTACCCCGCATACGCGGGGATCGACCCGCCCATCCTTCTGGTGGAATAGGATACCTTTCGGCTACCCCGCATACGCGGGGATCGACCCTTGATCACCCACCTTGGTTTAAAACTTTCCTGGGCTACCCCGCATACGCGGGGATCGACCTCTGAGTATCATGCTGTAGTCAAAGTTTACCACGGCTACCCCGCATACGCGGGGATCGACCTGCGATTCAGGAAGCCGAATATGAGGAAGAGAAGGCTACCCCGCATACGCGGGGATCGACCGTACTCTTCCATGTATTCCTTTATCTTAGCTGGGGCTACCCCGCATACGCGGGGATCGACCCTAGTTCAGGATGCTTCTGCTTATAGTTATGCCGGCTACCCCGCATACGCGGGGATCGACCCTTCGCAGAGGCAAACATCAACCATACCGAATGGGCTACCCCGCATACGCGGGGATCGACCTTCGTTGTCCGTTAGATACTCCACCCTGTCCTGGGCTACCCCGCATACGCGGGGATCGACCTATGTTGTTTACTGCGCCCTCGCTTAAGCCTTCGGCTACCCCGCATACGCGGGGATCGACCCCTGCCCGGTATACCACCGGGCAACGCTTGCGGGGCTACCCCGCATACGCGGGGATCGACCCGCACTTTCCAAGATTATCGGGTTGATGACGGTGGCTACCCCGCATACGCGGGGATCGACCCCAGCCCAGCCTGTGGGACAAAGTAAAGTGGGCGGCTACCCCGCATACGCGGGGATCGACCCATCGACCAAAGATAGTCAACAGACTACCGCACGGCTACCCCGCATACGCGGGGATCGACCATCACCTCTCTTCTGCGGAGTACTCCAGGCCCAGGCTACCCCGCATACGCGGGGATCGACCATCACCAGAATAGCTGAAATACTCACTATCGGGGGCTACCCCGCATACGCGGGGATCGACCTGGACGTGTGGCTGGCCTCGACCGCATCGGCGAGGCTACCCCGCATACGCGGGGATCGACCCTGATGATCTCGAATACGCCGTCAACGAAGTCGGGCTACCCCGCATACGCGGGGATCGACCCCAAACCCCTGCCCATACACAGGTCTCCAATGCGGCTACCCCGCATACGCGGGGATCGACCGTTTGGAGTCAGCAAAGCCGAAGCGAGAAGGATGGCTACCCCGCATACGCGGGGATCGACCCCCTTTAAAGCCAGTTTCCGCATGTCTTTCATAGGCTACCCCGCATACGCGGGGATCGACCCGATTATTACTTTACATGTGAGGGCTGCGGTGAGGCTACCCCGCATACGCGGGGATCGACCTGCTGTATCCCCGTTCAACTTAGCCCATACTGCGGCTACCCCGCATACGCGGGGATCGACCGCCTACATTCCAATTCTCGCGCCAGATCGTCCAGGCTACCCCGCATACGCGGGGATCGACCTGCAAGGTACCGCTTGCTGTGGCTCACAACGGGGGCTACCCCGCATACGCGGGGATCGACCTTAATATCGTTTTGCTAGAGGATGAAGATTGGGGGCTACCCCGCATACGCGGGGATCGACCCCCATCTTCGTACTCTCGCCTAAGCCTTAGATAGGCTACCCCGCATACGCGGGGATCGACCTTGCGTTAGGGAATTCCTCCCTCACCTTTACAAGGCTACCCCGCATACGCGGGGATCGACCCCGATTAATAAAATACAGCTGACCTTTCCCGGTGGCTACCCCGCATACGCGGGGATCGACCCTTCGGTCAACTGACCGATGAAGGTATGGTTAAGGCTACCCCGCATACGCGGGGATCGACCATTTCAGCATAGCATTCCACGCCCCGGTACTGAAGGCTACCCCGCATACGCGGGGATCGACCCGCCCATCCTTCTGGTGGAATAGGATACCTTTCGGCTACCCCGCATACGCGGGGATCGACCCGGAATAAGGTTTTGGGGTGCGGGCCGTGATGAGGCTACCCCGCATACGCTGGGATCGACCTCGCTTCTGGTCCTGCTTCGGCAACCATTCCCAGGCTACCCCGCATACGCGGGGATCGACCGTGGTAGTTCGACATCGCAGCGTAATCCTCTAGGGCTACCCCGCATACGCGGGGATCGACCCTTCTCTGTGAGTGTGCGAGATTCGCTGGCGGAGGCTACCCCGCATACGCGGGGATCGACCCTCGAGCTGGCTAAGAAATATGGCGCAGACACCGGCTACCCCGCATACGCGGGGATCGACCCTTTTACCAGTTTAAAAATCGCTACGCTGTTATGGCTACCCCGCATACGCGGGGATCGACCTTATCCAAGAAGATTTTAAGAAAGTGGGTAAGGGGCTACCCCGCATACGCGGGGATCGACCCCACCTTAGAAATTGTAGGGCGAATTATTTTGGGGCTACCCCGCATACGCGGGGATCGACCTTGTTACATTGGACTTAGTACCTATTCTATGTGGGCTACCCCGCATACGCGGGGATCGACCTACGTGATCGTGGATGGCTTCCACAGATATACCGGCTACCCCGCATACGCGGGGATCGACCTTTCCGCCCGCCAGTTCCACTTCAAACCATTTAGGCTACCCCGCATACGCGGGGATCGACCTACCGCCGCGTACGATTTCTTCGTACTCCTCGGGGCTACCCCGCATACGCGGGGATCGACCCTAACCCGAAAGCTCCTCTGGAGCCCGGATTACGGCTACCCCGCATACGCGGGGATCGACCTTCAAAGCCCAATCCGATGCGGCAAGAGCCCAAGGCTACCCCGCATACGCGGGGATCGACCTGCGGGAGCCGGTTAAAAAGCCGGCTGCGGTCAGGCTACCCCGCATACGCGGGGATCGACCTCGTACACATAAAAAAGGAGGAAAGGAAAGATGGGCTACCCCGCATACGCGGGGATCGACCTTTCGCTTGCCTAGTATACTCCACCCACTCCCAGGCTACCCCGCATACGCGGGGATCGACCTTACTGTAGAACCAGAAAACCTGATCAGCGCAGGGCTACCCCGCATACGCGGGGATCGACCGTTTGTGTCCCCTGGCAATGCAGGAATGCCTGAGGCTACCCCGCATACGCGGGGATCGACCCTGGCGATCATTGATAACAAGATCCACAACGGCGGCTACCCCGCATACGCGGGGATCGACCCGCGGTTGGCTCCATCAACCGTGACCGACATATGGCTACCCCGCATACGCGGGGATCGACCTCACCTCTATTGTTTGTTGTACGTTTGTTGCGGGGCTACCCCGCATACGCGGGGATCGACCCTCCTTGAGCTCTCCGGCGACCGTCTTGCCATCGGCTACCCCGCATACGCGGGGATCGACCCCTGCCCGGTATATCACCGGGCAACGCTTGCGGGGCTACCCCGCATACGCGGGGATCGACCCCCTCCAGAGCCCATCTAACCCCCCAGAGCCCAGGCTACCCCGCATACGCGGGGATCGACCCTTCGTTCAGAATGTGAAGAATGGCGTCTATCAGGCTACCCCGCATACGCGGGGATCGACCCCACCGTTCTAAGCGTTTCAGAGCTCTTCGCAAGGCTACCCCGCATACGCGGGGATCGACCTCCTGCACCCCCGTTCGGATTACACATAGATAGGGCTACCCCGCATACGCGGGGATCGACCCCTTGCCTGCTGGCGAACATGGCTTTTGGGGAAGGCTACCCCGCATACGCGGGGATCGACCCCTACAGGCTTTTGAAGAAGCTTATGTAAATGGGGCTACCCCGCATACGCGGGGATCGACCCGCTTTGGGCGACAGCAAAGAAGAAAGAACGGAGGCTACCCCGCATACGCGGGGATCGACCTTTCTTTGAGTTTTTGTTCCATTCTTCTTCCTCGGCTACCCCGCATACGCGGGGATCGACCTGGAACAAAGACTCAAAGAGATTTTCGATCTGGGGCTACCCCGCATACGCGGGGATCGACCTTTATACCGATTTGAGCGATCCGGAAAAACTAAGGCTACCCCGCATACGCGGGGATCGACCTTCCTCTAATATTTTAGCGTTAGTCTCTTCGTCGGCTACCCCGCATACGCGGGGATCGACCCTTTGGCTTGGATCAGCAAGCGCGACTGCCGCGGGCTACCCCGCATACGCGGGGATCGACCCGATGGCGCAAAGTTACAGCACCGGACTTACCGGGCTACCCCGCATACGCGGGGATCGACCTCGTGCATATAAAAAAGGAGGAAGAAGAATGGAGGCTACCCCGCATACGCGGGGATCGACCTGACATATCGGAGTGCATTAAGGATTTGAAGCGGGCTACCCCGCATACGCGGGGATCGACCGCTATAAAAGCAGGAAGTCTAAAGCCCAGGTGAGGCTACCCCGCATACGCGGGGATCGACCTCTTCACCCGTCCGCATCATCTCCACAAGCCGGGGCTACCCCGCATACGCGGGGATCGACCTTTCCTCTAATATTTCGGCGTTTGTTTTTTCCTGGCTACCCCGCATACGCGGGGATCGACCTTTTACGCTTGACTATAGCGCGCTGTCGTGCTAGGCTACCCCGCATACGCGGGGATCGACCTAAGGAGGTTTGGAAATGCGGGTCATCACAAGCGGCTACCCCGCATACGCGGGGATCGACCTGACATGCCCTCCGTGTTCTTCGGCTTTCTTTAGGCTACCCCGCATACGCGGGGATCGACCCGAGACGATTTACGACGCGTTGCAGGACTTGGAGGCTACCCCGCATACGCGGGGATCGACCTTTATGACATAAGCCGGGGTAGCCGTGATATAGGGCTACCCCGCATACGCGGGGATCGACCTAGGCAATAGGATCCGTCTGCCTCATGGTATCCGGCTACCCCGCATACGCGGGGATCGACCTTTAGGAGGTGACAGTATGGATTTCGCAACAAGGGCTACCCCGCATACGCGGGGATCGACCCCGCTCAATGGCTTTTCGAAGAGCTTCCACGTCGGCTACCCCGCATACGCGGGGATCGACCTTATACTTGACTATAGCGCGATGTCGTGCTATAGGCTACCCCGCATACGCGGGGATCGACCCTGTTGGTATAATAATAGTGACGGCGCCGGCCTGGCTACCCCGCATACGCGGGGATCGACCGCAATAGTAGCCGGTGTAACCGTCCTTCAAACAGGCTACCCCGCATACGCGGGGATCGACCTCTTGTCCCACTTCCACGATAGCAACAACCTGTGGCTACCCCGCATACGCGGGGATCGACCCTGGCTTCGCCGGCATTGTTTCGATACCGGCATGGCTACCCCGCATACGCGGGGATCGACCCGACGATTGGCAAGAGAGTCCGACTACACGGCCGGCTACCCCGCATACGCGGGGATCGACCTTTGAGCGCTGCGTGTAACATGCGATCCCGAACGGCTACCCCGCATACGCGGGGATCGACCCTGCTATTGCAATATATGCAACGCCTAATGCAAGGCTACCCCGCATACGCGGGGATCGACCCCCTCCTTTGCTTTTTTACCGGCAAAACTCCGGGGCTACCCCGCATACGCGGGGATCGACCCAGCGGTGGCCTGCACCTGGCCGTGTTCGGCGCGGCTACCCCGCATACGCGGGGATCGACCGTCTGTCTTTTTACCGCTCGTTTTGGATGAGCGGGCTACCCCGCATACGCGGGGATCGACCCCCTTCCTTTCGGTGTATCATTGCCCAGACGGGGGCTACCCCGCATACGCGGGGATCGACCTTCTCCGCCTGTTCAAGAGCCTCTCGCTCCAGCGGCTACCCCGCATACGCGGGGATCGACCTTTGTGAACAGGGCTCGCAACCTTTATGCAAAGGGCTACCCCGCATATGCGGGGATCGACCCGGCCTAGCGCTATGCCAGACGCCGCTGCGTGCGGCTACCTCGCATACGCGGGGATCGACCTTCCTTCCAGTGATGGTGGCTGCTGCGAATACGGGCTACCCCGCATACGCGGGGATCGACCATAACACCGAGCCTGTCGAGCGATTTCAGCTCGGGCTACCCCGCATACGCGGGGATCGACCTGCTACCAAGTCAGCCCAGTATTGGTATACACGGGCTACCCCGCATACGCGGGGATCGACCTCCCAACAGACCTTTGAGCATATCCTATCCTGAGGCTACCCCGCATACGCGGGGATCGACCTCTCGTGCCACTTGGCCCGGAGATCGGTTGTGAGGCTACCCCGCATACGCGGGGATCGACCTCATGGCCGAGGCGAGGGAGTACAACGAGCAGGGGCTACCCCGCATACGCGGGGATCGACCCGTGTCTGCACCCATGGCTTCGGCTGCCAAAGCGGCTACCCCGCATACGCGGGGATCGACCTTTTACCCACAGTGTTCTCCTCCTTGCGTTTTTGGCTACCCCGCATACGCGGGGATCGACCATGTGTTTGACGTGTATCTTATCGTCAATCGTAGGCTACCCCGCATACGCGGGGATCGACCTGTTTCAATCCATGCACCGGAACGTGGTGCAACAGCTGCCCCGCAAACGCGGGGAATTTTCTTTTCATAGTAACTGGCTGTCTTTTCAAGGTATCTTACTACTCTAGTAATTTTCAATATAAGTGAGTATGGATGGCTCGCATAAGGTCACACAGAAGCAACACTATTAAACTGTGAAATATGATGCAAATGCGATGTGGACAAAACCCTGGTAAAAACAAATAGATAAGCGTATGTCCGTTAAGACTGAGTGTTATATGACATATCTTAGAAAGAAGTCACTAACAGAATGGTATGCGGGAACTAAATAACTTTAGTAGTTGATATAATGAGAAACGTATTAAGATGCAGTCAAGGGGTATCAGATCAATCGATTATAGATGAAGTCTTGGTCTAGTGGCGTAAATCAAGTAAAAATGTCCACACCCCCATTGGAGAACTTGCATTGGCATCCAACAAACTGACAGCAGTAACGATTCCCTGTGGCATAACACACATTTATGGTTCAATCCAAACATTACATTGTATTTATCCCCAAAATGTCATATAATAGATGTGGATTCGAACGAACGTGCGATCGAGAAAAAGAATCAATTCTTTTTGGAAATGACGCAGGATGACGATCATTAGATTACTGGAGGAACTTGCGGTATTAAATTAATGTGCCTGTATCTAGGTCTGTGAAAAGCCAAATAAACGCCCTGCAAAGGGAATAATAGCAGACGGTAAACGAGTCTGTGGAAAAGGCGGTGAAAAATTGAAGCGGATAGCCATTGTAACTGACAGTGCTGCGAGTGTACCTCCAGAGCTGGCAAGAGAGGTTGAGCTGGAAATTGTGCCAATGGGCATTCAGATAGGAAACCAGTTCCTGCGCGAAGGCATCGACATGACAACCGAGGAATTCTACAAACAGCTTGAGGAAAAGGAAAACATCACTACTTCCCAGCCTTCGCCAGGAGATTTCCTCGACGTTTACAACAAACTCGTGGGCAAAGCCAAAGAGATAATATCGATTCACGTCACTTCCAAACAGAGCGGAACAGTTAGAGTCGTTGAACTTCTGAAGGAACACATACCCATCCGCATCACCGTGGTTGATTCGGAATCAGCGAGCATGGGGCAGGGATTTATTGCACTCGCTGCAGCTAGAGCCGCTCTTCTGGGCAAGAGCCGGGAAGAGATTCTGGAAATCATCAAGCGCGCGAAGGAAAAGGTAGCGGTGTTTGTGGCTGTGCCCACTATGAAATACTTGGCCCGCAGCGGTAAGGTCAGCCGGCTGCAGGCTATGGTAGCCTCACTGTTAACCATCAAACCTATCTTGGGAGTAAAGGATGGACTGGTGCAGGCAATTGACAAGAAACGTTCTTACGAACAGGCATTACAGCGCCTGATTGACCTTGTGGAAGAGCGTTTTCCAACAGAAAAACTCACCATTGCTGTGCTGCACAGCAATGCACTTACGATGGCAGAGGACTTTAAGGAGAAGGTCAAAGCGCGTCTGCGGTCTGCTCAAGTGTTCATCGCCGAGATGGGAGCTTCCCTGGCCGTGCACGGAGGCCAAGGCATGCTGGGCATCGCTGCCTGTTCTCTCGATTCTGGCCAATAGGCAAGAGTTTTCTGGTTCTAGTGCCCTCATACATAAGTATGAGGGCTTTTTTAACGGCCGAAAAAGGGGATGGCATGACAGAACACCTGGCTCCTTCTGGTCCCCAAACGCGCCCGGACAGGTCAAGCATGGCTAAGTGAAGAACCCACCAAAGGCTGCCGATAAAGATCACATAGCCAGTATCGGCGCCTTGTAAGGAGGAAGGATCGTGAGAGTCAGATGCGGAACCGCATTGCCATTTATGCAGCCGCCAGTCCGTTCAGGGGAGCTCGTCGCTCAACGGAGGGCTGTTAGGGTCGGCAAAGCGAAATACCTGCCGCAGCAGCTGCCTGGCCGGTGCCTGCGTGGGGCTAATAGGCCATATGTACGGCGCAGCTCATCTGCTGATCAGCCAAGGCACTCTCTCGTTAAAAGCGGACTGAGGGCTATCTCTTCGGCCGCTTCTGCTCTAAAGTCGAGTTTGGCTGCATGCCTGGCTCCGCATCTGGAGAGCCTCAAGGCGCAGGATGTCAGCTACCAACAAGCGTTGGACCAAGGCGCAGATCAGGAAACACTTACACAATTGGAGCAAGAGATGCGGTCAACGGCTGGCACAATCCAAGGAATCACAGATGAGTTTACCAAAATGTACGATCGCCTCGTCGACACCATTTACCTCATCTATACGGGGCTGACGGGTAGAGAGTTCACGGAAGCGCTAGCGGCGAAGCTGGGGAAGACACACAGAATGCCGGACTTCTCCAGCACCGGATTGGGCCTGGATCATTTTGGTTTCCGCTATGCAGATGTGAAAGGCAAGCTTGACCACGCCTTTGATATCCTAAGCGTCTATGAAGGTTTGGCAGATTATAAGCACGCTGGGCTTAAGCGGCCGCCGCGTTCCATCGGGCTTCAGTGGGTGAGCGGTACCGATCAGTTTGGTGGGGCAAGAACGCCCTGGATAGTGAACACCCTGGCATAACATCCAGGCGGGCTGTTCCCTGTGACTGGGCCGGGATGGTTCTGTACACAAGTATACGAAATGGCCGCTGGCACAACTGTTCTGCGGCCTTTTGACTTTAGCTCCCTGTCCGGTTATTTTTTCCAACCATTGTATTTTTCCCCACAACGGCATATAATAGATTCAGATTCGAACGGTCGTCCGATCGAGAGGAGGCATCAAATCGTGTTAGAAAAGACGCAGGAAGAGAAAATCCTGGATGCCGCCTATCACATTATGGCCAGGCAGGGCTACGCCAGCACATCGCTGCGGCAGATTGCCGAAGAAGCTCAGGTGGCCTTAAGCCAGATCAGCTACCACTATGAGAACAAAGAAGGCCTGCTTTTGGCCGTGGCGCGGCGGGTTGCTGAAAGATACTCCCATTTTGCGCAGGCAGTGGACCCCAGCATGACCCCTTGGGAAAAGGGAGCGTATTTCATTAAGCGCTATCAGAACGCCGTTACCAACGAACCAGAGCTCTTTCTCATCCTCTACGACTTGGTAGGCTTGGCCCTGCGCTCAGAGTTGCTGCGCGAGCAGATCCGGGAGATCTTCCACGGTATCAGCGATCAATTCGCGACGGAGCTGTTCACCAGCGAACTGATGGAAGAACTGGGCCATGAGTATTCACCCGAAGTGCTGTCAGGGATGTTTCTTGGCGCCATCTTCGGCATTGCCGTACAGATCCTGCTGGAACCAAAAGAATCGGCCTATCGAAGTCTTGATGCACTGAATCTCATATTTCAGCTTAGAAAGAGGTGAACTCAGTGCAGCGTTGGTTTAAGCTCGTGCTAGACCATCCATGGGCAGTGATTATTGTTGTGGCACTGCTTACATTGGCGGCGGCAAGTTTTCTGCCCCGCATCACCTTTGATGCCAGCATCGATGCCATGATCCCAGACGATGATCCTGTGCTTGTGGAACTTAGGGACGTTGTCGAGGATTTTGGCAGTCAAGATCTCTTCCTTATAGCAGTGCAGGCAGATAACGTTTTCAGCGCCAGCACGCTGAAGAAAATCCATGATCTCGCCGTTGAACTTGAGGCGCTTCCGGGCGTGGCAGAAGTCCAGACGCCCTTCAATGCCCAAAAGGTGGAGAGCGGCTTTTTCGGCATCGAAATCGCCCCTATGGCCGATGAACTGCCTCAAACTCCAGAGGAAATAGAGCAGTTCAAAGCCGACATTCTAAGCAGCCCCTACGCCGGGCGCCTTGTCACCGCCGATGGGCGCGGCGCAGCCCTCTTTTTGGAGCTGGACAATCACGGTTCGGGCGAAGGCCGGAACGAGCTCATGGCCAAAATCGAGGAAACGGTCAAGCGTTATGAAGACCCTGAGCAGATCCATGTGATGGGCGACGCCTATGTCTTCTATTACACAGAACGGGCCATGAAACAGGATCTTCTGAAGCTTGTGCCTTTTGTGGTGGTGATCATTGCCGCAGTCCTCTACGTCTCCCTCCGGTCGGTTCTGGGGATC
>Ga0134097_1002507_pt1 | contig 11184 bp, 8 predicted proteins | sample 8_3taG_FD_94450 | JGI IMG/M metagenome (GOLD analysis project Ga0134097, IMG submission 94450) | Switchgrass degrading microbial communities from high solid loading bioreactors in New Hampshire, USA - 8_30_10_142_A2 metaG | ecosystem: Engineered > Bioreactor > Semi-continuous > Anaerobic >... | reverse complement strand
GACGAGCAATAAAGGGTTTGGGGAATGGGGAGAACTTATGGGCGATCCTGTACTTGCAACTGCGGTATTGGACAGATTATTACATCATGCCCATATAATCAACATAAGGGGCAACAGCTACCGTTTAAAGGATAGGCTAAAAACCGGGCTATATGCCAGTCCGCGTAGTAACAACTGATTTTTAAAAAAGCCAGGGTGGGTCAAATTTTATCTGTTGAAAATGGGTCAATTTAAATCCGCTATTGACAATTAGGTTTTAAAAATATTATCGATACAATTTAATAGAGGGGAATTCTGCTTGAAATAAAGTAAAACCCTGAGGATAGGATGGGGTTTTACAAAAATCTAAAACAATGAGGAGGTAGTAAAAATATGTCTATTACAAAAAAGCTTCTAGTAGGGATTCTCGCCCTAGCGCTAATTATCAGCGTTTTTAGCGGATGTTCCAAGCAAGAAACGACTCAACAGAGTAATAGCGATCAACAGAAATCTTCTAGCGAGAGTCCCGAGACAAATGAGACATCCAATTATACAGAGGAGCAAAAAGAAGATAATCAGGTGGGCGGAGTTGTAAAGATGTTGACAAGCGTAACTGGCGGTAAAGATGATGAGGAAATGGAACTGTTTGCAAAAGAATTGGGAGAGGCTACGGGTTTAACTATACAAATAGAGAGACCGCCATCCGATTATACCAATACACTCATGAGAAAGCTTAATAGTGGAGAAAAACTGGATCTTATTTATTTAAACATGTCTGAATATTTAGCACTCGTCAATCAGGGTGCCTTATTGGATTTGACAGACTACATAAAATCTTCTAAGATATATTCTGATTCATCACAGATTGATCCGCGTGAGCTGAAAGATATTGAAGTAGATGGCAGGATTTATGCAGGGTTTAATAAAAAGGAAGTTCATAGGGTAGTAGCTCTTAACAGGGTACATTTGGAGAAAGCGGGAATAGATTATAAGAGCATTGAACCCACGCTTGATGGTTATTACAATGTGTTTAAGAAGCTAAAGGAAACCATAACTACAGCTAACTATTATCCATATAATGTAGTTATGAGCGAAGTATATGATCTGCAACCTTGGTTTGCTTCGGTTGGCCTTAAGACCGGCGTTGTAGTTGACGAAAGTGACGGAAAAAAATATGTGCCCATTTCCACTGACGACGCTATACCGGTTTGGGAATGGATTGCAAGGCTCTATAAGGAAGGGCTTGTTGATCCAGCTGCCTCAGTAGATAAAACAAAAGACATGAGGGATAAGATGAGCGCAGCTTCCCAGCTTACGAGCGTAACAGTTGACTGGGCTGCCTGGGTTGGATTGCATAATGCCAATGCTTTGGCTGCAGGAATAGAAAAAGATCAATATGAAATAGTTTCTTTGCCGGGAACAAAAACACCAGATGGCAGATATATGTTGACAAAAGGATCTGCTAGTTTGTGGGCTATTCCAAAGAATTCCGAAAATCCAGATGGCGCATGGAAAGTTATAGAGTATTTTGCAACGCAGGAAGGCGGGGTGCTCCTGTCCGTAGGTATTAAAGGGCATGATTATACGGTTGACGATAGTGGTAATTATACTTTGACTGACATAGGTAAACAACATGGATGTGACCATGGTGCGCCTGTTCCTATCTTAGAAACATTTAAACATCCTATTGGCTATAACCCTGGAGTGGAGGAAGCCCTGTCTTACGGTGAATATGCTTCTATTGAGATGCCTATTCCCAATGAGTCGGACTATAAAGAAGTAGTAGGGAAATGGGCAGTCCAAATTATGGAAGGAAAAGTTCCTGTAGCTGAAGGGTTAAAGAATATGAGGGATGAGCTGGTAAGCAGGCAAGTTACCGAGAAATAAGAAACGACTATGGATTTAAATGGGTTTCAGAAAAGCTAGGAACTTTTCGTCTATGAAAAGTTCCTAGCTTTTAATACTGACTAAATGTGAGGAGCGAGTAGAAAATGGTGATAGATAAAAAGACATTGATAAAAATAAGAAAATATAAATCTATCTATTTGATGTTTATTCCTATAGCAGTATATTTTATTGTATTTTCTTATTATCCCTTAATTCTAGGAATTATTAGCAGCTTTAGAGAGTCGATTCTTATAGGCACTCCTAAATTTGTAGGACTAGAAAATTACAAGGATGTCATTTCCAATCCTCTTTATGGCGAAGCTTTCTTGAATACCATCATAGTCAATCTTCTCACATTTGTAGTACAGTTCATTTTTGGCTTATTTATAGCTCTATCGCTCAACGAAGTTAGGATTAAGGCTATACGATCTACAATTCAAACTGTAACATATATACCTAATCTCTTGTCTTGGGCTATAGTTGGAGGTATGTGGATTCGCATTTTAGCGCCCACAGGTATGCTCAACAACATATTGAAACTCATTTACGGAGATAGCTTTACCCCTATAGTGTTTATGGCTCAGCCTAAATTTGCTAGAACAATAATGATACTTACAGGCGCATGGAAAGGAGCAGGATATTATGCCGTTTTATTATTGACAGCAATTGTAAGTATTGACCAATCAATTTATGAATCAGCTAGTATAGATGGTGCAACTAGGCTTCAACAGATTGGATATATAACTATTCCTAACCTTGTGCCCACAATGAAAATAATAACCGTGTTGGGTTCAATGAACTTTTTGCGCAACTTTGATCAGATTTTCATTATGGGAAATGCAAATATATTTAGTAAAGTGAGAAATCTTTTGTATTTGATATACACTGAAGGTGTTGTTAATTTTAAGATAGGGATTGCTACTGCAGCTGCGACGATAGTGCTTGTGGCGACTTTTATAATATCTACTATTGTCCGCAGGTTGACTAAGTATGATGAAACCTTTAATTAGTAGAAGGCGGTGAAGTGAGTTGATGCTAGGAAGAAAGCGCAATCCGTTAGCAAACGAGTTGACTGTTTCACAAAAGGTTATAAATTTTGTATTTTTGGCTATTGTATTCATGCTTATGTTTTTACCGATGTGGAATGTCATCGTTGTATCTACATCTACTGCATTGGAATCTACCCGCGCAGGCGTCATATTGTGGTGGCGCAAATTTAGTTTGGAAGGGTATGCATATGTGTTTAGCGTGTTAAAGCTAGGAAGAGCATTTTTCAATTCCATGTATGTCTCTCTGTTCTCTACGGTATCACAAGTTATATTGTCGGCTTTAGGCGGTTACATATTACTGCAAAAAGATCTTCCCTTTCAAAGAATGATGACTTCTTTTATCCTTCTTACCATGATGATACCCGGGGACCTTACTCTGATCTCCATATATCAAGTTAACAAGCAATTGGGGTTGCTCAATTCATATACTGGTTTAATTGTAAATGGCCTTATCTCTGCTTTCTGTATACTGCTTATGAGAAATTATTTTTTAACGGTTCCTCTGTCTTTGGCGGAATCGGCTAGATTGGACGGTGCTAGCGAGTTTAGGATTTATTGGAACATTTTCTTACCTTTATCCATTCCAGGTCTAGCGACCGTTTCCTTTCTAGAGTTTGTTGGAAAGTGGAATTCTATCATGATACCCGCTACTTTGGTGACAGAGCAGAGGCTTTATACTTTGCCGCTATTGCTGAAAAGCGTTATTGTTGATTCATCTTCTATTTCCGGGATACCCCCTGCACCGGATAATGCCATTATGGCATCCATTGTTATATCTTCTGCTCCACTTCTATTTGTCTATTTCTTTGCACAAAGATATCTACTAGAAGGGATTACTTTAGGAGCGATCAAAGAATAAATGGGGGAGACATTTTAAGGAGGAAAACTATAATGGAGGCTACAAAAAAAATCACAGTATTCATCGATAAAGAAAGAGAGGGACAATATTTTGAGATACCGTTTGAAGTTCCAGATAACGTATCGAGGATAGATATAAAATATTCTTATCCACGATATTTGACAGTAAAAAATGGGATAGCGGAGGAAATATACGAAAAGAATATAATTGACCTTGGTTTGGTGGATGCGGATGGGAAATTTGTAGGAGCTTCTGGTTCCAATAAAACGCATATCTGGATAAGTGAATATGGTGCTAGTTTAGGATATGCTAAAACCAAAATAAAAAAGGGAAAATGGGCGATTATAGTTGGAGCTTATAAAATTATGGATAGCGGTGTCACCGTGGAATATGAAATCAATTTCACGTATAAAGAGAGGATCTTATTGCAAGGCGATTTACACGTGCATACTCTGTGTTCGGATGGCAATTTAAGCGTGGAAGAGGTAATCCTGTTTGCTAAAAAGGCAGGCCTAAATTTTATCTTTATCACTGATCACAATAATTATTTTCATAACAGGGCTTTGACAAGTGATGAAGATATTACTGTTATGCCAGGCGTGGAGTGGACTCATTTTAAAGGCCATGTGAGCATGCTGGGGATAGAGAAAGCATTCGATGGCGTTTACTATACCAATACCCTTGAAGAGACCCAAGAAAAATTGAGGATGGCGCGCCAAAAAGGGGCAATTGTATCAATTAACCATCCTTTTTGCCCGGATTGTGGCTTTAAATGGGGATTGAATAACGTAGAATACGATTGTATAGAGATTTGGAACGGACCTATGAAATGGTCGGATATGGAATGTATCAAATGGTGGCACGGTGAATTGTGCAAAGGGCGGAAGATACCCATAGTTGGAGGCAGTGATTTTCACAAATACGAGATAGGTAGAGGTATTGGTTGGCCAACAACCTGCATATATTCTATGTCAAGGTCTCCGTCTGATATATATGATGCCATTCGTCAAGGTATGGGTTTTGTCACTTATATGCCCAATGGGCCTACCGCTTATATTGAATGTAACGGGAGCATCCTTGGTCAAACTGTTAAATATAAGCCGTGCTTAAAGGTGAAATTTGCGTTCTCACGGCTGTATAAACATGATGTAATAAAGATAATTACAGGCGAAAGCAGTGAAGAGATAATTTGTGATAGCAATGCCAAGGAAATAGCGATCGAAAAAGAATTGAAAAACGTTCTGTTCTACCGAGTGGAAATATACAGGCCTTATATGGATGATTTTCCATCATTGCCTGTGTTAGTATCGAACCCGTTGTACGTGGATGGCGAGAATGTGAATAAGGTAGATTGATAAACAATTCTTAAAGATTTATTTTACCCTGCGGATACCCGGTGAAAGGATAGGGATTTGAAGATGAGAGAGCGGCGCAACGCTCTCTCATCTTATTAATTCATAGGGCAGCTTCAATATTTTTATCGTCAGTCCGGCGGCTGCGTACGAATTGGCTTTGGTAGAGGTTGTAATAGACCCCTTTTCGATCCAGCAGCTCCTGGTGCGTCCCCTTTTCAACCATCCTGCCTTTGTCTATCACCGCGATCAAATCGGCATCCTTTATGGTGCTTAACCTGTGGGCTATGACAAAGTTGGTACGTCCTTTCATGAGGTTTCGCATGGCTTTCTGGATATATACCTCGGTGCGGGTATCCACGCTGGAGGTAGCCTCATCCAGTATGAGTATGGTGGGATCCGCGAGTACCGCGCGGGCAATGGCCAGAAGCTGGCGCTGCCCGTGGCTCAAATTGCTGCCGTCATCGCTGAGCACCGTGTCGTATCCCTGGGGCAGACGCATAATAAAGTCATGGGCATGGGCAATTTTGGCTGCCCGTTCCACCTCTTCATCGGTGGCATCAAGGCGGCCGTACCGTATGTTTTCTCGCACCGTGGCGTTGAACAGGTAGGTATCCTGCAGCACGATGCCCAGGGAAGCACGAAGGCTTTCACGTTTGACCTTTCTTATGTCAATGCCATCTATGCGTATGCTTCCCTCCATGACGTCATAAAATCGCATGAGCAGGTTTATTATGGTGGTTTTGCCGGCGCCGGTTTCCCCAACCAGCGCTACCGTTTGTCCGGGCTTTACTTCGAGGGAAAAGTCCCTCAGCACCATCTTTTCACCGTCGTAAGAGAATGATACGTTCTCAAACTCCACGTGGCCTTTTATGCCCCTTTCCCTCAGGTCCACAGCGTCCGGAGCGTCGGCCGGCTCCGGCTCCTCATCCAAAACTTGGAATACCCGTTCGGCACCAGCCGCCGCCGATAGAACCATGTTGTACTGATTGGCCATTTCATTTAAGGGCCGGGTGAACTGCCTCGAATAGTTGAGAAATATGGATATGGTTCCTACGGTTACGGCGCCGCCGATGTTGTTGACGGCCAATAGGCCTCCGATGCCCGCAACCAGCGCAAAGCCCAGGTTGTTGAGCATGTTCATGGTGGGCCCCATGATCCTGGACAACACTTGGGCCTTTAATGCTGTTACTTTGAGCTTTTGGTTGGACTCTTCAAAATCCGCGATGGCTTGCTGTTCACGGCAGAACAGCTTTACCACCTTTTGGCCCGAAATGGTTTCCTCTATCTTGCCGTTGAGTTCGCCCAACGTTTGCTGCTGCTGTACAAATAGTCTTCCGGTGTGTTTAGTTATAAACCGGGTTAGCAAGAACATTAAAGGAATTATCGATAGGGTTATTAGGGTAAGGGTCACGCTCTTTATCAGCATAAGTACTATCGTACCCATCAGGATAATGATTCCCGAGATAAACTGGATTAGGCTGGCGTGCAGGGTAATGGATATGGCGTCTATGTCGTTGGTCAAGCGGCTCATCAGTTCGCCATGGGTGTGAGCATCGAAGAATTTTAGCGGCAGTAGCTGGTATTTGCTGAACAGGTCCTTTCGGATGCGGGCCACGGTGTTTTCGGATACCGATGCCATGAAAAACCCCTGTAAAAAGGCTGCCAGCGAGTTTAGGATGTAGACTCCCAAAAGGGCTAATGAGATGCGCACTAGCCCCTGAAAGTCGCCCGTGATGATGTATTTGTCTATGGCCTGGCCGATGAGCAGTGGGCCTACCAATGTGCATGCTGTGTTGAGCAAAACGGCTAATATTGCCACTATCAACCCGGTAATATCGCCTTTCAGATATCTGCCTAGCCTGACAAGGGTTTTACCCAGATTTTTTGGCTTTTCTACCGGTCCTATGAAACGGCCCGGTGGGCCTCCCCTTCCGGGGCCGCGCATACCGGGACCACCCATACCCGGTCGGCGCATGCCGGGACCACCCATGCCCCGCATATTTTGAGCTGCGGAAGCGCTCCCGTGCCCATGGCCTTGGGAGGTTGGGGATGATTTGTCGGCTTGATGTGGGGCGCTTTTGACGTTGCTCCTATCTTCAGGCATAAACCCTTTCCTCCTTTCCTATCTGAGATCTGTAAATGTCCTGGTATAGCTGATTGGAAGCCAGCAGCTCCTCATGGGTACCTATTCCTGCTATCCGTCCATTCTCCAAAACGATGATCTTATCGGCATCCATGACCGAGCTTATGCGCTGGGCTATGATAAATGTGGTACATTTATGGCCCCACTGCCTTAGAGCCCTCTGTATTTTGGATTCGGTGGCCATGTCCACCGCGCTGGTGGCATCGTCCAAAATGAGTATTTTTGGCCTTTTCATGAGCGCGCGGGCAATGTTCAAACGCTGTTTTTGGCCACCTGACAGATTCACCCCTCCCTGGCTTAAGTCCGAGTCATAGCCGTTGGGGGTTTGCATTATGAACTGGTGGGCCTGGGCTATGTTTGCAACTTCTATGGCCTTCTGAAGGTCTGCGTCGGGGTCTCCCCAGCGAAGGTTATCCAATATGCTTCCGGAGAATAGGAGGGAATTTTGCATCACCATACCGATTTCCTTCCTCAGGTTGTAAAGGCTGTATTGCCGTATATCGATGCCATCAATTAATATGCGGCCTTCCTGGGGGTCATATAGCCGGGGGATAAGGTTAACCAGCGTGCTCTTGCCGGAGCCCGTTTCTCCAAGTATGGCTACCGTTTCGCCGGGCTGGGCGGTGAAGGATATGTTTTTCAATACCGGCTCTCCATCTGGGCCGTAACTAAAGGTCACGTTTTCAAACACCACCTGTCCCCGGGTTATTTTGGGTTCTTGTAATGCATCGTTCCTGTTTTCCGCCGGGTCAACGATATCCGGCTCTTCCATCAATACTTCCCTTATACGGTCCGCCGAAACCTTGCCTCTGGAAAAGGCGATCAGGTTAAAGGCGATCATCACCAGCGACATCATTATCCTTGCCAGGTAGTTGATAAATGCTATCAGCTCCCCGATTTGCAGCGTACCGCTTTGCACCTTTATGCCGCCCCACCACAATACCGCCACGGTAGCAAGGTTGGTGATCATCATCAAAACCGGCATACCGATGGACATGATCCTGCCGGCCGTGATGGCGATGTCCCGTAACTCTAGGTTTGCTATTCTAAAACGGCCTTCTTCGAAATCCTTGCGCAAAAACGCTTTTACCAGCCTGACCCCGGCTAGGTTTTCGCGCATTATGGTGTTCACCCTGTCTATTTTCGATTGGACCTGCCTGAACAGAGGGAAGCCCTTCTTGATTATGAATAAGGCAGCCATGATGGTAAGGGGCAGGGCTATCAATAGCACCGAAGCCAGGGAAGGGCTTATCCTTATGGTCATTATGATCGAACCGATACACAGCAGGGGAGAGCGGATCATCATGGCAAGGGACATGGTGACCACGTTTTGAAGCTGGGTGACATCGTTGGTGAGCCTGGTGATCAGCGACGAGGTTTGAAAGCGATCGAGGTTGGAAAATGAAAAGGTCTGAATCTTGCGGAACAGGTCGGAACGGATATCGGTACCAAACCCCAGCGCGGCAACGGTTGAGGTATAGGTACACCCTATTCCGCCTATCATTCCAATAAAGGCGATGCCCAGCATGATGAGGAGGCGGGTTAGTACGTAGTTCATGTCCCCGTTGGCGATACCGTTATCTACTATGTCCGCCATGTAATTGGGCTGCAACAGGTCCATATATACTTCCAATGCCATAAACAGGGGTGCCAATAGGACGTATACCCAGTATGGTTTTAGGTAGCGTGTAATCTTTACCATGCCTTACTCCTCCATTTCCCTTGGTTTAGGTTGTACAGATTTTCATGGAGCTTTAACAGAAGCCTGCGGAATTCTTCCAGTTCTTGCTCGGAAAAGTTATAAAAGCAGGCACTTTCCAGTTCTTGCAGTCCTTCCTTCATCCGCTGGTCTACCATACGCCCCCTTTCGGTTGCGTAGATGCAAAATGCCCTCTGGTCATTGGGATCTGGAATTCTTTCGATGAGCCCGGCTTTTTCCAGCTTTTGCAGAAGTGCGGTGGTGGAGGCCGGCGTGATAAATAGCTTTTCGCTGAGCTGACGCTGGCTTATGCCTTCGTTGGCTATGATTATTGCCAGGACGAAGGGTTGCCCGTGTTCAAGTCCATTTTCGTGGGCCAGCTTTCTGAAAAGGTCACGGTGCAGCTTGGAAGTTTGAGCAAATATACGGCCTAGAGGTTCGTTGGGAGTTATTTCGCATGAATGCATTATATCCCCCTTTCCATAATGGAATGATGAAAAATATTCGCCTTCAAATATAGTTAGTTAACTAACTAATCTAATATTATAAATTTTGAATTGCTATTGTCAAGCAAAAATTTATGTACGGGACAAAAAAAGCCCGGGCTTTGTCCTGTGGCGCAAAAGCGTTAATGGATGGTATCGTCTTACCTATGATGGCAGTATGATGGCCTTATATTGTCCTGCTGTTCCTAAAGCTATTGTAATTGTTTAATTTATTTATAGATCCTGCAGGAAATATTTAAGCAATGTCGAATAAATGTCGGGTGGATATAAGTTTTCAGCGACAAACATACAGATAGTTATGGCTATTATATGGGAATATAATAAAGCTATTTATGAACCGGTTATACCGCACATACATTGAATTTTATAGGAGTGGAAATATGAAAGAGAGGAACAAGTTTTTTTACATAGGAACCTATACCGACAAATCGAGTAGAGGTATATACGGCTTCCGATTTGATCCGCTTACAGGAGAGCATACAGCTCCCCGGTTGATAGCCGAAATGGTTTCCCCTTCTTATTTGACAATGAACAATTCAAGAAGCATCCTCTATGCCGTTTCGGAACCCACCGATGGCAGTAAGGGAGCGATTGCGGCATTTACCGTTAACCCTCAAAATGGAGAATTAGAAAAAATAAATCAAGTTATGGCGCCCGGGAAGGGACTTTGCCATGTTTTGCTGGATAAGAAGGAACGATACCTGTTTACGGCCTGTTACCCTGATGCTACCGTACAGGTTTATAAGTTAAACGGAGACGGAAGCATAGGAGATATGACGTGTATAAAGCAGCATTTTGGGCAGGGAGTAAATCCCGTTAGGCAAAGGCAGGCCCATGCCCATGCCACGTGTATGACGCCGGACCAACGCTATTTATGCGTTTGCGATTTAGGAATTGATCAATTGGTGGTTTATGATTTTGATCCGGAAAATGGGAATTTAAAGCGAAATGAGTCCATGACCCTATCCTTACCTCCGGGCTGTGGGCCCAGGCATGTGGTTTTTCATCCCAATGGTAAATATGCATACGTAATAGCCGAGCTTTCCTCGCAGGTAATCGTACTATCTTATGATGAAAACAGAGGCTTTAAAATAGTGCAGGTAATAGATGCGCTGGAAGATAAGCGGGTCAGTTCAATTGCTGCAGCAATACGTATCGATAAAAACGGGAAGCATCTGTATAGCTCTAACCGGGGAGAAGACAGCATTTCCCATTTCAAAATCGATCTGCAGACCGGTAAGCTAACCCATATTGGCAATACGCCAACTTATGGGAAAACTCCGAGGGATTTTATAATAGATGAAAGCGGCCGTTACCTGATCTGTGCCAACCAGGATTCCGATAATGTGGTAATTTATGATATTAATCTGGAGGATGGAAAATTGCTAATGAAAAAGGAGATAAAAGCTATTTCCCAACCGGTGTGCGTAGTAAATATTGAGCTTGAATAATTGATAAAGGATTTGTATTGAGAGATTGCCGGGTAAGGGGTATGGAAGGTTTACTTAAGTATAATAAAAGAATAGGAGGTATTTTGTATGTCAAAGGTAGCTCTTGTGACAGGTTCCGGAAGGGGGATTGGGTGCGGTATCGCCCTTGAATTTGGGAGGCGCGGTTATGATGTAGTTATACATCACCGCAAGGAGCCCGAAGGAGCTGCCCAGGTGGCGGAGGCCATCAGGCGGCTTGGCAGGAGGGCAGAGATTT
>Ga0134097_1002504_pt1 | contig 11191 bp, 7 predicted proteins | sample 8_3taG_FD_94450 | JGI IMG/M metagenome (GOLD analysis project Ga0134097, IMG submission 94450) | Switchgrass degrading microbial communities from high solid loading bioreactors in New Hampshire, USA - 8_30_10_142_A2 metaG | ecosystem: Engineered > Bioreactor > Semi-continuous > Anaerobic >... | reverse complement strand
GCAGGTCCTTAATCAGCGCCTCGACCGCGCCCTTGAGATCGAAGAAGTCCACCGAAGCACGCCGCGCATCGCCCTGCCAGTTCGGCAGATCGCGCGGGCCCATCATCAGCAGGCCGATGTGCGTTGGCTCGGCGGGCAATTGCTCGCCCGCAACCGGCAGATACACGCGGCCGATCTCGAACAGGCGCTGGCGGTCCGTGTGGCGCGCGTTCGACGCCGCGACCTGGAGCATCCCCGCCAGCAGCGTGTGGCGCATGGCGACCTTGTCGGCGGAGATCGGGTTGGCGAGCGTGATGTACGGGACCTGCGGCCAGCTTGAGGGCTGTCCCTCGGGCGTCAGGCGGGCTTCTTGCTGCGGCGTCGTCAGCCGATAGGTGACGATCTCGCGGAACCCGGCCTTCGCCAGCACGTCGCGCGCCGCTTCTTCGCGCTCCAGTGGGATGTTCGACCGCTGCGCCGGAAGCTCGTCGCGGATGACCGTCAGCGGCAGACGGTCGTAACCGTAGACGCGCGCGATCTCCTCGATCAGGTCCGAGCGGCCCGACAGCCCCGTGCCGATATCCAACCGGTGATCGGGCACGGTGACGTGCAGCACGTCGCCGCGCTCCTCAACCGTGAACTCCAACGCGCGCAGAATCCGCACGATCTCGTCGGTCGGAATGGAGAAGCCGAGCAGCCGCTCCACCTCGCTGACCGGCAGATCGACCTCGACGACCGGCGCGGGCAGCGGATAGTTGTCAATGATCCCGCGTGCGATCGTACCGCCGCCGATCTGGCGCATCAGCTCGATGCAGCGCCGCAAGCCGCGCTCCGCCATTGCCGGATGCACGCCCCGGCTGAAGCGCATCCCCGCCTCGGACGTGATCTTCTGGCTTTGCATCGTGCGGCGGATGTTGATGAAGTTCCACGCTGCCGCCTCGAGCAGCACGTTCTGTGTCACCGGTCCGCGCGCCGACGCCTTGCCGTGCGGCAGGCGCTCGCGCTCCTCGTCCTCGTCCAGCGAGATGCCGGTCGCGTCGAGCACGCCCTCGGTCCCGTCGCGAACCTCGCTCTCCAGGCCGCCCATGATGCCGCCGATGCTCAGCGCGCCCTGCGTGTCGGCCACGAGGATATTGAACTCGTCCAGCTTGTGATCGACGCCGTCCAGGGTGGTGAGGCGCTCGCCCGGCTCGGGCAGGCGGGTGATGATGGTCGGCGCGTCGCCACCCGCGCGCTCGACCAGCACGTCATAGTCGAACGCGTGCAACGGCTGGCCCAGCTCCAGCATGACGTAATTGGTCGCGTCCACCATGTTGTTGATCGGGCGCATCCCGGCCAGCTTCAGGCGGCGCTGCATCCATTGGGGCGAGGGCTTGATCTCGACGTCGCGGATCAGCGCCAGCGTGAAGCGCGGGTTGAGCTCTGGCTCGCGGATCTCAATCCGCACCTGCCCCTCGATCGGCTCCCCTTCCGCGACCACATCCAGCGGCGGATAGCGCAGCGGCGCGCCGGTCAGCGCGGCGACCTCGCGCGCCACGCCCACAATGCTGTAGGCGCGCGCGATATTCGGCAGCATGTCGATCTCGAGCACGGCGTCGCCCAGCACGTCCTGAAGCGGCGTGCCCGGCGAGAAATGCCCGTACGACTCCCACTCCAGCAACATGATGCCTTCGTGGTCGTCGGAGAGGCCAAGCTCCTTTTCCGACATGACCATGCTGCGGTTCGGGATGCCGCGCAGGGCGCGCTCTTTGAGGATCATGCGCGCGCCGCCCTCGCCGTGCCCGTCGATCACTTCTGCGCCCTCATGCGCGAACGGCGACAGCAGCGGCGGATCGAGCGGTCCCTTGTCTTTGTACTCGAACAGGTTCGGCGCGCCGGTGACGCACTGTTCCAGCTCGTCTCCGCCGTAATCGACCATCGCCAGCACAAGCCGGTCCGCGTTGGGGTGCGACTTCACCTCGCGGATCGCGCCGAGAACGATCTTCTCGCGGTCCCACACCAGATGGTCAGACGGCGGCAGCGCCAGCCCGGCAACCGGCTCGCCCTGCGGGATGCCGATGTATTCGATCCCCGTGACTTCCAGCCCGGCGAGGGTCAGCCGCTCGGCCAGCACCTCAACCGGGACGTTGATATCCACATATTCTTTCAGCCACGAAAGCGGTACTTTCATTGACCTTCACTTCTCCTGTGTCGTTCCTGCGAGCCGCGATCAGGCCGCCGTCACGATAATCGGCTTGTCGCCGTCGATCACGACCGTATGCTCGAACTGCGCCGGGATGGCTCCATCCCGCGTGCGGAGCGTCCAGCCGTTGCGCTCTGTATACACGTGCCCGATGCCCGGCGTCAGGAAGGGTTCAATCGTGATGACCATACCGGGCTCGAGCTTCGTACGCAGCCGCTTGAGGTAGATGTTGTGGACGGTTGGCGGCTCGTGAATATGCCGCCCGACGCCGTGCCCGGTCAGTTCCATAATGATGTGATAGCCCGCCGCGCGCGCCACCTTCTCGACGGTGCGCCCGATCACGTTCAACGGACGCCCCTCGCGCGCTTCCTCGATCGCGCGGTCGCGGGCCATGCGCGCAGTGTTCAGCAGTCGTTCGTGCTCCGGCTTGACCGGCGGGACCAGCGCGCTCGCTGCCGTGTCCGCCCAGAAGCCTTCCAGTTCCGCCGACACGTCGATGTTGATCACGTCGCCAGGCTGGATCACGCGCTTGCCGGGAATGCCATGCGCCGCTTCGTCGTTGATGCTGATGCACGTGTGCCCCGGAAAGCGGTACGCCAGAATCGGGGCGGACCGGGCGCCATGCGACTTCAGAAACGCCGCGCCGATCGCGTCAAGCTGGGCGGTCGTCATTCCTGGCTCGACGTGCTTGAGCATGTGCTCCAGCGTCAGCGCACAAATCTGCCCAATTCGCAGCAAGCCGCGCAGTTCGTGTTCACTCTCAACAGTCATCTGATTCCCTTGTTCCTGCCACGGCAGGACTTACCTCGTTTGCTTAGTTCGCACCTGAGAAAGCCCCCCATCCCCCGGCCCCTTCCCCCACAAGGAGGGAAGGGGAGACGCTCAGTTTTTTCTTCCTTCCCTCGTTCTGGGGGAAGGAAAGCCGACCGCAGGTCGGAAGGATGGGGGTACTCAACCAAAGTCCCCATATCAATCGCTATGCCGTGCGCGCCTGCGCCATCGCGGCTATCAGCGCGCGCCGCGCCGTGACCCGCGCCATCTCCGCGCGGTATTCAGCGCTCCCCCAATGGTCGCTCGGGGGATCGACCGCCAGCGCTTCGAGCGCCCGTTCCACGTCGCCCGTTTCGTCCAGCGCACGCGCCACGCCATCCTGACGCACTGCCCGATCCGCCACGCCTACCAGCGCCAGCGAGCTATATGCGGGACGGTCGTCGTCGCTCATTTCGACGTACGCCACCGCCGCCACAATCGGCGCGTCGGCGGGCGTGCGCGATACCTTCTCAATGCCGACACCCGCCTGCGTCTCGCCCAGCGGTACGCTGACATCCGCGATCAGGCACCGTGCGAGATCTTCCTCGGCGGACAGCCACGACGCGACGGTCAGGTGCATCGCCTGATCGAGCCGGCGGACGGTCGCGCCGAGCGCCAGCAGCAGCGCCAGGGTCAACGACTGCGGATCGCGCTCCACCAGCAGGTCGCCGAGGGTCATGGTGTGGCGCAGCGTTTCGGGCTGGTCCGCGCGGAGCGTATCGGCTAGCGCGCGCAGGGTCGGCGTGGCGGTCCCGCGCTCAAGGCACGCCTGGCGGACCTGTTCCAGCGAGAGCATGCTCCCGAAGCTCACCGCCTCGTCCGCTTCCTCAACGCGATCCAGCCCCAGGCGATCCAGCTTGACCGCCGCTTCGACCGCAGGATTACCCGACCGCTGCAGCGCGACGCCGCCATACAGCGGGTAAACGCCCGGCTCGGCCAGGCGCCGCAACGTTTCGTCGAGCGTCTCCGGCTCGTACACGGTCTTCAGGTTCAGTAACATTTTGTTCTCCTGTGCGCCGCTGGCGCACCACGTTGAAAAACGTGCCACACATTCCGACGCGATCAATTGCGGACACAGTGGTTTCTTTCGTAGGGGTGCAGCAAGCTGCACCCGCTCTCAAACCACCTCAGGCAATCGCGGGCGGAGCAAGCTCCGCCCCTACGCCGGGCGCGGAATTCCTGGCGCGCCAATCATAGCGCCCCTTAGAACTGCTCCAGGAAGCGCAGATCGTTCGCCCAGAAGTAGCGGATATCCCCGATGCCATGCATCTGCATGGTCATGCGCTCCGGCCCCAGCCCGAAGGCGAAGCCGCTCCACTCGGTCGGGTCATAGCCGCCGTTTTCCAGCACGACCGGATGCACCATCCCGCACCCGGCGATCTCCAGCCAGCCGGTGTACTTGCACACCTGGCAGCCGTGCCCGCCACATAGAATACACTCAACGTCGACTTCCATGCTCGGCTCGGTGAAGGGGAAATACGAACCACGGAAGCGCACGCGCTTATCCGGCCCGAACAGCCGCCGCGCGAACTCCGCAATCGTGCCCTTGAGGTCCGTCAGGCGGATGTTGCGCCCGACCGCCAGCCCTTCCACCTGGTTGAACTGGATCTCGCTGCGCGCCGAAATCTGCTCGTAGCGATAGCACATCCCCGGCAGGATCACGCGCACTGGTCGAGTCCCATTTTCGCCTAGCTCGCGCATCGCGCGAATCTGGCCGGGGCTGGTGTGCGTCCGCAGGATCACGCCCGGCGTGGTAGTGTGGAACGTGTCCCACATATCGCGCGCGGGATGGTGCGGCGGAATGTTGAGCAGCGTGAAGTTGTACTCGTCCGTCTCGACGTCCGGGCTGCGATAGACCTGGAAGCCCATCTCAGCCCAAATCGCAGCGATCTGGCGCAGCGTCTGCGTGGTGGGGTGCAATCCACCCAGCGGCACCGGCCGCCCCGGCAGCGTCACGTCGATCTCACCCTCTTCGAGCGTGCGAGCCAGCTCTTGCTGGCGGACGAGTTCTTCGCGCTCGGAAAACGCGCTCGTCAGCTCGTTCTTGATCGCATTCGCGCGCTTGCCGAACTCGGCGCGCTGCTCCGGCGGAAGCTGCCCGGTGGAGCGCAGCGCCAGCGTGATCGAGCCCTTCTTGCCGAGGTAGCGCCGCTCCCACTCCGCAAGCGAGCTACTGTCGCGCACGTTGTTGAGCTCGGCCAGCGCTTGCTGATAGGTCGATTCGAGTTGTTCCAGCATAGACTCCCTCTTGCCCATTCTACCCGGCGGCGCAGGCCGCCGATCTCTGGTGCTATCAGCCGCGAAAATAAAAATCTCGTCGCCTGTCCTTCCGGATCAGGGACGAGACGCGAGTTCCCGTGGTACCACCCTGTTTAGCCGCGCGCCGCGCCATCTGGCGCCACGCACAGCTCACTCTGACCCACCGCGGCTCTGTAGCGGCGATGGGCTGCCCTGGTAACGCTGGGCAGGCGGAGCGGACTACAGGCCCCTGGTGAGGCGTTCACCCGTCGGCTCGGGAGCGAACTTCAGCGCAGGCTTACTCGTCGGGGCTTTCAGTCGGTGGCCCCAACTCCCTGGGAGCAGTGTTTGCGCCTACTCCTCTCCGTCACAGCCTTTCACATATGGCGTGATGTTGCTGCAATGGTAACAGACGGACCGGGCAAAGTCAACCGGCTTTAAGGATCGCGTTGATCGTCCTGAGCATGAACTGGAAGGGGCGGCTCGGCTTGTCCGCCTGGTTGAAGGTTCCGACCAGATAAAGCCCTTCTTTCGGCACGTAGAACGCAAACGAGCCGATCGAGCCTGAGTGACCGATCAGCTCCGGCGAGTAGCGGAACAGGTTCATCGCGCGCGGCACCTGGAAACGCATCAGCCCGTATCCGTACTTGATCACCGGGGGAATGATGGTGTTCCACCGGGCCATCATCCGCGCGAAGTGCTTGCGATCGAACAGAGCGCCGTCGAAGTAGGCGCGTAGGAAGCGCAGGCTATCCGACAGGGTAGAGACGACGCCGCCCGCCGCCTTGTCCGACGAGGCAAACAGGGGAATGTTCAACGCCTGATCGCGGTAGTACACCGGCAGCGGCGGCGGCCCGTCGCGGGGCGTCCGGCAGTCGTAGAGATAGGTCTGCTCCAACCCCAGGGGATCGAAAACCCGCGTCTGGAAGTTCTCCCCGATCGGTTTTCCGGTGACTGTTTCGATGATTTCGCCGAGCAGTTGGTAGTTCATATCCGAGTAATGCGACTTGCGCCCGCCGTTCGCATCCGGCGCGAACTTTGGCGACAGACTACGCGTGATCGCCAGCATATCCGCCAGATCGAGCGCGCGATCCCGGCCGCGCTTGATCTCGCTCGACAGGCTGACGCCGTTCTTTGGCTTGTCTTCGTAATAATCTGGCAGCCCGGACGTCTGGTGCACAAGCTGATAGACCTTAAGCTGGTGGCTGTAGTCCACACCCTTGTAGACGTGAATACCGTCCAGCAGGTCGGGCGCGAGATAGTCCGTGACTGGCGCATCGAGGTCGATCTGCCGCTCGTCCACAAGCTGCATCAGCGTGGCAGCCGTAACCATCTTGGTGATGCTCGCGATGAGGTAGGGGCTGTCTACCGTGGCCGCGCCCGCCGCGCCGCGAAAATCGATCCGGCCGTCTTGCGATTGGACGCCCAGCAGAACGGAATAGATGTAACGCTTGCGGATTTCCGCCTGAAGGAGCTGTTCCAGGCGATCATAAACAGCGGATCTCATGTGCCGATCCTTCCCTGACCCAAACACCGGGGAGTAGCATGGACGCAGAGAGGAAACTCCCGAGCAGACCCATTCGCCAACGCGAGGGATGCGGCTGTGGAATAGACACGACAGAGCGCAAGGTAACGCTCGCGTCGGGCACGATCCGCAGTGTAACGCGCGCGTGTCTGCTTGTAAAGCACGCCGGTCACGCCATCCTACGCAAACCCGCGCCGTGGGCGTATAATCCGCCGTATGAAACGCTCCGCCGTGATTGCCCTGTTGTGCGTCTATCTGGCCTTTGCCGCGACCGCGGTCGTCAGCCGCGCCGTCTTCGAGCGCCTGCCGCACCTCGAAGACGAGTTCGCCTACCTCTTTCAAGCGCGCATTTTCGAGCGCGGCCAGGTCACGATCGAGACCCCGCAGCCTGCCGCCGCCTTCTGGCAGCCGTTCCTGATCAACTACCAGGGGCATCGCTTCGGCAAGTACACGCCCGGCTGGCCTGCGTTGCTCGCCGTGGGGACCGGCCTCAACCAGCCGTGGCTGGTCAACGCGTGGCTGATGATGCTGACCGTCGCGCTGATCTACCGGCTCGGCAGCGCGATCTACGACCGGGCGACCGGGAGTGTCGCCGCGCTGCTGGTGGCGACCAGCCCTGCCGCGCTGCTGCTGGCCGGATCACTGATGAGCCACACCGCCGGGCTGTTTTTCACGACGCTGTTCGTCTATGCGTTGTGGCGCGTCGAACGGCGGCGGTATCGCGTGGCGTGGGGCGCAATCGGCGGCCTGGCGCTTGGCATGCTGGTCATCACGCGCCCGCTGCCCGCCGTCGGGATCGACGCGCCCTACGTGCTGTACAGCGTAGGACGCGTGTTGTGGGCCGGGTTTCGGGCGCCGGATACGTTCGGCGCGGTGCTGGGGCCGCTGGTCGTGCTGAGCGTGGTGGCGAGCGCGATCTCCCTGGCGTGGCCCGCGTTCAACCACAAGGCAACCGGCCGCCCCGGCGAACCGTTTGGCGGCTACCTGGTCCGTTTCGTGCGCGGCGATAAAGACACGAACCTCTATCGCTTCGTGTGGGACTACGATCGTGTGGGGTTCGGTCCCGGGCACGGCCGCCGCGCTGAAGGCCACACCCTCAAGAACGGCTGGCGTCACACCAAGACCGACCTTGAGTGCGCCGCGCGGGACCTGTTCGGCTGGGCGCTTCCGGCGGAAGACGGTCTGACAGTCGAAGAGGACGCTTGCCTCGTCTCCAGCCGGGGCTACAGTTGGGTGATGTTGCCGGTCGGCCTGCTGCTAACCGCTCGTCGCCGCTGGACCTGGCTGCTGGCCGCGTTGCCGCTGAGCATTATCGCGGTCTATCTGGCGTACTGGATCGGGGGATCGCTCTACAGCGCGCGCTATTACGCCGAGGGGATCGGCGCGGCGGCGCTGATCAGCGCGGCGGGGATCGCGGCCCTCGCCCGGCGGATCGACGTGTGGGCGCGACGTCGAGGAGCCACGCACGTTGGATGGGTCATGTACGCCATAGTTGCCGCGCTGGCGCTCTATGCGCTGGCCGTCTACAGCCCGGCGCGGATGGCGCCCCTGCGCGGTTACGGGCGGATCGGGCAGGCGCAACTTCGTGCGCTCGAGGCCGCCCGGCAAGACCCCAATCGCCCGGTTCTGGTCATCGCGCAGGGCGAGCACCACTGGCGCGACCTTGCGACCCTCATGGCGGTGACGGGCCCGTTCCGCGATACAGAGATCGTGCTGGCGCGCGACACGGATCGCTCCCGCGAGGCCATTTTGCGCGCGCAATTCCCCGATCGCGAGGTGATTTACCTAATCGGTGGCGCGTTCACGCACGATCCGGCCGCCCCATAGCGCGCCCCGCGCAGTCACATCACCCACTTCACCTATCGAAATATCCGCCACCTGGCGCTACCACGCCGCTTGCGCGCTGGCTATCATTAATGACACTTGACCACATCACTCGTCGGCAAGAGGAGCACACCCGATGGCCAGTCGCACCTACTACAGCGAAGAAGCCGCCGAACGCGCCAGAAAACAACAGGGCGCCGGAGCAATCGTCGTTCTCATGCTCGGGCTGGCAATCGGAGCGGTAATCGCTCTGTTGTACGCGCCGCGCGAAGGCAAGAAAACGCGCAAGATGCTCAGTAGAGAGGGCAAGAAGACGCGTAGAAGCCTGAGCAAGGAGCTGGGCAGCAGCCTGGATTCCGGGCGCGAAATGGCCGACGAGGCGCTCAAGGATACGGTCAAGGCGCTTGAAGAGCAATACCGGGCGCTGCGAGGGGAGATGGATAAGCTGCTCAGCAGCGTCAAGAACTAACACCTTTTGGTGGCACTCCGTGCCATAGGCGCAAGCCTGCAAGTCCCTCCGGTGGATAGGTGGTACGGTTGTAGGGCAGGGATTGGGTGATCCCTGCCCGCCCTTTTTGTATAGCAGCAGTTAGCGGTTAGCCGTTAGCAGTTAGCAAAAACGCAGCCCGGAGAGCGGGCGTTTTTTGTTGAGAGCGAGGTTTGTTTTTGCCCACTGATACCCACACAGCCATCAAAAAACACGGGCCGAGCAAGCTCGACCCATAGTATAGAATTTCCATCCGCCAGCTCTTGCTTTTCGCTAATCGCTAGCCGCTAACAGCTAACCGCTGCTCTTCTACAATTCCTCTGCCGGAACCGTCTCCGGACCGTAGAGCAGCGAGTCGTCATCCTCTGGCTCGTCGATCGCATAGGTTGTGCCCTCAAGCTTCTCCGCCGGGCGACCCTTCGCGATGAGGAAGCGATCAAAGTCCCGCGCGACGAACGCATGCGGGTGATACTGCTGCGCTTCGCGGATCATGTCGCGCTCGCGATAGCGCCGCGAGACGTGCGTGATGATCAGCGTCCCCACGTCTAGCTCGTTTGCAAAGCGCGCCGCCCGGCCGATCGTCATGTGCCCGAAGGCGTCCGCCATCTCAGCATCCGCGTCGAGGTACGTCCCCTCGATCACCAGCGTGTGCGCGCCGCGCACGACCTCGCGTACCGGGCCGTCGAGCGTGCCGATGTCGCCAATGTACACCAGCTTGGCGCCCGGCACGTCCGGCCCGAGCACCTCGTCGGGGTGGATGACGCGGCCATTGTTCAGGCGGATGCTCTCGCCACGCACCAGCCGCGCCCGCTCCGGCCCGACCGGCACGCCGAGCGCCTCGGCCCGCTCGACCAGGAACGGCCGCCGCGACTTCTCGGTGAACGCAAAGCCGAAGTTGTCCCGGCCGCGATGCTGCACCGGAAAGGCGGACACGCTGTAATCGCGGTCTTCAAGCAGCACGCCGGGCTTGAGGTCAAACAGGTGCAGCGGCATCGGCGGGGCGACGCCACGCAGCACGACGGTATGGATCAGGTCTTGCACGCGGTCGAGCGTCCAGCTCCCGCCCCAGATCTCAAGCGAGTGCAGGCTTTCCCAGCGCATGAGCGTGCTCAGCAGCCCCGCCAGCCCCAGGATGTGATCGAGGTGGCCGTGCGTCAGCAGGACGCGATTCAACCGCTTGAACCCGATCCGGCTGCGGAGGATCTGGCGCTGCGTGCCCTCGCCACAGTCAATCAGGAAGCGCTGATCCTTGACCATCACCACCTGCGCCGACAGTCCCCGGTGAATCGAGGGCGCGCTGGCGGACGTTCCCAGAAAGACGATTTCAAACATAACAAGCGGAGCGCCGCGCATCAGGCGCGGAAGGCTCCCTCTGCCCCCTCTACGAGTCTTCGATCGTGACCGTTCGCTGCGCTTCGTCGATCGCGATCGGCCGGTTCACAAACGCGCGCACGACTTCCACATTGGTCCGCAGATGCTCGGTGATCGCGTTGGTCGAGACGGTGCTCGGCCCCTGAGCCAGCGCCAGCGGCAGCACAAGCTGATCCATCAGCCGCTCGTCAACCGCCGCCCCGCTGTCGTGGAACATCAACAGCGGCGTGACAGCGCGCTCCGCGACCTCTTCCGACGGCATGCCCCGGCGCCCAAGCATCCCAAACCCGGCGCGGCCGTTCTCGTACTCAACCGTCAGAAAGATCCCCGCGCCGGTGCTGACGCTACGCGTCAGCATGGGGCGAATATCCACCGGCACGTCGATCGAGCCGAGCAGGTTGATCGCGCGGTTCGCCATGCGCTGTGGGATGTGCGACGGCAGGTTGCAGCCGACCGCCGTCCCGAAGATGCGCTCCAACGCCCCGCGCTCGACCAGCCGCATGCCGTGTGGGCGCGCGCCACCTTTGATGTAGATGGTCAGCATCCCGCCGCCCTCGGGTATGAAGCCGTAGCTGTCCATGTAGACTTCGACATCCAGCCCCATCCAGAGCAGCATCGGCGTGTAGACGTCGCGCAGGTAGTGGCCGGGCGGGCTGTTCGGGACGTGCGTCCCGCCGTACAGCCTGACCTGCGACTCACCCTCAACCAGCGCCAGCGGCAAGATCACGGCCTGCGCCACCAGGCACGCGGAGCCCGCCGTCCCCACGCCCCACTC
>Ga0134097_1002474_pt1 | contig 11298 bp, 12 predicted proteins | sample 8_3taG_FD_94450 | JGI IMG/M metagenome (GOLD analysis project Ga0134097, IMG submission 94450) | Switchgrass degrading microbial communities from high solid loading bioreactors in New Hampshire, USA - 8_30_10_142_A2 metaG | ecosystem: Engineered > Bioreactor > Semi-continuous > Anaerobic >... | reverse complement strand
GTCGGTGACCGATTCCCGAAAACGCGCCGGGTCGTCATCCGAAACGATGAGCCAGCGCAACCTTTCGGCTGGATACACGTCAAGATGGAGCGGGTGGAATGACCGTGTTACTACTCGCCAACGTGGGCAATCGGGATGTTCGACTGACCGACCACCGCCTTCTGCCGGAGCGCGAGGACCCTTCGTGGTGGAACTCAGTGCGCCGGCTGGGAGATGAGCTTGGCGCAAATCTGGATCGCTACGCCGATGCAATTGAACTGCCATTGCTGCATCCGACGCTCGATTGGCTGCTGACTGAGCGAAACATCGCGCCTAATGATATCCAGGTAGTGCTCTTTGCATCCGACCAGCCATATCGCCTGACTCTGGAGCGCGACTGGCTGAAGGACACCTCACCGTTCGCTCAAGTCATTCGTGAGCTACTCGAGAGGAAGTACAAAATCACGAAGCGCTTCATCAAAACTATCGAGGGCAGTCCGGCGGATTACGCCAATATGCTGGCATTCTATATGCGGACCCTGCCCCAGATCGCCGCAAAAGTCCCTCCAGATAGCGAGGTGTTCCTCGAAGTGTCAGGGGGAACACCCGCTATGTCATCGATGCTAATCGTGGCGGGGGTCGAGGTCTTTGGTGAACAGGTGCACACCCTCTACCTGGAACAAGACGCGCGCCATCCAAGCGAAATCGGCGTCGCACAACAGCTTTTCGCCCGCAAAAGCCGCGAAACCCTCCTCGGCCAGATCGAACTCTACGCCTACAACGCGGCCCTGCAAACGGTCGAGCGGTATGGTGGGCTGATCGCCCCTGGAAATCACAAGCGCGAACTGCTCGCTTGCCTGCTGCGCTATGCTGACCGGCGGCTCGCGTTTGATTTCCGCCGGGCCCGGACCGCACTTCACGGCGCACTCGGACTCTCCACTGGCAACATGCAGGCACAAGTCCGCTACTGGTTGCGAGAGCTAGAATCTCCTGACACCGCTAAGAACCTGTCGGAAGTTATCCACAGCGCCGCAATCAAACTCCACCTGGGCGACTACGCCGACTTTACTCAGCGCATCTTCCGGTTCCAGGAAGGCGCTTTCCGGTATCTTGCCGAACAAATGGGGATGCGGTATGGCAAAAGTGACGAGTTTCTAGACGAGTCCTGGCGAAAAAGCCTGCCGCACCTCGACCACTTCCTCAACCACTATCGCCGCGGGCATAACGGCCAGATGCTGGCGGAAACGGATAACGATATCCTTGTCAGCACCACGCGCTCCCTCAATCGTTTCAACCTGGGCGCAATTGTCGAGTACTTTGTTCAGCACGATCCCGCCTGGGACAATCAGCGCGCGACAGTTGAAAAACTGTTTACCCTGTCGCGCGTGGCCGACTTGCGGAACAAGGGACTGGCGGGGCACGGCTTTGACGGCATCGGCCTGGAAGACCTGGAAGAAGCTTACGCTGGCTCCGCCGAATCTCTCCTTGAACAGCTACGCACGATCTACACGGGGATCTTCGGGAAGCCCCCTAGCGAGGACCCGTATCAAGCCATCAACGCGCTGCTAGTGGAGATCATTGAAGCATCGTCATGACCACTCCCGAACTCGTCTCCCTTGTCCTGACCGTCCGCCCGGCGGAAGCGGCGACCACACCCGGCCACCTGGGGCGCGCGGCGCACGCGCTGCTGTTGCGCTGGCTCGACGAGCACGACCCGGCGCTCGCCCGGCACTGGCACGAAGCCGACGGCCCCAAGCCGTTCACCTGCTCCACACTGGTCGGCGGGCAGCGCATCGACGACAACGCGCGCGCCCTCTCGCCGGAGCAGACGTACTGGCTGCGGATGACCGCGTTTGACCCGGCCATCGCCGAAGTGCTGCTGGCGCGCTGTGCGGACCCGCCCGCCGCCATCGAGCTGGACCACTTGCGCCTGTCCGTCGAGAGCGCGACCGTAGACCCCGCCGCCCACCCCTGGGCCGGGACCGCCACCTTCGAGAGCCTGGCGCAGCCCTATCTGCTGGCGCGAGAGCAAAGCCCGCGCCGCGTGGAGCTGCGCTTCGCCTCGCCGGTCACGTTCCGGCAGAATGGGCTGAACGTCCCGCTGCCCCTGCCCGACCTGGTCTTCGGCGGGCTGGCGGATCGCTGGAACGCCTTCAGCCCGATCGCCATCGCGCCGGAAGTCCGGCGATATGCCGCGTCGTGCGTGGCGCTGAGCAGCTTCCGGCTGGTGTCGCGCGGATTGCCGCACAAGGACGGCGGCGTGCAGATCGGCGCGGTGGGCCGAGCGCGGTACGTGGCAGTGCAGTATGACCGCTACTGGATGGGGCTACTGGGTTTGCTGGCAGACTTTGCGCTGTACGCTGGAGTGGGCCGCCTGACGACCATGGGATATGGACAGGCACGCCGCGTCGAACGCTAGCGCGGTGCGAAAGCACAGGCACCTTAATAACTGAATAGCTCGAATAAAACAGACAGTGTTTTAACTTTTGCGAGCACCCCTTCCCGCGCGGCCCTGTGTAAGAGAGTCGCTAAAAGGGGTGCTCGCAAAAAGAAGACGATTCTTGCATTAAATCGAGGTGAAGTATCAAGGAAAAGTTGTGCAACGACGTGGTGTTTGCGACAATATATCCAGGTTTCTCAACAAACAGGTCCGGTTCTGGCACATATCATAGTACCCTGGTAATATCGGAATACTCCTCCTGCCCGGAAGGGCATTACGACGAATCGGACCCACTCCCACCGCTCGATGAACGGTGTCATCGGAATACTCCTCCTGCCCGGAAGGGCATTACGACCTCCCGATGGCATCCCAGTACCAATCCTTATCGCCATCGGAATACTCCTCCTGCCCGGAAGGGCATTACGACTTGCGGACCGCGCGGTTCTTCAGCGGATTCCATGCCATCGGAATACTCCTCCTGCCCGGAAGGGCATTACGACGACCTGATCTGGGCTGGCGTCGAGGCGGGCGCCAAATCGGAATACTCCTCCTGCCCGGAAGGGCATTACGACGCGGAGCATCGCCATCACATTGCGGTCCCGCACTGTATCGGAATACTCCTCCTGCCCGGAAGGGCATTACGACGATACACGGCCCGCTGACAGTCGCTGAAGCTGACGGATCGGAATACTCCTCCTGCCCGGAAGGGCATTACGACGAAGTACTCACGGCAGCCATTCAGCTTCTGCGCTACATCGGAATACTCCTCCTGCCCGGAAGGGCATTACGACGCCAGCAGGTATTCGGCAAGTGCGCGATTCTTGGCATCGGAATACTCCTCCTGCCCGGAAGGGCATTACGACCGTGAAGGCCATTAATGTAATGATCTTCATTCACTTTATCGGAATACTCCTCCTGCCCGGAAGGGCATTACGACGCTGCGGTGTTTGATCTGCTCGATCAGGTTCGCTCTATCGGAATACTCCTCCTGCCCGGAAGGGCATTACGACTGCTCGGCCAAGAGCTCCGCAATCGTGGATGCGGAATCGGAATACTCCTCCTGCCCGGAAGGGCATTACGACACAGCGAGAAACACCAGGATGAGATTCCACAGACTGGGATCGGAATACTCCTCCTGCCCGGAAGGGCATTACGACTCGGACAGGCTCGATGCTCGTGTCAGACCAATAGCCATCGGAATACTCCTCCTGCCCGGAAGGGCATTACGACGTGAACAGCCCGTCACCAATGCGACGGGCCACCTTCATCGGAATACTCCTCCTGCCCGGAAGGGCATTACGACCATGCCGGAATAGATGATACGTGGCAAGGGTGGATTAACATCGGAATACTCCTCCTGCCCGGAAGGGCATTACGACTGCCGAAGGCGCGCAGGCAGTCATCAACTGGCTGAAATCCTATGGCATCTATCTTGTTCGGCGCGAGATGTTGACCTCGCCAACGCACGCAATCGCCAGCAAGGAGGCTGCATAATGACCGAAAACACAACATCAGGCTGGGCAGAACCCTACCGGTCTATCGCCCTACTCGTGTCCATACTGGCGCTCGTGTGGTTCTACTACCGCCTCTTCCGCTGGTTCTGGCGCACCGGAGTCGTCCCGTACATCGAGGAAAAACGCCGAGAACGCCGCAATCGCGCGATGTACAAGAAAAAGAAGCGACAGCGGGAAAAGTGGCATCCTGGTCCGTTCGGGATTTACGAGTCTCGTGGTCCCGATCCCGATCTGCCCTGGGATGAGATGGGCGCGATCGCTGATGTCCTGGCGCAGCACGATCCCGACGACTAAGTATCCGACGCTGCACGAGGGGGCAACGATTGTGTGCTATCTGCTAATCAGCGGTAGGCCGATGCCCTACACGATGACGATGCTGGAGCGCCGCGCAGCGCGTTACAAGGATCGGAATACTCCTCCTGCCCGGAAGGGCATTACGACAGAACGGCAGGTTTGCGTCGTAAGCCCGCCACTCCATATATCGGAATACTCCTCCTGCCCGGAAGGGCATTACGACTACGTGCCGTCTGCCGCCCGGCGCATTGTGTCCTATCGGAATACTCCTCCTGCCCGGAAGGGCATTACGACGGACTTTGAAGCGATTGTATTACTAGCCATACCCAGGCATCGGAATACTCCTCCTGCCCGGAAGGGCATTACGACAGGTCCGGTGACGAAATCGAGAGCGTGGACGACGAGCTTCGGCGAGATGAGGAAGCCGACGAGCGCGACTGGCTCGACCAGCCGGGCGACGACGACGGCACCGGATGGACCAATTTCGACTACAGCGCGGCGGAAGAACTGGCCGACGAGTGGGACGGAGACGAATGATGCAGCGTGCCAGGGAGCTAGCGAATGCCACCACTCTATATCGTGGAACAAGGGACACGGCTCTCGATTGAGCAGCGAAACATCGTCATCACGACGCCAACCGGGGCCAAGACCAAACGCCCGCTGGCTCACACCAGCGCGGTGATCATCTTCGGCAATGCGAGCGTTACCACGCCAGCCCTCAAGCGGCTGATGCGACTTGGGATTGACGTGGTATTTCTCACCATCAACGGCCGGTATGCAGGCCGCCTGGTTGGCCCGCTTAGCAAGTTCGGCCTGCTGCGCCAGCGACAATATGAGACCTTGCGCGACCCAGCTTTCCGCCTGCAAATCGCTCAGGCTATCGTGCGCGCCAAGTGCCTTAACCTGCGTACTGTGCTCCTGCGCGCCAATCGCGACCGCTTGCACCCAGCGATCGGCGCATCGATTGAGCGACTGGGCTGGCTCGCGGAGCGCGCTCTACGCACGACACGCGTAAACGCGTTGCTCGGCGTCGAGGGGCAAGCCTCTGCAGCGTACTTCAGCGTGTTCCGCCACCTGCTGCAGCCAGAGTGGACGTTTGAGCGCAGGATGCGTCGCCCGCCCCCCGATCCGGTCAATGTGTTGCTCAGCTTCGGCTATACGCTGCTGGCGCGAGAGCTAGAAGCCAGCGTCTCGCTGGTAGGGCTGGATCCGTATCTGGGATGCCTGCACACAACCGAATATGGGCGCCCATCGCTGGCGCTCGACCTGATGGAAGAATTCCGGGCGATCATCGTTGATTCGGTCGTGCTGCGCTGCGTGAATAATGATTTGCTCGAGCCAGATGACTTCGCACCTGGAAAGACGCCAGATCGCCCCATCCTGCTGGGAGACGCGGGGAAGCGGCGCTTCCTTCAGGCGTTCGAGGATCGTGTCATGACGACAATCCAGCACCCTATCACCGGAGAGACGCTTACGTACCGGCGCGTTTTCGAGCTTCAGACCCGCCTGCTGGCGCGGTGTATCCGCGACCAAACGCCAGACTACCTGCCCTTCCGAGTGCGCTGATGAACTGTTTCCTGGTCACCTACGACATTCCACATGACGGACGCCGCCTCAAGGTTGCCACGCTGCTAGAGGGGTACGGCCAGCGTGTGCAGTTCAGCGTGTTCGAAATCTGGGTGACGGACGCCATGCAGCGCGAGTTGGAACAAGCGCTCAAGAAGCTGATCAACGGCGAGGACGACAGCGTGCGTTTCTACCAGCTTTGCGCGGCCTGCCAGGGTCGCGTAATGATCTTGGGGCAAGGCTCACCGCCACAAGCACCGGGGGTTTTAATCATCTAGATGAAACTTTTGCGAGCACCCCCTTTAGCAGAACGCTTACATCCAGCCACGCCCAGGGGGGTGCTCGCAAAAAGAAGACGGAAATCAGCATTATAAAGGCGGTTTTATTGTGCAAAGCTTGTTCTCAACCACAGTCAGCGCTATACTATTGGCACATTGCTCAACTCAAGAGGGCTTTAGGGCGTGAAAACGTAGTACTCGGGTAATATCAGAATCCACCTCCTGCCCGGAAGGGCATTACGACGCGTAGCGAATGGCTGTGAGTGCCTGCTTATACGTCATCAGAATCCACCTCCTGCCCGGAAGGGCATTACGACGGCGGCCCTGGCGGCGGCCCAGGCGGCGTCCCAGATCAGAATCCACCTCCTGCCCGGAAGGGCATTACGACATCCACTGCTCGATCCCAAGCTTAACGTACTGGGAATCAGAATCCACCTCCTGCCCGGAAGGGCATTACGACCGAGATCGTGATCGCCGGATTGCGGCGGATTACCCGCATCAGAATCCACCTCCTGCCCGGAAGGGCATTACGACTGTAGCGGAACGCGTCCATTGCTTGCTGGTACGTCATTATCAGAATCCACCTCCTGCCCGGAAGGGCATTACGACTCCAGAATGGATTCCAGGGGACCGCCCGGCTCAGCCGGATATCAGAATCCACCTCCTGCCCGGAAGGGCATTACGACGGGTCGGTTTAGTCGTTGTAGTACCGCTCAGATGCGATCAGAATCCACCTCCTGCCCGGAAGGGCATTACGACGGCTTCTGCCCGGGTACGATAAAGCACAGACACATAAATCAGAATCCACCTCCTGCCCGGAAGGGCATTACGACTTCGGTTGGGTGCTTTGGCTCTAGGGGGGTGGCGGCATCAGAATCCACCTCCTGCCCGGAAGGGCATTACGACTTGCCGCGCCACACGGGATTAATCTGGGCGAGTGCATGATCAGAATCCACCTCCTGCCCGGAAGGGCATTACAAGCTCGTACTGCACTCGCTGGGCGCTCTTGGAGATGACCTGGATGGGCCGCACCGTCCGGCTCAAAGAGGACATTCTCAACCTCAGAGAACCCGAAGGACGCCGGCTCTACGTGCAGGCCGGCACGTCAGGGACCATCGTGGCGCTCAACCGTGACGAATACGCGCCCTTCACGGTCCGGTTCCCTGATTTTCCGTACAAGGTCAAGGTGCGACTCGACAAGCTCGACGTGCTGCGGGATGAGGACAGCGCCGGGAACGTTCCGACGAAACGACACGCGTCGTTATGGAAGCGGCTAACGAGTAAGAAACCACTCTTGCTGACCGAAGAGCTTGTCGACGACGAGGATGACGACGATGTCCCGGAAGATGCCGAGCTGTTTGTCGATGAGATGCGGCATTTCGCGGCGCTGGACTGGCACGTGTGGAACGAACCAGCCGCCCGGCGCGCGTATCGGCAAATGAGCCACCGCGACAACTAGCGGCACAGCACTGTCGGACAGCTCCAAGCTACATGGCCCCTGATGAACGGCAGGGGCCATCGCGTTTCTGGAGAGGGTGTGGGGAACGTTCCGACAGCGTGCGCAAAGGCGTCCAGGGCTGTCCCCAACGCCACACCGGCTTGCTCACCGACCTGGTTGAGGAACTCAACGAAGCGGGCGAGGTCGGCGGCTTGGCGGCGGATGGTGTTGTCGGCTTTGCGCGAGAGGTAGTCGGTGAAGACGCCGCGGGCGGCGTGCACGTTGGCGGCCTGCCCGGCATGTGCTATCGCGTTGTCGATGGGAATGACAGGCGTCAGGTGACTGTCGTCAGAGATGGACATGAGGACTCCTGGTGGAGGACGAGGGGGTAATCTGGTGCGTCCGCAAATCAGACACGCACCCTGCTTATTATATACCGGATACAGGTTCTCTCGTTGGAAAAGCGCGACCCATTCGCAGAGAAAAAATCCCCGGTAACAGCAGGCTACCAGGGGGTTTCTAAGCCGTGCCTTTCCATCAGATCAGCGTCGGTAAGCAGCCGCTCGGCCGGCCCATCGGCCACCACCCGCCCGCTGTCCAGCACCACCGCCCGCGAACACAACTCGTAAGCGAGCCGGATGTCATGTGTGCTAACGACAATCGTTTTATCGGTGAACGTCTTGAGCAGCTCAATGAGGCTGCGCCGCGCGCGCGGATCAAGCCCGGATGTGGGTTCATCCAGCACGAGTATGCGCGGGGCCATGCTCAGGACCGTAGCCAGCGCCACGCGCTTCTTTTCGCCCACGCTCAGATGGAAGCTGATCCGGTCGGCAAAATCGCTCAGGCCGACCGCTGCCAATGCCTGCGTCACACGCGCGTCGACTTCCGCTTCCTGCAAGCCCATGTGCAGGGGACCAAACGCCACATCCTGACGCACCCGGGGCGAGAACAACTGGTCGTCAGGGTTCTGGAAGGTCATGCCAATCCAGGCGCGGATGCGCCCTATGGTAGCGTCAGTCAACGGCTCGCCCTCAACCACAACCGTTCCTGACTGCGCCCGCAGCACGCCGTTGAGGTGGAGAAGCAAGGTGGATTTTCCGCTGCCATTGGGTCCGACCAGCGCGACCTTCTCACCCGGCGCAATGTGGAGTGAAATATCATCCAGGGCAAGATGGCCATCCGGATAGCGAAACGAGAGGTTCGCAATCTCAATCGCCGCGTGATCCATTTAGCGACTCAACCACACTCGCGCCAGAAACTGGATACTCACCACGACGACCACCGGGATACTGCCCAGCAGCACATCTCGTCGGGGGAGCGGCTGTCGTGGCATGGCCGTTTCACGCCTGCCGTACCCCCGTGCCAGCATCGCAGCATAGACCCGCTCGCTCCGCTCATAGCTGCGTAGAAACAGGTTGCCCACCATGCCACCAGCGACCTGCGCGCGCCAGACCAGCCGCCCGCCCGTCTTCCCCTGCTCTGCTGTGCCGCTTCGTGCGGCACGTGCCCGCAGCAAACACTGCGCCTCATCCATCAGAATGGTGAGGTAGCGATACATCAGCCCGATGATCAGCCGCAGTGAAGGGGGTAATCCGAGAGCACCCAATGCCGCCAGCAGTTCGGTAAAGGGGGTCGTCATCGTCAGCAGGAGCGCTGCCTGCGCCGCCAGCCAGCTCTTGAGAAGGATGGTGATGAAGCGGCTGAGCCCGGCATCCGTCACGGTGAGTCCCGCCACCGTGACCACCGGATCGCCCGGCACGGTGAACACAAGAGGAACAGCAGCGAGCGCAAACGGAAGGGACACCGCACCCCAGCGGGCCATCCGGCCAACGCCCAGCTCGCCGACGATCGCGAGGCTGGCCAGAAGCGCCCACAACAAGGGATAGGCTGGCCACGCCCCCTCTGGTGTGCTTAAGATGCCCAGCATCACCAGCAGCGTGGCAATTAGCTTCACGCGCGCATCCAGCCGGTGAAGCGGACTGTCCGCGCTCCAGAAACGTTCCCTCAGCAGCACGGGCGTATCTTCTACTGTGCAGCGCGGCTGTCTCGCCGCTTGCGGAGAGCTGCTGTCCCATAGCCGACGGTCGCCACGACTGCCACGCCGATCACGCCGGCCGCGATGGTTGCCACCGCCTCGTTGTCGATGGCTGGAATGAGGTAATCCGGGATGATTTCATACGGCGCGTCTCTGGCAGTCTCAAGGAACCCTTGGTCTTCTGCAACGCGTTCCAGACCATCCGGGCTCGCGCTTGCCAGTGGAGAAAGAAGCGTGACCACCAGCGCCACCGCCAATCCAGCGGCAATCCAGGACGATCCCCGCGCCGGAACCGGGGCTTCCGGGTCAACCAGGTCCGGACGAGTCTGCTGGATGAAAGCAAGCGCCCCCACGGTAATGAGCGCTTCCCCCAGCCCGATCACGGCGTGCACACCCAGCATGGCGGGCAACACAACCTTCAACGCAGACGTGCCAGAGACCGCCAGTTGCAGCGCGCACGCGGCTGCCGCTGCGACGACACTGGCCCACGCCCCGACCGCGGCAGCGACCAACCAGCCACGCGTCGAATGGGTCAGGAGCTTGCGCCCCCAGTGATATACGGCATACCCAACGAAGGGGGTGATGATCGCCATGTTCACCAGGTTGAAGCCCATGACGATCAGGCCGCCGTCCTGGAAAATGAGTGCCTGGATGGCGACCACGCAGGTCATGACGATAGCGGCAGCCCACGGACCGAGCAAAATGGCAGCCAGCGTCCCACCGATGAGATGCCCGGACGTGCCCCCCGCCACCGGGAAGTTGATCATCTGCGCAGCAAAGATAAACGCCGCCAGAGTCCCAATCAACGGGACCTCGCGCTCAGCGGGGCGCATCTCTCTCAGAGCAATCCCGATGAACATCACTGCCAGTAGCCAACCAACCAGTGAAACGGGGATATCCAGGAAGCCGTCAGGGATGTGCAACGCCAAGAACGGGCCGAACACGGGACAGCACCTCCAATCGTTGGCACTTTCAGATGTAATTTCTTACAACTGGCGATAAAGTATACTGGTAAGTATCGCACCAGACAACAAAGGGAAGATGATGGCCTCAGTAGAAGCGATTCTTCAGCGGGTTCGGGCGTGCGGGGAGCGCGTAACGATCCAACGCCGCCTGGTGATTGAAGCCCTGTGCCATCAGGGCAACCACCTGACGATTACGGATATCCAGCGGTATCTCCAGCAGCGGGACGAGGAACACGCACTGCCGGATGTGACTGTCTACCGCGTGCTGCAGTGGCTCAAGGAACTCGGCCTCGTGTCACAAACGGACATGGGCACGTCCGGCACTGTGTACGAGCTGGTCAGCGAGCCGTTCCATCACCATCTGATTTGTCTGACGTGCGGCAAGGTCACCACGCTCGACGATCGCTATTTCGCAACGTTGCGGGAACAGATTCAGGCCGACCACGGTTTCTCCGCCCGGATCGAGCATATGGCGATCTACGGGCAGTGCGCAGATTGCCAGCGCACTCCTCAGACCGCCGATACGCCCACATCTGGACTTTGACCCGGACACTCAAGCGAGAATACGACGAGCTCCTACGCAACTAGCATATGCTCTGGAAACGCGTATCTGCTTATGTCAAAGGATGTTTGGGGGAAAAAGACCGGTCTCGTCCAGGTTTTCATCAGCGATCTCTCGGAACGTTCCCGAGCAAGTATCCTAAGCAAATAGCCTCCGATTTGCTTACATAATCAGAGGCTATTTGACTGAAGATTTGCCCCTTGAGCACGGGCTTTCAGTGCCCCACG
>Ga0134097_1002443_pt1 | contig 11390 bp, 7 predicted proteins | sample 8_3taG_FD_94450 | JGI IMG/M metagenome (GOLD analysis project Ga0134097, IMG submission 94450) | Switchgrass degrading microbial communities from high solid loading bioreactors in New Hampshire, USA - 8_30_10_142_A2 metaG | ecosystem: Engineered > Bioreactor > Semi-continuous > Anaerobic >... | reverse complement strand
GCGGCGGGACGAAGAAGATCACCTGATCCTCGCCCAGCCCCAACGCTTCGGCCGCAGCGCGTACCCCGGTCTCGACATTCGACCAGTACGGCGCAACCGACTTGCCGATTACCACGATCCGCAGATCGTCTTGCGCTTGCGCAGGTTGCGGACCCGTAAAGGGGAGCGCCAATCCGACGACCAGCGCGAGCGCGAATAGAATAGCGGAAATGTGCTTCATGGTCCCTCCTTAAAACGAATACTTGTGTTAGGCGAGACTCTTGCACTTGCTGAAGGTAACCTATGTATGGGTTGAGAGATGCTCCTTTCCCTTACACCGATCCAGTGCTGCCTGGGTAGAACGCAGGCAGCCGCGTTATACCTTCCGTTCGGTAAAGCGGCGCCGCAGCGTGTCGTACACGACCGCGACCACCAGCACAACGCCTAAAATCACTTCTTGCAGATACGACGAGACATTCTCAAGCACCATGCCGTTCTGCATCACGCCGACAATCCCCGCGCCCAACAGCGCCCCGAGGATCGTGCCCTCGCCGCCGAGCAGGCTCGTCCCGCCGATCACAGCAGCGGCGATTGCCCACAGTTCGTATGCACTTCCGACGGTCGGCGTGCCCTGGCCGAGACGCGACGCGAGCAGCACGCCGGTTATCGCGCCCATCAGGCCGCTGGTGGCATAGCAGAAGATCCGCACCCGGTCGACGTTGATGCCGGATAGCCGCGCTGCCTCAAGATTTCCGCCCACGGCGTAGATCCGATAGCCGAGCTTGGTGTGGTTCAGAATGAACGACACGATCGCCGCCATGATCAACACGATGATGAACGAGTACGGGATCGAGTGCCAGTCTCCCTGGCCGAGCTGCAAAAAGCTGCGATAGCGCTCGTCGCCATAGGGGAAGACGACCGGGTAGCCTCGCGTGGCGTAGCTCGCTAGACCGCGCGCCAGCAACCATGTGCCGAGCGTGATGATAAACGCGGGGATGTTCAGCTTGGTGACGAACAGCCCGTGCCAGATGCCGAATGCAACGCCGATCAGCAAGGTGATCAGGATCGCCGGGATCGCGCCGATCGGCTCCAGGCCGATCATGTCCCATCCCTTGAGAATCAGCCACGCGCAGACCACGCCGGTCAGCGCGGTGAGCGACCCCACGCTGAGATCGATCCCTTTCGTGATGATGACCAGCACCTCGCCGATCGCCAGCATGCCGAAGGTCGCCACGAAGCGCATGATGATGGCGATATTGTTCGGTTGCGCGAAAACATCTGGATTGCGCCAGTAGAAGAAGACGCAGAGCAGCAAGAACGCCATGAAGACGTTTAGCTCGCGAAAACTGGCAAATGAAAATCTACCGCGCTGGGTTTTCGCTCGCTCGACTAGAGACTCCATAGTCCCTCCGTTATAGGAGCGTGTAAGGTTTGAGTTTTCAGGTGCACCGGCGGAGGAGCGCGGGGCAGTGTGATGTAAACAATATCGATGTGCTGTAAAGTACTTGCCCGGCGTCGGCAGCCTGGCCCCCCTCTTCATCAGGAGCCATTTGCCACTGCTACTTGGTACTGCTCTTCGGCCGCGTGCTGTTACAGTATAAGCTTATGCCTATTTTCACGAAAGTGTCAACGCAGGTCGTTGTGGGATTGTCCAAATTACTATACCAGCAAAAAACGGCCGGGCCAACGTTGAGGTGACCCGGCACGTAATCGGTTTCGATTGTGACGCGGTGAGGGGCAGTTATGCTTCCTGGAACTGCGCTGCCTTGACCTGGGCTTCGATCCAAGGATAGGTGCGCTCGATTCCGGCGCGCAGGTCGTATTGCGCGCGCCAGCCCAACGAGTAGATGCGCGCGTTGCTGAAGTTGCGCGCGTGCACGCCGACCGGTCCGTCGATGTGACGGACGTTGATGCGCTTGCCCGCTACCTCGGCCACCGTCTGCACCAGCTCGTTGACCGACACGTACTGCGGCGAGCCGATGTTGACCGGCCCCTGCAGGTCGGAGTGCATTAGGCGGAAGATGCCATCCACCATATCATCGACGTAGGTGTACGAGCGGATCGCCGTTCCGTCGCCCCACACCTCGATCGTGCCGCCGTCTTCCACCTCGGCGATCTTGCGGCAGATGGCTGCGGGCGCCTTCTCACGGCCGCCGCGCCACGTCCCTTCCGGACCGTAGCAGTTCTGGAAGCGTGCGATACGGACGGTTATGCCCCGGTTGCGCTCGTAGGCCATCGCCATCCGCTCGGCGTAGAGCTTCTCCCAACCATACTCGTTGTCCGGGTTGGCGGGGATGGCTTCGGCTTCGGTCATCTCCGGCTCGCCGGGCTGCATGTCGCGATAGACGCACACCGACGAGGAGAAGAAGTAGCGCGGCACGCCCATCTGCGAGGCGTTGTGGATCATGTGGATGTTGATCAGCGCGCTGTTGTGCATAATCTCGCACTCGGCGGAGTGGATAAAGCCCATCCCGCCCATGTCCGCCGCGAGCTGGTAGACCTCGTCGAACGTCCCGCCGTTGAGCGTGAGCGCCTGCTGGCAGTTTTCCTCTTCGCGCAGGTCGAGCAGCAGGAACTCATCAGCTTGCGTCGGCGCGAACTCGTGATGCTTGATGTCTACGCCCCGCACCCAATAGCCTTCACGCTTCAGCTTTTTGACCAGGTGCCCGCCGATAAATCCGCCTGCACCACACACAAGCGCTGTTTTCATGCTCTGTCGCTCCCGATATTCCCTGATTTAGATAGTGGCCTAGCGTAACGCGAAACCGGCTTTGTATCAATGCCCGTCTGTGCGGCGCTAATTCGCCCCGGCCACCGGTTGCGCTGCGGGCTGGACCGTCACCTTTGCCACGTGCAGCAACTGGTCGCCGCTTGCTTCAGCTTCGACTGGCGTCACAGGCAGGCGTTCGCCGGTCTCAAGGTCGGCCAGTCCGATGTACAGGTTGTACTCGCCCGGCGTCGCTGTAGCCGGAATCCCGATCGCGCACTGGTCGAAGTACACGATCTCGCCCCGCCGCCACCGCATGATGGGGTGATCGCCCATCCGAGGCGTGCCGCGGCACGTGAAGACCTCTCCCGTTTCGGCGTGCGCCATGACGTAATCGCGCGCGAAATTGCCCTGCGGCACGGCGTCGCGCACGTACCAGTTGACCGAGGGCAGGAATGGGGTTCCCGCCGTGGCAGTTGTCGGACCGTTGTACTGGACCACCTGGAACACCTCGCCGATCACGCCGAGGTTCGTGAGGCAGGTCCGCGCGCGGGGTAGAGACCCTTCGACGGTGATTCGCTGCGTGCCCTGAGCGTCCTGGGCGACAAACTGCCCGGCGGTGTCGGCGGGCAGCCAGCCGAGCGTCACATCCAGCGGGCCGCTGAGCGCATCCGCGCCGTCCGTGCAGTTCGGAATCGCCATGTCCACTGCTACGATCTGCCCTGGCTCCCATCGTGGGACCGGATAAAGGCCGTCGTGCGGGATCAGCTCGCAGGCGCTCGATGATCCGTTGCCATCCTCGACCAGCACGCGGGCGGCGTAGTTCAGGTTGGGCGTCTCCGCCACTTGCAGGTATGCGGTCAGCCGTAGGATGCCATCGTCCCCCGCGCTCGCTTCGTAGGCGCGCAGGCGGGGTACGTCCACCGGAATCGACGGATCGTCCGGCACGAGCGTCGCGCCGTTCCGCGCAGCGAGCGCTTCAAATTCCTCGACCGAGTACACTGAGCGGGAAGGATGCTCCCGCACATATGGCGCGACATTCCACACGACGACGCCGATCCACACCAACGCCCACGCCCAGCCGATCCAGTTCCACGGCTGCAGCCGCGTGATCGTTTGGGATCGCTCGCTGATGGCATGCGCCCAAGCGCGCGGCACAAGTTTATGCCAGCCGATCGCCAGCATCACCGCCATCGCAGGCAAGCCGGAAACGTAGTAGCGGACCGGCGTATGCGTCTTGTCGGGCGTCAGGTCGTTGACGAGATTCGCGCGCATCAGCACAAGGGCGAGCGCCACCAGCGCATACACCAGCAGCAAAGCATCCATCGCGAACAGGCGCATGTTACGGCGGGCTGCCGCCGCGATCAGGTGGGCGAAGAACGGGAGAAAGCCGAACAGGCCGCCAAACGTGTAAAGCCACAGCGCCTTCTGCCGCTGAATCGGAAACACGCTGGTGTAGTCGTAATATGTGTCGCGCAGTGTGGCGACAACGTTCACCAAATCGAAGTCTTTTAGGCGGACGATGGCTGCGCTAAAAACGTTTTCGTAGCGCCCGATGATGCTGCCGTACCGCACATAGTTGAAGACGCTCAACGCGACAAGCCCGAGCACCAACATCCCGGCGCCGATAAGCAGCAGCCTCGTTGCCCGGCTGTGCCGGTTGGTCGCCATGTGGTGCAGGATCAGGTATACCAGCAGCGCCACCGTCGCGATTGGCAGCACATAGCCGTTGGTCTTCGTGAGCGGGCCGAGGATCGAGGTGAGAATGACTCCCGCCAGATCGACCGGGCGGAGCGTGTCCACGCGCAGCAGGCGCAGCGCGAAGTAAACGTTGGCGGCGCTGATGAGGAGAAGCAAGCTCTCGCCGCTGATGAACACTTCCAGCGAGAAGATCTGCGGTTGGAACGCGACGAGCGCCGCAGCGAGCAGCGCCAGCGAGTGATGGCCCGGAGCGATCTGGCGCGCGGCGAAGTATACGACGGCCGTCATGCCGAGCGCGAAGAGCAGGTTCAGCAGGCGCAGGCTGTATCCCGCCGCGGGCGTGCCGCCGACCGGCATGTTGTACTCGGTCGTCAGCACGTACGGATAGCTGATCGGCGCCGCGCCCTCGCAGACCAGGCCAGGGTGCAAACCCGGTGGCACCGGATCGCCGTCGTCCAGCAGGGCAACCAGCGGCATCGCGGCATACGTGAACAGCGGCGGTTGTGTCGCCTGGGCGAGGTCCGCGCTGCGCTGCGCGTCGAAATCGCTCCGCGCGGGCAGGCGCCCGTTTTCTACCAGGAAGCGGACTACGCCGAAGTAATCCGGCTCGTGCCCCAGCCACAATGGTTGCGCCACAGCGGCAACCGCTCCCACAAGGAGCTGTACCGCCAGCAGTATGACCAGGCTGATACGCTGCGATCGAGTCATGAAGTGGAAGGCTCTTGCTCTGAAATGCTGGCTCTAGTGGCGCGCCGCCACAGGACGATCAGGACCGGGATGCGGATGACGGTGCTGATCACGCTCCCCGCGACCGCGCCCGATAAGCCGAACTGGACAACCAGCAGCACGCCGACCGTAATTGTAAACGCTGCGCCAATGCTGTCCACCCAGAACAGAAGCTGCGTCTGTCGCAGCACGCGCATCCCGATCGTCCAGCTCGTGGTAAACGCGCTTACCAGTGGGATGAGCGCGAGTGCAGGCAGCAAATCGCTGTATTCAGTGTACCGCCCGCCATAGAGCAGCGAGAAAATCGGCTCGCGAAACAGGCTCAGCGCCACCCAGTACAGCGCGGCGCATCCGGTCGAAAACACGGCGTAAAGCGCCAGGTCGCGGTTCATTCCTTGCGACCCGCGCTCGGCGTGGCGGCGTGCGATCCAGGGGATGAAGACCAGATTGAACGCCGTCAGGAGTTGGGTTACGGGGTTGATCAGGTTTTGCAGCGCCTTGAGCCCGCCAGTGTCTGCCAGGCTCAGGATGCTGCCGGTAAGCACGTTGTAGCTGTACCCGGTCAGCCAGGCAAAGATTCCTGCGATCATCAGCCACTTACCGTATTGCCAGTGCTCGCGCACCAGTGGCGGGAGCGGCAGCGACTGCGGCGCTTCATCCTCGTCTGTGCGTGTGCTTTGCCCCACCAGACCCGCGATCAGCCCGGCGGCGCCGATGGTCGCGAACGCGCTGAGCGGCGTCAGTGCGCCCAAATGGTGCAGCAGTGCGGCTCCGACGATCTGTATGACTGCGTACAACGTGGTGCCGATGACCGCCCGCTCGATGTGTTGCAGCACATACCACTTGCGCCGCACGTACCAGAAATACAGGATCGCGCCCTGCGCGATCGCCATGCCGACCATCGCTTCGCCCAGACCGCGATTGCCCGCTGCCCACAACACCAGCCCGAATGGCAGGCTGATCCCGCTGATCACCACGCCCCAATACCATTGGAGCCGCGCCATGCGGTCGGTGTAGGTTTTCAGCGTGAAGCGATATTGCGAGCTTCCGAAGACGGTGAACGGTTCAAGCAGCAGGGCGTTGTGGAAGGTCGCTAGAAGGATCAGAATCGAATAGGCGTAGGTGAATGCGCCATACGTCTCGTAGAGCATCCAGCGGCCGAGTAGCACGCTGAACACAAAATTGCTGCCGGAAAACGCGACCTGATCCGCAATAGCCAGGGCGAGTTTCATCAATCGGTTGCGGTTGGCTGGCGTCAGCATGGCGCTCAGCCAGTGCCCATCGGACAGCCCGTGCCAGATTTCCTTTGCGTTCATACAGTGAGCATAAATCCATTATGGCTCGTGCGGATCGGCCTGAATTGACTGTGGGGGGGATAACACGCCGACACGGGTCAATTGTTCCAGAATTCCGCTGACGCTGCGCTCGAAATCCCAGTGCTGGATGTGGGCCTGGATGGCGGGATCTGGTGTAGTATAGGGAGTTTGCAGCCATCGGGCCAGTAAGTCGCGCAAGGTCTGCGTATCCGTGGGATCGAAGACTTCGCCTGTCTGGCCGGGGATGATCAGTTCTTCGGCGCACCCGGCGTAGCGCGAACAGAGCACCGGCAGGCCCGACGCCATCGCCTCGTTGACCACCAACCCCCAGACATCAAGCAGGGTGGGGAACACGAAAAAGTCCGCCGCGGCGTAGTAGGCGGCTAACTCGTTGTATGGGACGGCTCCGGCGAACACGACGTTCTGCGCCTTCAGACGAGCGACCTGTGCTTTAAGGCGTTTGCGCTCGCTGCCGTCGCCGACGAGCAGCAGAGAGTTCTCGGCCTGGAGTGCGGGAGGCAGCGCGGCCCAGGCGTCAATGAGGTGATGCGCGCCTTTACGCGGGTGCAGATGGCCGATGAATAGCGCGACGCGTCCGGTGAGGTGATGCGCCTGGCGGACTGCGGCGGGATCCGCGCGGCGCGCTGCCTGAATCCAGTAGTCGTTATCAACCGACTGCGTCAGCACCGAGATCTTATGGTCATCCACGTTCAGGCTGTGCAAGTACCGGCGCGCGGCCTGCCCGTAAGCGAGAAATCCAGCGGCGCGGCGCGCGAGAAACTGTCGCGCCCTTCGTTGAAGGTTGCTGATCGACGCCGCGCTGTGCTCGGTTTCGCCTTGCCAGATAATCAGCGGCTTGCGGAAGAGCGCGCAGTAGGCCCAGGCCATTAACGTGCGGAATCCGAATTCGCCCGAAATGACGGCGTCGGGCCGCTTGCGGAGCAGCACCGGCAGCACGCCGATCGGCATGTAGATCACTCGCTCGCGCTGCGGTTGCTGAGATCGGAACGCGAAGCCGGGCACCGTCTTGACCTCGACGTGCGGCAGTTCCCCGACCGGAGACCACATCCGGTGAGGCTCTGCGCGCGTGTTGAGGTAAATTGTGACATCGAGTCCCTCCTGGCGTCCAAGCTTATTGAAGATCGGGCGCCGGTAGGGTGGGAGTTCATTGGTGAGTACAGCCAGCTTTTTCACGACTCAGCTTTTTTCTTTGGATGATCAAGTTGTCTGGGTGATCGAGTGCCGAACAGACTACGATTGATGATAATGGGATTGCGATGAGCCTTTGCAAAACCCTGTCCATGCGCCGTAGCAGCGGAGTGTAGTCCAATGGATTGGACCCACCATGTCGCTCGACTGCAGCGAAACACGCGACGAGTCTATACCCTGCTGCAGATCGCCGCGATGAATCCGCCAGCGCAGCTTCCACCACAGCCGTCTGCCGAGCGCGCTGATCGGCCTGGAGCGGACATCTTCACGTGTTAGCGAACTATGAATTCGCCTCACAAGTTGGGACATAGGGGAGTATCCATTTGGCCGCAGTGTAATTCGCTAATACGCCCCTCTGCCTGTGATGACGCTGATCACCGTGCGGGCGACGATCTTTACATCCAGCCAGATCGAATAGTTGCTGATGTAGAACAGGTCGTCCTCGGTGTTCATATGCATCGGCTTGTCCGAGCGGCCGGTGATCTGCCACCAACCGGTGATGCCCTGCGGCACTTCAAACCGCTTGCGCTGCCACCACTCGTAGCGCTCCGCCAGCGACAACACTTCCGGTCGCGGTCCGACGATGCTCATCTCCCCGCGCAGCACATTGACAAACTGCGGCAGCTCGTCGAGGCTGGTGCGCCGCAACAAGCGCCCGACCCGCGTCACGCGCGGATCGTCCGGGCGCTTGATGAACTGTCCAGTGGGGTCGTGGCGGACCATCTCCTCGGCGTTGATGTGCATCGTCCGGAACTTGTAGATCGTAAACTTCCGTCCGTGCTGGCCGACGCGCGTCTGGCGGAAGATCACAGGGCCAGGGCTATCCAGCTTGATCGCAATCGCGATAATCACGAACAACGGCCAGGAGAGCAGCAGCACGGCGCTCGAAAACGCGATATCGAACAGCCGCTTGAGAATCCGCTGCATGGGCGTGAGAACCGGCTCGCGCAAGCCGATCAGGATCATGTCGTCAAAGTACTCGCTGGTGGCCCGGAAATACGCCAGGCTCGAATAATCCGGCGCGAGGCGAATGTTCACCGGATATGATTCGAGATTGACCATAATCTGCTGAATCAGGTCGGACATGGTGTCGTCGAGCCACCGGATCGCGATGACGACCTCGCTCGCGCCGGTCTGCTGAATGAGCGCTTCCAGGTCGTCGATGTCGCCGAGAATCGGGGCGTCAGAGTTCAGCTCGATCTCCGGGTCGTCGGTGGGCAAACGTACAAACCCATGCACTTGCAGGATGTTCTGGTCCACGCAGGCGATCCGGCGGGCCAGGCGCGCGCCGATCGGGTTTGCTCCGACGATGATGACGCCGCGATGATGATTGATGTAGGGGCTGAGCACGCCGCGCAGCAGGCGCAGCAGGAAGCGGTGGGCGATAACGCTGATTAAGATCAGTGAGATCACGTAGAATGCCTGCAAGCGCGAGTAATCACGATTCGCGACATACAGCACGCCGACAAAGAGCAAGCTCGCGATGATATGCCCGGAGATCACGCGCCGCAGCGAGGGACGGAAGTGGATGCTGTCCACCGCGCTGTACACGCCTGCCTGCTGAAATGCGAACCACCACACCGCAATGGCGACTGGATACAGCCAGGCGGGCGTCGCGAAGGCGAATTCCATGCCGGGCGCGCCGATGTCGAGCACCACGCGCAGCCGTGACGACAGGGTCAGCATCGCCGCGACGATCAATGCATCGGACAGAACGAGGAAGGCTTGGTATCGCGTGTTGTATCGCAGCATCGTTCCGGCTAACTCCTTCGGTGCGACCATAGATGGCCTAGCACCAGCCAGATGAAGCGAGGATTATACACTAAGTAGCGCTTCCAAAGCCTTTTGGGTTCCTGTTGCAAGCGGAACAGCCATTCCAGGCCGGTGCGCTGCATCCAGCGCGGAGCCTGCGACTTGATGCCCGCCAGCATATCAAACGCCGCGCCCACCGCGATCAGCAGCGGCACGTCAAGCACGGGACGATAGGTAGCCATCCAGCGATCTTGCTTCGGCGAGCCGAGGCCGACCCACACGATCGACGCGCCCGCGCTGTTGATCCGCTCGACGACCTCAGGGTCCGGCGTCGATTCGGCGGGGCGTATCGGCGGCGAGTGCATCCCCGCGATCTGAATGTGCGGATTTTGCGCGCGCAACGTATCGGCGAGCTTTTCCGGCACGCCCGGTAGCCCGCCCCAGAAGTAATGCCGGATGGATGAGTCTCCACTCGTGCACAACGTTTGCATCACATCCGGCCCATAGACCCGCTCGGCGAACGACGCACCCAGCTTGCGCTGCATCCACACGACCGGCATGCCGTCCGCAGCAACCATGTCCGCCCTGTTGACGGCACGCATCACGTCTGGATGCTCGCGGCACATCATGAGCGTATACACCGGGCAGGTGGACACGTAACGCCTGCCGCTCGCGTCCAGCGCCCACTGTTCGAGCGTGCGGATCGCGTCGTCAAAGCGAAGCGGGGTCGTCTCCACACCAAAGACGTTCACCCGCATGAGATCGGAACGCGCCCGTTCTGAAATCTGCATCCCGCTCAACATTTCCCAAGGTTAGCGCGCTACGGCGCTGTTCCCCATGACCTCGGCCTGAATATCCATCAGGCGCTGATAATGCCGCGCTTCGGTGTATTCTGGCAAGGTGACTTCCAGCCCATGACGCCCTAACTGCAGCATCAACTCTGGCTGCTCCAACACCTGCCGGAGAAGTTCAGCCAGCGCACCGGCATCCCCCGGCGTGAACAAGAGGCTGTCCTTCCCCTCATTTAGAATTGTAGGAAGCCCGCCGAGTCGTGAGGCAATAATTGGCGTGCCGACAGACAGCGCTTCGAGCAGCACAAGGCTGAAATTCTCGTAGCACAGCGATGGGAAGATCACGGCGCGCGCCTCACGCAGCAGCGCGAATTTTTGCTCCCCTTCAACACGCCCCAAAAACTCAACGTTGGGAAGGCTCGCTGCTCGCGCGCGGAGTTCCTCTTCTAGCGGGCCATCGCCGATGATCTTGACACCAAGCTCTGGAACGCGCGCCGCCGCGTCGAGCAGCACATCCACGCCCTTTTCGACGGACAGCCGCCCGATAAACACGACATACGGCGCGCGCTGCTCAAAGCTTCCCGGCTGGCGGTGCGCGGTTGGCGCGAAGTTGCCGAGCACGCGGATCCGCTCCGGCTCGGTGATCTTCCCTTCGACGAGCTTGCGCGCTGTGAACGGGTTGAGAGCGATGAAGCAGTCAATTTTCCGCCAGGTGCGCATCAGGCGACTGAGCGCCAGAATTCCGGAGTACAGCGCGCTGAGCGGGATGCTGTCGCGATAACACCGGTAGCGAACGCCGTTCCAGGTACGGCCAGTCTTGCATAGCTCGCACGGGTGGCCGTCGCGGAAAAACAGCCCATTGGCGCACATGAAACGGAAGTTATGCACGATCTGAATCACAGGCACGCCTTCGCGTTTTAGCGCCCAATACACCGCAGGCGTAATCAGCGGGAAGACGTTGTGCACATGCGCGACGTCTGGCTTGAAGCGCCGCACGATCGCGCGGATCTCACGGTACGTGCGCAACGAAAAAAAGCTTGTCAGGAAGAAGGTGGCTTTTCGTAGCGGCCCGTAGGTGTCGGTTTCATCGTTGTCACGCGTGTACATGAACACCGGATGCCCGTGCTTCTCCAACAACTCCTGCTGCTGGCGCACGGCGGAATCCTCACCGCCCTTAATCTTGTAGATGTTGTGGACGATGAGCACGCG
>Ga0134097_1002424_pt1 | contig 11453 bp, 10 predicted proteins | sample 8_3taG_FD_94450 | JGI IMG/M metagenome (GOLD analysis project Ga0134097, IMG submission 94450) | Switchgrass degrading microbial communities from high solid loading bioreactors in New Hampshire, USA - 8_30_10_142_A2 metaG | ecosystem: Engineered > Bioreactor > Semi-continuous > Anaerobic >... | reverse complement strand
GAGCAAGCTCCGCCCCTACACGATGTCGGCTGCTTTTGCTTTTCGCTAACCGCTAATCGCTAACTGCTTTTAGCTATTGATCCTCGGATCGCCCGGCGCGACCTCAAACTGGTTCGCCCACGGGACGTAGTGGCTGACGAATTCCTCGCGGTCGATGATGATCCGGTCGCCCTCGTACACCGTGCGCCAGACGTACACATCCGCGCCGCTAACCGCCCAGTCCACCTGCCGGATCTGCCCCGGACGGAGCTCGGGGTTGGCACGGTAGATCGGCGGCGGGGGAGGCGTCTGCGCGGTGATCCTCGGCCCCTCTTTAACGACGCGGCGGCCCATGCTGGTGCTGTAGAACTTCCACGTCAGGCTGGCGTTGTTCGGGTTGACGTACGTTTCGATCAGCAGGTGATAGGGCGTGTCGTTCCGGAACTTGAAATCGACAATCGGCGAGTAGACCGTCGCATCCAGGCCCGGCCCCTCGCCCGTCTCGTAATAGCTGACGCGATAGGCGTGCTCGGTCCGTTCCAGGATCGGGAACCCGGCGTAGAATGCGGCCTGGAAAGCAGTGGTGCTCACCTGACAGACGCCGCCGCCCACGCCGGTGATCGTCTGGTTGCCGACGATGATCAGCCCCTGTTCATAACCCGTTTCCACGCTCACAGCGCCGAGCCGCTCGTTAAACGAGAACACGCCGCCCGGCGGGATCACCAGCCCGTGGAAGTTCGCGGTCGCCACCTCGACGTTGCGACGCCGCGCCGCCGAGGACCCCGCGTAATAGGTGGTGTGCGCGACGATGTTTTCGGTGATGCCCAGTTCCGCCGCCGTTGCCGTGTCGGGGATGTCCGGCCGGATATGCTGGAAGACCAGCTCCACTCGACGGTCGTCCGGCTCGCTGGCGAACACCGCGCTCTCAAACGCGGCGAGCGTCCCCTCGACGTCCAGCACGACGCCGTCCACGCTGTTCTTGATCACCTCAAGCTGGCGCGTGTCGTCGTTGAAGATGAAGCGTGCGTTCTGCGGCTCCACTTCGACGTCCGGCGCGATCTCTTCCAGCAGGGCGCGCGCCTCGTCGGTGTTGACTCTCAATTCGTGCTCAACGGAGCCATCCGGCTGCGTGACCTTTTCCAGCACCAGCATCTTTTCCAGCGTCTCGACCGGCAGCTCCCATGTCCTCGCCTCGCCGCCCTCGCCCGATGCCGCCATCACAAACTCAACCGGCGCGGCGAGCGCCTGGTCGATCCGCGCGGCGACCTCGGTTGTATCCCACACCACGGGCGCCGTCTCGCTGATGATCAGGTTGATCGTGCTGCCCGTGCTCAGGCGCATGATCTCGTTGCGCAACACGCCAAGCGTTGCCGAGATGTCCACGCTGCGCCCGACCTGGCTGCTGGTGGTCACCGCGCGCCCGTCGCGGATGGTCAGCGTGGCGTCCATCACCGGGCGGTTGACGTAATTCTGCGCGATCTCCAGCAGGCGATTCTGCGCGGCGGTCTGGTTAAACGTAATCACCGGCGAAATCGGGTAGCCATTCGTCCACGCGTCGAGCTGGTCCACCAGGTTCGCCAGCCAGCCACCGCCCCGCCCGACCGCGTACGCCGCGTTGACCGTCTCCACTGCGTCGAAGCTAACGCCCAGCTCGCCCGCGGTCATCGTCCATTCCTGATCGCCGTAGCGGAAGGTAAAGCGCGCCTCGTCGTCATAGGCAAAGCGCTGCTGAAGCGCGACAATCGCCTCGTCGCGCGTCATCCCCGCCAAGTTGACGTCAAACACGGTCGAAACGCCGGGCAGAATCTGGTCGCGGTAGGCAAACTGGTAGCCCGCCAGCAGAATCACCAGCACCAGCGCCAGCAGAATCAGCCCGAAGAAAGCCAGCAGCGGAATCCGCACCAGCCAGGGGTTCGGACGGCGCGCGGCACGGCGAGAGCGATATACAGGTTGCGAATAGGGGATATGGGGTGCGCTCATGATCGACGACCTGCTAAGTTTCTCGTGCGCCGGGTTGGAAGAACAGGACGCAGATCGGGTATATTGGACCCGATCCTAACATGTTTACCGGCGGGTCACAACCGCCGCGCGCCCGGCTCTCAACACGAAAACTGGAGTGACCGATGCACAAGCTCGTGATTCTCTTTCGACGTCCCGCGCAGACGGGCACCTTCGAGACGCGCTACGCTCGCAGCCTGACGCTGCTCGCCAAAATGCCGGGCGTGCGCCACATTGACGACGGCAGCGTGATCGGCAACCCGTCGGGGAATTCGCCCTATGTGCGCATGATTGAGGTGACGTTTGACGATTTCGACGCGCTCGACGCCGCGCTGACGTCCCCGCAAGGCGTCGCCGCCGGGAAGGACTTGATGGAGTTCGCGCCCGACGCAGAGCTTTTGTTCCTCGAAGTGGCGGACGAGCGCACCCAACAGCCGCTCACGCCGGAGAACCTGCGCGCCTACCTCGCAGAGCAGAACATCCCCGCCGAGATCATCTTCCCCGGTGGACCGACCCCAACGGTCGAAGCGGCCGCTCGCGTGCTGGGCGTGGAGCCAGACCAGATCGTCAAGTCGGTCGTCTTCCTGGTGGATGGCACGCCGTTCATCGTGTACGGGTGCGGGATGCGCCGCGTGGACCCCGAGAAACTGGCGAAGCGGCTAAATATCAGCGTCAAGAAGATTCGCCTCGCCGATGCCCAAGAAGTGCAGGAGCTGACCGGCTACGCGGTCGGGACGGTCCCCCCGCTGGGGCTCAAGACGCCGATGCCCGCCTTCATCGATCCGGCGATTCAAAAGTACGGGATGGTCTACGCAGGCGGTGGCGGGCTCAACGCCCTGATGAAGATCACGCCCGCCGACCTGATCCGCTACTCCCGCGCCGAGGTCGCGCCGATGCTCGCCGACGAGCCTGCCGCGTCCCCTGACGCGCCCCCCGCCACTGAGTCCGAGGGTTGACGTCAGGCTGTTGGCTGGTAAAATGAAAAGGTACAGGCCCCCATAGCTCAGGGGATAGAGCGTTGCCCTCCGGAGGCAAAGGCCCAGGTTCGAATCCTGGTGGGGGTACACCCAAGAATACGCACAAACACCCGGCGCAATGACCGGGTGTTTTTGTTAGCGCGGCGCCGTTGCGAACAGGCACTTCAGGTATTCCCCTTCGGGAAACCCGATCGGGTGATCGAGCGCGTGCCCGGTGCGCCGTAGCTCGCGTAAGGGGCGGCCCGCTTCGGCAGCGGCGCGCAACACTGCGCCGAAAAAGGCGTCGGGACTGACCCGGCTCGAACACGACGACATCACCAGCACGCCGTCCGCCGACAACACGCTCAGCGCGAGCCGGGTGAGCCGCGCATACAGCGCCAGCGCCCCACGAACTTCCACCGCGCGCTTTGCGAATGAGGGGGGATCGACAATGATCAGGTCGAAGCGCTGGCCTTCCGCGCTAAGCTGCTGCAACTGCTCGAACGCATCCCCGACCCGCACCGTATGCCGTGCGGCGCGGACCGGCGCGCGATCCCGGTTCAGCGCGAAATTCGCGACAGCGGCTTCCAGGGCCGGGGCGCTGGCATCCACGCTTAGCACCGAAACAGCGCCGCCCGCCGCCGCATAGACCGAGAATCCACCGCTATACGCGAACACGTCCAGCGCGCTCCGGCCCGACGACAGCGACCGGACGTGCGCCCGGTTGTCGCGATGATCGAAGAAGAAACCCGTCTTGTGCCCTGCGGCCACATCTGCGGCGAAGCGCAGCCCGTTTTCCTCGAAGTGCACGGGGCCCGACGGCGCCGACCCGATCAGTGTTTGCCCGTCGGTAAGGCCATATGGCTCGACAAGCGGAACCAGCCGACGGCTCACACGCAAAACCAGCCTATCAAACGGCTGCACGCGCTGCAAGCCGGGGATCACGTCTCGCAGGTGCGGCAGCCAGGCGGCAGTATACAGCTTCAGCACCAGCGTTTCCGCATAGCGATCGATCACCAGCCCTGGCAGCCCATCGTTCTCGCCATGGACGAGGCGATAGCCCGTCGTGCCCTGCGCCGGAAGCGGAGCGCGTCGCACCGCCGCCGCACGCAAGCGCGCTTCAAACCATTCCGTGTTAACAGGAGACGGCGCGCCGTGTTGAAGGACTCTCACGCGAATAGGCGAGTCGGGGTCGTACAGTCCGATTGCCAGGAAGCGCCCTTTGCGGTCGAAGATCACCGCCAGGTCGCCGGATACCCCATCGTGGCTTTGTTTGCGGATGGCTTGATCATAGAGCCAGGGGTGGCCCTGGCGCAGCGCTCGCTCGGCAGCAGGTTGTACGTGCAACGCAATGCGCCGGTCTGACGGGCGCGGGATCTGGTGGAAGTCGAGCACGCGAGCCGCGCTATGGCGCGGGGATCGTCAACTGCTGGCCGATGCTGAGCGCGTTCGGGTTGGTGATGCCGTTCGCCGCAACAATCGCATCCACCGTCACGCCGTAACGCTGCGCAATCGAGAACAGCGTATCGCCCGCCTGGACGACATGCACGATCGGGCCGCTCGCGCCCGCCGGGTCGACCGGCTGCCCGGCAGCGTCAACCGGCGCGGTGTCGGGAGCGACCGGCGTGCCACAGTCTGGCAAGCGCAACTCCCACCCGATCTGGAGCGTCGTCAGCTCGCCCGCGGTCAGCACAGTCGGGTTGGCGGCCACCAGTCCTTCGACCGTCACCCCATGCTCGCGCGACAGCGACATCAGCGTATCGCCACCGGCAATCACCACGATGCACGGATCTACGCCCGGCGGCAGCGGCGTCGGCGAGGGGAGCAGCGTCGGGTCAATCGTCGCGGTCGGAATGTCCGTCGGGATGATGTCGCTCATGCTGGGCGTGGTGATCGTCGGGCCGGATGGGGTCGCGGTCGGCTCGGCGCGCGTCGGCAGAATGTCCGGCAGCGTGTCGTCGGGCGTAGGCGCAGCCGTTCCCGGCGGAACGCCCGGTCCGCCCGAGGTCGGCGTGGCCTGAAGCGGCTGCGTCGAGGGAGTGGGGCTGATGGCGTTGCTGTCGAGCGTGGCTGTCAGGGTCGGAGTCAGATCCTCCAGTTGAACGCGGTTCGAGGTCGGCTCCAGGTTTTCGCCCGCGTTCTTGTAGCACGCCGAAAGGCTCAGCGAGACGCCAAGCGCCAGCACGAATAACCCTAAGCGAGAACGCCTTTGAAACTGCGCCATCCTAACCAGTCCTCTCTGCCCTGTGACCCCATCCGCCATCAGGATACACCGATCGGCTTGTTTCCACAACGCCAGCGGCAGCGGCCAGCCGGGTGGGGTTAGAAGATGCAAACCAACCCGCTTTCGCGGCTCGCCGCACGGGAAAAGTGACGTCCGGTTCGCTGCTTTTTCCCGCACAACGCGCCGCTGCCCGCTTATTGCAAACGCCCCATTCATCCTTTATAGTTGTCAAGCGATACACCGGGCTAAAAGTACCGCACACTCACCGAAGCCAAGCCTTAAAGGTAGTTCAATGACACTCCAAACGAATGAGCAGCTTCAGGCTGTTTCCAGCGCAATCGCTGCCGTGCGCTTTCAAGAGGTCGGCAAGCTTTATTATTTCGGCAGCGCTCACCTGCCCGATCTGGTCGTAGGCGATTTCGTCATCGTCGAGACGGCGCGCGGCATGCAGATGGGCCAGGTGATGAAGCTGATGAACGCCGAGGACGACACCGTCCCGCGCGAGTACAAGCCGATTCTGCGCAAAGCGACCCCCGTCGACATGATGACCCAGAAGCTCTGGAAGGCGCGCGAGGTCGAAGCGCTGATCATCTGCCGCGAGAAGGCCGCCGAGATCGGCGGATACCACAACGCCAAGTTCGTCGCCGCGCAATACAACTTCGACGGCACGCTGCTGACATTCCTGTTCAGCGCCGAAGACAAGATCAACACCACGCGCCTGCGTCTGGCGCTCCGCCGTCACTTCTCCGCGCAAATCGATCTGCGGCAGATCGGACCGCGCGACGTCGCCAAGCTGATCGGCGGCATGGGCGCGTGCGGGATCCCGCGCTGTTGCAGCACCTTCCTGACCGACTTCAGCCCGATCTCGATCAAGATGGCGAAGGCGCAGGGCATTTCGCTGAACCCATCTGAGATCACGGGCATGTGCGGGCGGCTGCGCTGCTGCCTGATCTACGAGTACGAGCAGTACGTCGAGGCGCGCAAGCAGCTTCCCAAGCGCAACAAGCGTGTCGGCACGCCGCACGGCGAGGGCAAGGTGGTCGACGTGCATCCGCTGAGCGACGCCGTGACCGTGCTGGTCGATGAGACGCGCTACCTCGTGAAGCGTGAGGAGCTCATCCCGCTCGAAGAGTTCGAAGCGCTCAAGGCGAAAGCCGAGGCCGGGTGCTCCAAGCACGAAAACGGCGGTTGCACCTGTGGGGCGCGCTCCGGCGAGGCCACCGCCGAAACCGAAGTTGACGAGGATGACGACGGCGATCTGGATCTTGGGTACGATGTGGACAGCGGTCTCGACGCCACGCCGCCCCCGGCTCCCGATCACGGCCCCTCGCATGACTCTGGACCGGCGCGGCCCGCGTCCGACTCCAGCCACCGGCGGCACTCGCGCCGTCGCGGCGGGCGCTCGCGGCACTCCCGGCGGCGGGATTCGAGCAACTGATAGCCTGTGTAGTAGCACCGTATGAAGGACGAGCAAGGTATGGCATCCCCGAACGATGCGTCCGCGCCTCAGCGTGTGATGGGCATCTTCGCACATCCGGACGATCCGGAGTTTTTCTGCGGCGGCACGTTCGCCAAGTGGGCCGCCGAGGGACGGTACGTGATCTTCGTGCTGGCGACCAGCGGCGACAAAGGCTCCGGCGATCTCTCGATCACCAGTGAGCAGCTTATCGAGATCCGTGAGGCCGAGGAACGCGCCGCCGCCGCCAAACTGGGCGTGCAGGAAGTCATCTTCCTGCGCTATCCCGATGGCGAGCTTCAGCCGACGCTCGACCTGCGCCGCCAGCTTACACGCCTGATCCGCCTCAAGCGGCCGGATATCGTCGTGACGAATGACCCGACCGCCCGCTGGTACGGCACGGATTATCTCAATCACCCCGATCACCGGGCGATCGGCGATGCGGCGCTGGATGCGGTCTTCCCGTCGGCGCGCGATCATCTGACGTTTCCCGAACTCTATCGCGACGAGGGCTTGCAGCCGCATAAGGTCCACCAGGTCTATCTGTGCGGCACGCTCACGCCGACCGTCAAGGTCGATGTGACCGACTATCTTGAGACGAAGATCGCGGCGCTGCGCGAGCACGTCAGCCAGATCGCGGACCTGGACGACATGGCGCGGCGCCAGCGTGAGGCGATCGACCCGCAGTTCGCCGGGGATGGCCCGCGCTACACCGAGGCGTTTCGCGTATTTCAGTTAAGTTGAGCGGGGGAGCTTCCCCGTCAGGCAGGCCACGTATGACCATCGACTTCACCCCCCAGATCGCCGCGCGGCAGAGCGAGTGGATCGCCCGGCGGCGCGACCTGCACCAACACCCGGAGCTAGGCTTTCAGGAAGTGCGCACGGCGGGCATCGTCGCCGAAACGCTCAATCGCCTGGGGCTGGAAGTGCAGACCGGGGTCGGCAAGACTGGCGTGATCGGCGTGCTGGAAGGCTCCGGCGACGGGCCGACCGTGCTGGTCCGTGCGGACATGGACGCGCTGCCAATCACCGAGGAAAACGTGGTCGATTACGCCTCGAAGACGCCCGGCGTGATGCACGCCTGCGGCCACGACGCGCACACCACCATCGCGCTCGCCGTGGCGGAGCTTTTAAGCGCGCAGCGTGACGCCATCGCGGGGCGGGTGAAGTTCGTCTTCCAGCCCGCCGAGGAGATCGGTCGCGGCGCAAAAGCCATGATCGACGACGGCGCGCTCGAAAACCCAGCGCCGGATGTGGCGGTCGGCCTGCACCTGTGGAACGAAGGGCCGCTCGGCACGCTGGCGATCACCGAGGGGCCGTTCATGGCGGGCGCGGGCGACTTCTCGATTCGCGTCACGGGGCGCGGAGGGCATGGCGCGGCGCCGCACGAAACACGCGACCCGATCGTCGCCGCGAGCGCGATCGTCACCGCGCTGCAAACCATCGTCACGCGCAGCCTGCCGCCGGTCGAAAGCGCGGTAATCTCGGTCACCTCGTTCCAGGCGGGCACGGCGTTCAACATCATCCCCTCGCACGCGGAGCTACGCGGCACGATCCGCATGTTCAGGCCCGAGGTGCGCGATACGCTCGTCCGGCGGATGCGCGAGATTGCGGAGAGCGTCGCGGGCGCGTTCGGCTGCACCGCCGAGCTTGAGGTCCACGAGTTGACGCTCCCGGTCGTCAACGACCCGGCGATCACGCAGCGCCTGCGCGCGCTGTTCGAGCGGACCCACCCGGAGCTGCGCGTGGTCACCGGCTATCAGACCATGCTGGCCGAGGATATGTCGTACTTCCTCGATGCGGTGCCAGGGCTGTACTTCTTCGTCGGCTCGTCAAACGCCGAGCGCAACCTGGCCTATCCGCACCATCACCCGCGCTTCGACTTCGACGAGGCGGTCATCCCGCTGGCGGTCGAGCTTCTGGCGACGGCAGTCGCGTCGTTTGTCATGCCCGGCTACACTATAGATCAACAAAACGACACGGTAAGCCAGGAAGCGAACGCGTAACCATGCCTCAGGTCAACATCTTCAAATGGCGCCCCGGAAGCGGCTGGATCGTGCTCTCCGGCGGCGGAGACCCGTCCGGCGGCGACGTGCAGGCGATCGAAGCTGCCATCCTGACGCGCACACTCTCCCAGGGCCCGATCGCGTATCTGTGGGCTGCCGGAGACGTGGACACCGCCGATCGCCACATGGACGCGCTGCGCGACCTCGGCGCGCGGACCGGCTACTTGGTCGATCTGGTCGGCGAGGAAGACGACGTCATCTACCGGGACATCAACGAGGCGGGCGTCATCATCCTCGGCGATGGGCCAAGCACGCACGCCCTGCGCGATGCGCTGGCCGGGATCGCCCTCAGCGCCATCGAGGAAGCATTTGATCGCGGCGCGACGGTGTATGCCGCCGGGGCTAGCGCCGGAATGTTGGGCGCGGCCTTTGTCGAGCGCGGCACGCTCTACGACGGCATCGGCTGGCTATCGTCAGCCGTGATCATGCCCGGCTACACGGCCGGTCAGGCGGCGGACCTGCGGGCGTGGGTGCGCGGCGTTCCGGATGGCTTCGGGCTGGGGCTTGGCGCAGGCGCGGGGATCGCCTTCGGCCCGCGCGGCGAGGTCGAGGTATTGGGGAATGGCGCGGTGACCGTCTCCCTCGGCCAGCGCTACGATCCCGGCTCACGGTTGAAGGACAGAAGGTAGTTCGCTTGCACGACCCTGCAATGGATCCCGACACTCCCGATGCGGCCGCGCAGCCAGTCGCTGCGCACGCCGCCCCCCTGCTGGACGAATCGCCCCGGCGCGTGGTGTCGCTTGTCCCTAGCCTGACCGAATCGCTGTTTGACCTCGATCTGGGCGCGCGCCTGATCGCGGTGACCGACGCCTGCGTGCATCCGGCCGGGGCGCTAGACGGGCTGGCGCGCGTGGGCGCACCCGACGCGCCCGACTGCGACCAGATCATCGCGCTGGCGCCCGATCTCGTGTTTGTGAGCGACGAGGTCAATCCCCCCAGTGTGGCGGATGAACTGCTCGCTGCCGGGCTGACCGTCTGGCAAACGGGGCCGCGCTCTGTGTTTGAAGCGCTTAACCTGCTGTGGGACATTATGAACGCCTTTGATCATCCGGTGATGGTTCCCCGCGTGCAGGCCATCGAGCGCGCCTACGATGCCACGCTCGCCGCGTCGCGCGCCACCCCGCCAGTGACCGTCTTCGCCCCGCTGAGCCGCGATCCCTGGCGCTGCCCCGCCCGCGCGAGCTTCACACACGACCTGTTGCGCGTGTGCGGCGGCGAGAGCCTGTTTCCCGAGGGCGAGCCGGTCACACCCGACGATCTGGTTGCAGCGCAGCCAGACGTGATCCTGCTTCCCGAAGGCGAGGGGTTTCCCTTCGGCGTGGATGACGCGAACCGGCTCGCGGCGCTCGACATTCCTGCCGCGCGGCGCGGCCACATCCACCTGATCGACGGGACGCTGCTCACGTGGCCCGGCACGCGGATCGCTTATGCCCTGCGGGATTTGCCCGCGCTGCTGGCGTCTGCAATGATGGAGTAAGACCTGAGATGCTGTCCGCCGACGCGTTCCGCACGCTGATGAACGCCCTGTCCGAGCCGGTGATCGCCGTGGACGCGCGCGACACGCTGATCTATGCCAACTCCGCCGCCGAGCAGGCGCTCGGCGTGGAACGCGCCGCGATCCTCGATCGCCCGCTGGCGGACGTTCCAGCGGTGAGCGGCTATTTCGCGGAAGAAGGCCGCGCGGACGCGACGCTCGTCCCGCTGCCGGATGGGAGCCGCTGGCTGATCCTGCCGCCAACCGCCCCCGCCCTGCCGACGCTGGCATCCGACCGCGTCAAGCAAGCCATCCACTCGCTAAAGACGCCGCTGGCGGTCGCCAAGTCCGCCCTCGACCTGCTAGAAGACGAGGGGACGCCACCGCATATGCAAGCCGCGCTCGTCGCCCGCGCGCAGGACAACCTCGCCCACATGCGCGCCATGATCGACAAGCTGCTGTACGCGTCATGGCTGGAGTCGGATGCGCCGATCCGCCGCGAGCCGACCGATCTGACGGCGCTCGTCCACCAGCAGGTGAGCGACCTCGAAGCGAGCGCCCGCTCGCAGGGCGTGAGCCTGCGTCTGATAGCGGACGGGCCGTGCATCGTCAATGGGGACGCAGAGCAGCTTGAGGAAGCCATCGGCAACCTGATCAGCAACGCGATCAAGTATTCGACGCAGGGCGGTGAGGTGCGCATCACGGTCGACGAGTGCCAGGGGATGGCCTCGGTGCGCGTGCAGGACCAGGGAATCGGCATTCCGCCGGACGACCTGCCGCACGTCTTCGAGCAGTTCTACCGCGTACAGACGCCCGAAACGCGCCGCATCAAAGGCAGCGGCCTGGGCCTGCCCATCGCCAAGGCGATCGCGGAGCGGCACGGCGGGGCGCTGCTCGCGCAGAGCGAGCCGCGCGTCGGCAGCACGTTTACGTTGATGCTTCCAGCGGGAAACAGCAGTTAGCGGTTAGCGATTAGCGGTTAGCAAAAACGAAAAACAGGCCAGGTGCGGAGCAAGTTCCGCACGTTTTTTTTCGGGCTTTTCCGGTCCCTCAGCGCTTTGGTGCAAGCGTCTATTCCTGGCAATAAAAGTCCCTCTCCCGCCACAGGGAGAGGGATTTAGGGTGAGGGCCTAGCATCGCCGAGGGAACCTGTTCTCAGCCTGGCTAATCGCTAATTGCTAACCCGATGTACAAGTTTGTCGACTGACAAAAAAGGGAGCGCCTTGCTAGGATAGAGGTATCCAAACCCAACCTCCCGACAAGGAGCTCCGCGATGGATCTTAACACGTTTCTGGTGACG
>Ga0134097_1002422_pt1 | contig 11457 bp, 7 predicted proteins | sample 8_3taG_FD_94450 | JGI IMG/M metagenome (GOLD analysis project Ga0134097, IMG submission 94450) | Switchgrass degrading microbial communities from high solid loading bioreactors in New Hampshire, USA - 8_30_10_142_A2 metaG | ecosystem: Engineered > Bioreactor > Semi-continuous > Anaerobic >... | reverse complement strand
GGTACTGTCATTTTCTATTTCGTTGACACGTACCTCTTCGGGATGATCGACCAAAGACCTGGCGATAGTTTCGAGGAGTTCTTTCATTTCATTTCCCTCCTGCTTCTCAAATACCTCCCGCATTACAGCGTCCACATCCCGGAACAGTTACTGGATGACTCCTGCCTTCTTCAGCAGAGATCTCACCGTATCAGTGGGCTGTGCTCCATTCCTGATCCATTGTGCCGCTTTCTCAGTGTCGATGTTGACTGTGGAAGGCTCTGTCTGCGGATCGTATGTGCCTATTTCCTCGATGAACCTGCCGTCGCGCGGATACCTGGAATCAGCAACGACTATCCTGTAGTGCGGATTCTTCTTTGCACCGATCCTCTTCAACCTGATTTTTACTGCCATTTCTGTCACCTCCTCTCAAGTTGCGTGGATCATATCCAAACCCTGATAATATCTAAAAAGGCAACCTGAACCTGCCTAATCCTTTGCCGCCTTTTTTTCCGATATTGCTCACCATCTTCATCATTTTCTTCATCTCTTCGAACTGTTTGAGCAGGGCGTTCACTTCCTGGACCGATGTCCCGCTGCCGGCGGCTATCCTCTTTCTTCTGCTTCCGTTGATTATATCCGGATTTCTTCTTTCCTGCGGAGTCATTGACTTAATGATTGCTTCAGTACGCGCCAGCTTTTTTTCGTCAACTTCTATATTGCTGAGCGCCTTGTTGTTCATCCCCGGCAGCATGCCAAGCACCTGGTTTAGAGGACCCATTTTCTTTATTTGCTGCATCTGGTCGAGAAAATCGTCCAGTGTGAACTGCTGCGTCCGCAGTTTTTTTTCCATCTCGATGGCTTTCTTTTCATCGAATGCTTCCTGCGCCTTTTCGATCAGGCTCAGCACATCGCCCATCCCAAGTATCCTGGAAGCCATCCTGTCGGGATAAAACGGCTCTATATCGTTCAGTTTTTCACCTGTAGCGGCGAACTTGACGGGTTTCCCGGTGACCGCCTTAACTGAAAGCGCCGCTCCGCCCCTGGTATCGCCGTCAAGCTTTGTCAGCACGATACCGTCGATACCCAGCTTTTCGTTGAAGCTTTCGGCAACGTTAACAGCATCCTGCCCAGTCATCGAGTCGACCACCAGCAGTATTTCGTGGGGATGGACTGCGTTTTTGATATTTTCCAGTTCATCCATCAGTTCTTCGTCTATATGGAGTCGACCGGCGGTATCGATGATAACGAGATCATACATCCTGCTGACTGCATGCTCGACTGCCTTCTTTGCTATATGCACCGGATCTGTGCTGCCTTCGATGGCGAATACGGGCACTCCGAGCTGGCCTCCGACGACCTGCAGCTGCTTCACGGCCGCTGGCCGGTATACGTCGCATGCGACAAGCAAAGGGTTTTTGCCCTGCTTCCTCAGAAGGTTCGCAAGTTTGCCTGAAGTCGTGGTTTTACCGGAACCCTGGAGTCCGACCATCATATATATCGTGGGCGGTTTGCTTGCAAATGTGGGCTTTGAAGGCACTTTGCCAAGCAGGTCTATCAGTTCCTCGTGCACTATTTTTATGACCTGCTGCCCCGGTGTCAGGCTCTCCAGCACTTCCTGCCCGGCTGCGCGCTCTGAAACACTGTTGATGAAGTTTTTCACCACTTTATAGTTAACGTCGGCTTCGAGCAGAGCCAGTTTTATTTCCCGCATCATTTCCTTTACGTCTTTCTCGGTTACCCTGCCCTTGCCGCGGAACCTCCCAATGGTCTCCTGCAGTTTGGCGGACAAACCTTCGAATATTGCCATTCGTCAATCCTCCATCATACTTCTGATCAATAGCTTTGCTTTGGAAAGCTTTTCTTTGTCCCGGCTGTCCGTGACGGCTGTCTCAATGTCCTCCAGAAGTTTCAGTGCCTCGGACGCCTTTTCCTTCTGGGCGTTGAACCTTGCGACCAGTCCCATTTTCCTCTCCAGGTCAAATAGTGCGGCCTTGCCGCGCTTTATATTGTCATGCACTCCCTGTCTGCTTATGCCCAGCTCTTCTGCGATTTCAGCCAGCGAACAGTCGCTGTTGTAATGCAGATCAAGGATATCATATTGCCGCTTTGTCAGCATCTGACCGTAAAAGTCAAGCAAAAGGCTTACCTTGAATAACTCTTCCATAATCGTAAAAAAGGTGTAAAGTATTTTTACTTTACACCTAATTTTAAGCTTTGGCCTCTGTCATGTCAAGGGTAATTTTGATCACATGCGCAAAAAATCAAAATAAAGCTCTATAGTGCTTTCCTCCATAGCGTTATCCCGCTGTAACCCCTTTCATACCCGAGATCCAGCAAAGCGTCGTATATCGGAGAATCTTCGATCCTGAAGCATTCATTGCCCGACAGGTCCGACCAGTATTCCGTGAATATATTCTTTTTTCCGGTCCAGAGCATCCTGTTCCTGTAAGTTTCAACAAAGCAGGACGCCGCATCTTTAAGTACCCCTGTATCATCTGTCGCCTGCTGTATCGTGTGCCCGTATTCCCTGATATACAGCACTGGCTTTCCATTGCAGAAAACCACGGCATTGCTCTGCCTTGCCGCAACCCTGGATCCAACTGAGCCCGTGAGTATGTCCCTGTAAGGATTTGCAGGATCGCAGCTGCACAGGGCGACGTATTCCTGTGTGTCTGACGGAGTATCCATCATCCTTATGAGTTCTATATCCCTGTCCCTCATGAACTGGATCCCGGAAAGACCGGAAATGTAATATCCTCTCTTGATCCCGCTGGCAAGCTCGTTGTTTTTCAGCCACGTATAGGTTTCTGTCCAGTTGAAGCCGTATTTTTCCTTATTGACTATTTCTTTTGACACTATACCGTAACGATCAAGCAAAATATTAACATAGCCGGCTATGCTTCCGACGGCTTCATTATCGCCGTAACCGCTTGTCTTGGACCATCTTCCCATGCTTGGATATGTATTGTATTTTGTCCAGGGCGAATTTTTCTTCTCATTGTCTATATAATACCTGATTACTGAAAAAGAATCGTTTGTGATGATGCCGCACCATACAAGACGCTCCATTTTTGCAAGCAGATCCGAAGGCGGCAGTTTCAGCCTTTTTGACAGATCATTAAGGAAAACGGCGCCTTCTTTGTCAAGCACTTCGAGTATCCCTGCCTCGGTTTCGTCCATTGTAAAGTCATTCGGCTTTTCGTATGACCCCGGGTCATGAATCAGATCGTCCGGTTCCGCAAAACGATCCTGCCGCATATCTTCTTCGCCGGTCATGAAGAATGCCGTTTCTTTCGTGTTTTTGCTCAGCCTGCCTCTCCATCTCACCTGCCCTGTGGCGCACAGGTAGTCCAGCATCTTCGGGTTATATCCGTTTATCCTGGAAGGAAGTATGAAATCCTCCCACCATGAGGCCGGAAAGTACTGGCCATTGAGCGTCTTCAGGACCTCGGGAAGCTTTTCGTCCGGTGAAAGCACTCTGTCGGTTACAAGATGTTTGTTCAGCAGGTATGAACAATATATTTCAGGGGCTTTAGGCTTTATATCCTTTCTTGCAAACTTGATTGTCCTTTGCTTTATCCTCTCATAGACTTTTTTGTGGCAATATATGCACTCATCCGGATCATCCGATTCTTTTATTTTCAGTACTTCACCGCCTGAAACCAGGGCCTTTAGCGCATCGTCGGCCGTCTCGGCATCCATTCCGTACTTTTGGGTCAGGTCGCTTATCCTGAAAGGACCTGAAAACATAACATGACGTCTTATCAATCTTACAGCAGCATCTCTAACGCCTGGAGCAAGATCAAATACGTAGCTGCTGAGCAGGTTTACTGCTTTAACCTCCTTTTCCCCGCCCGGCTTGCCGACTTTAACCGTCTCGTTTTCCGGATCTCTGCCGGCCGCGATGAAATACAGGGGGAAATCCTCTGCTGCTACCCAGTATATACCGTTCCCCGGACCGATGTTTATACGTATGATCCTCCTCTGGCTTTCCAGTTGTTCGAGATATACATCCAGATCTTCAGCGGCAGAACCTTTGAAAGCGGTAACCGAATAGGGCTCTGCCCTGAGTTCTCCATAAGAGTAAAGGTAATACCAGAGATCATCTGCATTTTTGATCGTTCTGCCATACTTATATTTTTCCATTTCTTTTTCCACAGCCTTTATCGCTCTGGGGTCAAGCAGTTCGTATTCGGCATTCTGTCCCGCCGCAAGCTGTATGAAGTCCCGGTCGTTTACAAGGAGTTGGTTCCTGCGTTCCGCGACCGGCAATTCGTACGAATACTGATAGATCTGCCAGAAATTGAACAGAAGCTCGGATGTGAAAGGCGAAGGCTTTTCAGTATATACATCCGTCACCTTTATCATTCCGGCGCTTATTTTATCAACGAGATCATATAAACCCCTGATGTCAAAAATATCGTTCATGCACTCCCTGTATGTCTCGACAACGGCAGGATGGTCGGGTTCTCCGAGGATATGTTCCGCTGTTTCCGCACATCTCAGTCGCTGTATCCACAGCGGGGTCCTTTTCCCGTATGTTTTCATTTCAACAAGCAACGACCGGATAAGATTGTAACGAAGGTTTATGTTGAACATGTAATCTTTGGGCAGAAGTTCGAATATTTCATCTTCCATTGTGTTCTTATCCAGCAGCGAAAAAATATTCGACAGTTTGCCGGTATATCCGAATATATGAAAAAGTATCCCGTTATCGTTGTATATATACTCCATCCTGCAGTTCAGCAGCCTTGAAAGCTTTGAACTCAGAATAACGGCAAGAGGCGCGTGGATCCTGCTTCCAAAAGGAGTGTGTATGACAATGCGCCTGTCGCCGGTCTCGTCGCTGAAATGCTCGCATACTATCCTGTCGGCGCCAGGCAGGTGGCGCGTGGCTGCAAGCTGATCTTCTATATATGTTTTGAGGTTTTCGGCAGCGGTCCTGTCAAGGCCGCATTCTTCGGACATGAAGCTGAAAAATCCTTCCGTATCGTATTCCTTCTCGAGCCTTTGCAGGAATTGACCCAGCTTTTTGCCTGTCTCATAACTCCGCAGCGTTTTGTCTCCTATCCAGAAAGGTATTTTTGCCCCGGAGGCATTGGAATGGCTGACCAGCACCCTGTCCTTTTCGATCTTTTCTATCTTCCAGACGGAACTGCCAAGGAAAAACCTGTCGCCTATCCTGCTTTCAAATACGAACTCTTCCTGCAGTTCCCCTACCTTGGTACCGGTATCCATGAGATATACATTGTAGTTGCCTTTATCGGGGATCGTACCGCCATCCATCAGGCACATCCTTCTGCCGAGAGGCGTTCCCCTTACCATTCCCGAACCCCTGTCATACATGATCCTTGGCTTCACTGAACCCGGCGCATCTTCCGGCGACGGATCCGACAGCATGATGATGACATCTTCGAACTGCTTCCGCGGCAGATCCCTGTAAGGATATGCTTTTCGCATCATTTCATATATCCCGTCTTTGTCCTGCTCTCCTTCGCAGGCGATGGAGACTATCTGCTGTGCCAGTATATCAAGGCAGTTCTGAGGCACCCTGAAGTTTTCTATATCATATCGTTTCGCCTGGTATGAGATAAAAGCGGAATCCAACAGGTCGCCTCTCGTTTTGGGTATGATGACTCCCTTGCTGACTGCGCCGATCCTGTGTCCTGACCTTCCTATCCTCTGGAGTACCTGGGACGCCGTACCGGGCGAACTTACCTGTACTACAAGGTCGATACTGCCAATATCGATGCCAAGCTCCAATGAGGACGTGGCCACAAGGCACGGGATCTCGCCTTCCTTGAGCTGCCTTTCAAGTTCATGCCTGATTTCCCTTGATACGCTTCCATGATGGGTCCTGACGAAAGGTTCGCCTGCCAGGCTGTTCATGCCTGCTGCGACCATTTCGGCCACTCTCCTGTTGTTTACGAAGATCAAAGTCGATCTGTGCGCCCTTACCAGTGCCAAAAGCTCAGCATAAATGGAAGGCCATACCGTATTTTCGGGAAGCACCTTCAGATCCTTGACAGGCAGGCTCAATGAAAGCTCAAGAGGCCTTTTTCTTTCACAGTTAATAACAGTCACATTCCTGCCGCCTGACAGGAACCTGGCAGCTTCCTCCAGCGGATTGATGGTAGCAGTAAGGCCAATGCGTTTCAGCGGTTTTCCCGCGATCCTTTCCACCCTCTCGATGGACAGGGAAAGGTGGACTCCCCTCTTGGTCGGGCATATGGAATGGATCTCGTCCACAATGATATATTCCGTCGTACTGAACAGCTTCCTGTAGGAATCAGAGGTCAGCATGATGAAAAGCGATTCGGGCGTCGTGATAAGTATGTCCGGAGGATCCTTGAGCATCCTTGTCCTTTCCTTCTGAGGCGTATCTCCCGTTCTTACCGAGATTTTTATTTCCGGCATTTCCATGCCCTGTTCGGATGCTTTCTTCTTCAGCCCGGAAAGAGGAAGCTCAAGATTCCTGTATATATCGTTATTCAAAGCTTTCAAAGGTGAAATGTATATGATCCTGATGCCCCTGTTGCGCTCATCCTGTTTTTTCCCGGATGAAGTCTTTTCACTGATTATCCAGTCAAGGCATTTCAGAAAAGCAGCAAGGGTTTTGCCCGAACCGGTCGGAGAGCATATCAGCACATTCCTGCCGGACGCAATTTTAGGCCAGCCGCGCCTCTGTGGTTCGCTTGGCGCACCGATATTTTCAAGGAACCAGTCCCTGATCAGCGGACTGAAGCCTTGCATGCATTCATTTTCGGGTGTTTTCCTGCTGCTCATATCGACTCCCTGAGAATAAATAATTACATTCAGGCCATGTCATCGGCACAGCCGTGCGGATGTAACACAAATCTATTTACATTGCCATGTGAATGTCATGAAAACAGGGCTTCTACAAATTCCTTGGCATTGAAAGGCTGCAGGTCGTCCATCTGTTCGCCGACTCCGATCAGTTTGACAGGCAGCCCAAGCTCGGACCTTATGGCAATCACGATGCCGCCCTTCGCAGTACCGTCAAGCTTTGTCAGCACGATACCTGATATATCGGTGACTTCACTGAAGGTCCTCGCCTGTGAAACGGCGTTCTGTCCGGTAGTCGCGTCCAGGACAAGCAGGTTTTCCCGCCTTGCTCCCGGCATTTCCCTGTCGATTATCCTTGAAACCTTCCGCAGTTCTTCCATCAGGTTTTTCTTTGTGTGTAGGCGTCCTGCAGTATCACAGATCAGTACGTCAGCTTTTCTTGCTTTTGCCGCCTGTATTGCGTCGTAAACAACAGCCGCGGGATCAGATCCTTCCTGCTGCCTGATTATGTCGACCCCGACCCTGTCTGCCCATATTTCGAGCTGGTCTATCGCAGCTGCCCTGAATGTATCCGCGGCTGCAAGCATGACCTTTTTGCCCTGGTTTTTCAGGGCGTAGGCTATCTTGCCTATGGATGTCGTTTTCCCGACGCCGTTCACCCCGATCACCATAATAACCGCAGGAGACGGCTCTATATCAAGCTTTTGCGTTTCCTCGCCCAGTATCTCTACAAGGGTCTCCTTGATCAGTTCCTTTATTTTCAGCGGATCCGTGATCTTTCTTTCTTTTACCTTTTCCCTCGTATCATCCATTATCTTCATGGCTGTTTCGACACCGAGGTCGGCAGACACAAGCACTTCCTCCAGTTCTTCGAACAGCTCTTCATCCACTTTCCCGAAAGAAACAAGGACCTGGTCTATTTTCTCGGTAATGCCCTTTCTTGTTTTTGCAAGCCCTTCCTTCAGTTTGCTGAAGAATCCCATTCTATCCCACCTTTTCACCCATTTTCATTGAAACGACTTTTGATACGCCGTGTTCTTCCATCGTTACTCCGTAAAGCTCGTCGGAGCCTTCCATTGTTCCTTTCCTGTGCGTGACCACTATGAACTGCGTGTTGCAGGAGTAGTTCTTCAGGTATTCGACGAAACGGTATACATTAGCCTCGTCAAGGGCCGCCTCTATTTCGTCGAGAACGCAGAACGGCGTTGGTTTGAGCCTCAATATGGCAAACAGGAGCGCAATGGCGGTAAACGCGCGTTCCCCTCCGGACAGCAGCATCATGTTCTGCAGCTTCTTGCCTGGCGGCTGCGCTTCTATCTCGATACCGCTTTCCAGCACGTTCTCCCTGTCAACCAGCGTCAGGCCGGCCCTTCCGCCGTTGAAAAGCTCCCTGAAAACATCGTTGAAGTTCTTGTTTATCAGTTCGAACTGTTCCAAAAACTGCTTTTTCATTATCGAAGTCATTTCGGATATGACGCGCAGCAATTTCTCCCGCGCCTGTTCCATGTCGTTCCTCTGGCTGTTCATGAACTCGTAGCGTTCTTTTGTCTTTATATATTCGTCGATCGAACCTACGTTTATCGGCCCAAGATCTTTTATCATGTTCCTGAGTTCGCTGATCCTTTTTTGCGCGGCCGAATGGCTGCCGATATCTTTTTTCAGTTCAAGGGCCGTCTAGTATGTCAGTTCGTATTCGTTCCATATCTTGTCCTGCATCGCTTCCATTTCTGCCTTAAGCCTGGTCTTTTTGACTTCTGTCCGCGAGTATTCCTCCTTCAGCAGAAGCATATTTTTGTTTATATCATTTATTTTGTTCACTATATCGTAAATATCTTCCTCAAGTATCTTTCTTTCCTCCGTCAGCCTGTCGATCTCGAATGTCTTGCCCGATTTTTCCTCGAGGTGTTTCTTTATCCTAGCATTCAGACCCTCTATCTGCTCTTCGAGCTTTTTGATCTCGTTCCTGAACCTGTCCTGTTCGCTTTCTTTTTTGCCGATGCTTCTTTCCATGTTCTCCTTCTCGGTACGGAGCCTGTCGGCATTCTCCTTTACGCCTGCTATGCTTTCCAGTATAGAATTTACCGAGATCTTGAAATCGGTTATGTCCTGGTGCAAAGCATCACGGACCGCCTGGTCTTCCTTGTGCTTTTCCTGGAACTCTGATACGGTTTTCTTCGCTTCGTTGATCTCCTGTTCCGTCTGCAAAAGCTCAAGCTCATATTTGACCAGTTCGTCCTCTGTTTCTTTTATCTGCCGCTCAAGCTGTTCTTTCTCCTGCCTGAGCATGTCTATACGGGCGGACAGTTTGCTGATATTTTCGTCTGTCTGTGCAAGATGGCTTTCATCTCTTATCTTAATGAGTTCGTTATCCTTGATTTCCTTTTCGATCGAGGCTATTTCGGCTTCGATCCGGGAAATATCTTCAGTGAGCAGCCGGATGTCATTATTTACTTCAGACTCCTGCTGCTTCAGGGCTTTCAGTTCTTCATCCAGTTCGCCTATCTCCCTGTTCCTGGTCAGGATGCCTGTGCCCCTGTTCTCGATGCTTCCGCCCGAAATTGCGCCGCCCGTATTGAGCAGATCGCCTTCGAGAGTAACTATCCTGAAAGAGTAGCCAAATTTGCGCGCCATCTTTATGCCGTTGTCCAGATCGTCTATAACGACTACTTTTCCAAGCAGGCTCCTGATGATCCCGTTGTATAGCGGATCATGCTTTACCAGGTCGGAAGCGATGCCGCAGAACCCTTCGCATTGCTTTATACGCCCAAGTGTCTGGCTGTCGAATCCTTTGCCTTCTACAGAACTGATCGGCAGGAAAGTGGCCCTTCCTAGTTTGTTCTTTTTCAGGAACTCGATTGCCTTTTTTGCATCTTCTTCGGTTTGTGTGACTATGTTCTGGAGAGCGCCGCCAAGGGATATTTCTATGGCTGTCTCGTACTTCCTGTCAACCTCGATCAGCTGTGCCAATGCCCCATGTATGCCTTTGCCGAACTGGGGCGACGCATGGCAGGCCTGGAGCACTTCCCTGACGCTCCTGTTGTAGCCTTCCAGCCTTTGCTCCATTTCCCTCAGGGTACGGACCCTTGAGCTTTTGAACTGTATATCTGAATTGATTTTGCTCTGCTTTGCACGGAGTTCCGAAAGCATCCTGTCGGTTTCCCCGCGTTCGCCGGACAGGGCCGATATCTTTTCCTTATGCTCTTTTATGAGTTTTTCGGCTTTCCTGATGCTTTCAGCCAGTTCCTCCTTTTTCATCTTTTCCCTGTCTTTTTCGACTATGTTCTGGTACACATCGGTATCGATGCTTCTCTGGCGTTTTTGCATATTTTCTATATGTGTCCTCAGATTGCTGATCTGAAGCTTCTTATCCGAATATATGTCCATCTTGTCCATTATTTCGGACTTGAGCAGTTCGATTTTCCTTTCTTCCTCATCCAGCGTTTTGAGGAGTTCTTCCATCTGCTTCTCATATGCCGCCAGTTTGGTACTGTAATCTTCAAGCTGCTTCTCCAGGTAATTCAGCCTGTTTTGCTTGTTTGCCTCCTCGCTCTCAAGGGCTTCTATCTTTTCATTTAATTCAGCCTTTTCAGCGTCGAGCCTTTCAATGTTTTGCATTAAATTTGCTATCTTTTCCTTGCTCAGCGATATCTCGGAGTTGCAGCGCTCAAGATTGCCTTCGGTTTCATAATATACCTGTTTCGCGGCCTCGAGCTTCTCATCCAGGGACTTGAGAAGGTCTGTCTTTTCCCTGTTTGAGTTCGTGATCTCTTCAAGTTTTTTATTTTCGTCATTTATCTGGTCCTGTACTGTCTTTAGCTGCTGTTCCAGAGTTTCGAGCCTTTCCCTGGATTTTTTCATGTTGTCGAGATATACGTTGACATCAAGGACTTTCAGTTCTTCTCTCAGATCCAGGAACCTGCGCGCTTTTTCGGACTGCTCCCTGAGAGGCTCCAACTGGGCCTCGAGTTCCGTTATGATGTCGTTTATCCTCTCAAGGTTCTGCCTGGTGAGTTCAAGCTTTTTCTCAGCTTCCTGTTTCCTGACCTTGTATTTCATGATCCCGGAGGCTTCCTCGAATATCTGCCGGCGGTCTTCGGAGCGGGTGCTGAGGATCTCGTCGATCCTTCCCTGTCCAATAACGGAATAACCGTCTTTCCCGATACCTGTGTCAAGCAGCAGTTCCGTTATATCCTTCAGCCTGCAGTTGGTTTTGTTGATCAGGTATTCGCTTTCCCCTGAACGGTAAACTCTGCGTGTGATCGCGACTTCGTCGTAGTCTATGGGAAGCGTTGAATCGGAATTGTCGAGGACGATGGTGACTTCAGCAAAACCGAGAGGTTTCCTGTGCTCGGTGCCTGCAAAAATAACGTCTTCCATCTTGCTTCCGCGGAGTGTTTTTATGCTTTGTTCTCCAAGGACCCATCTGATCGCATCTGCTATATTGCTTTTGCCGCTGCCGTTCGGACCGACTACTGCCGTGATGCCGCCGTTGAAATCCAGCCTGATTTTTTCAGCAAAAGATTTAAAGCCCTGTAATTCTAGCCGCTTTAAGTACAAATGGATCCCTCCGTTTGTCATTGGTGCATTTTCATTTTAACATAATTTGTGGGTTAAGCAATATTATTTCATTAGCTTGCTGCCTGGAGCGCATCTTAAGTTTTGTGTCAT
>Ga0134097_1002414_pt1 | contig 11496 bp, 8 predicted proteins | sample 8_3taG_FD_94450 | JGI IMG/M metagenome (GOLD analysis project Ga0134097, IMG submission 94450) | Switchgrass degrading microbial communities from high solid loading bioreactors in New Hampshire, USA - 8_30_10_142_A2 metaG | ecosystem: Engineered > Bioreactor > Semi-continuous > Anaerobic >... | reverse complement strand
TACCCTTTCTGCGAGTAAATATCCCAGGTCCAGTAAGCCGGTTGTCCAATGGAGAAAATCTCGTCTATGCTTTGATTGCCGTAAAATACTCTGGCGGAAGCAGAGGCTACCACGATAAAGCCACCGGATGGTACTTTTACCGGGCCACGGGACACAATATCTTTGATTATCCCGCCCTCTACTATTACTGCTTTGTCCCCAGGTCTAAGCTGCACGTCACGCCCGAAGGCTTCGTCATACAAGACAACGGAATCACGCTCATAACTGGGATGGTTTACCCGCCATACGGTGCTGGGACATCCATCCACCACAAATTCTATCTTCAAGCTTACTTGATCCACTATAAATGTGCCTTGTTTGGTAATGCCTCCTAAATAACCGCCCCATTGACCTGTGGCGCTCCCATATCCTGCCCCGTGGATCAGTTTGCCATTGTCGATCAACACCCCGCTGGGAAAATTCAGGGGAGCTCCATATAAGGAGCCAAAGGTGCGCAATATATTTACATCCCCGCCTTTGGCAATTACTTGATCTTCCGTAGAGTAAGCATCAAAATATGTGCCGTTTATGGCGGCAAAAGCACCTTTTGCCTGGGCGTATGCCCCTACGGAAGCCACTTCTGTCATGCCGTTATACATAAGCACAGGAATGTACTGGCCGCTTTTGACATCCATAATCGTATTTGCGGCAGCGCAAGCGTTATAGGCCGCCCCGGGGACAAAGCCAAGTATTAAAAATGTCAAAACCCAAATACCAACTGTTTTAAGAATTATCTTACCCGTCATATAATTAACCCCGCTTCCAATTAAAATACTCTATTGGAAGATTATATCAGAAACCCCTCCGGTTTATGGAGCAGTATATCCCTCAGAAGTGAAAAAAGTGCCCAGGGTTTAGTTTACCTGGCCATTTCCTTCTAAATCCCCGTTGCTGACTGCCCTGTCTAAGGATGGTTTAAGACATTAATTCATAAGCGGCGATCACTTCCTGATCGGAAGTAACATTGCTGTATGTACCTCTCCATCCTATAAATGTGTAGCCAGTCCGGGTAGGGTTATCCGGAGGAATAGCAGATTCCCCGTATTTCACAGTTTCGGTTTTTAATACCGTTCCGTTCCAATCCTTAAACGTTACCGTATATTGATCAAGGTAGTTTATGGTATACCCGGCCTCAGTTGCTGCATTGATAAAGTTCGTGTTCGCAGAATAGGCATCCGCGGTTTTTTCACCGGGGGCATTGGTCGCAAAAGCAGATGTTCCAATCAACTGATTGCTGCCGTTATAAAGAACGGTGATGGATTTCAAGGAAGTACATCCCCAAAATGCCTTTGAACCTATACTTGTAACTGAGGCAGGTATAACTATCGAGGTCAGGGCGGTACAACCATGAAAGGCGTTGGAATCAATCCTCGTGACTGAGTCGGGAATGGTAACGGAAGTCAGAGATCTGCACTCGAGGAACGCATGAATGCCTATATTCGTAACTGAGTTTGGAATAGCAATAGAAGCCAAAGATATACAGCTGCTGAAAGCGAAAACCCCAATAACCTTTACTGAGTCTGGTATATTAACAGAGGTGAGAGAGACGCAATTTTCAAAGGCATAATCCCCGATGCTTCTAACAGAGTCCGGAATGTTAACGGCAGTCAGGGAACTGCAGTTAAAAAATGCATATAACCCAATACTTGTGACCGAATTCGGAATGGTAATGGATTTCAGGCAGGTGCAGTTAAAAAACACACGATTGCCAATGGTCGTCACTCCCGAATTGATTACAACTGAGGTGATGGAGGACTTGTTTAAATAAAAGGGCACAAGGCTACCGGATGAATAGTTATACATTGGCCCGGTGCCAGAGATCACAAGCGTCCCGTCAGAATAGAGAATACCTGTTACCGTATCTCCCAGCGGGTAGGTTCTCACAATCTCTCCGGAAGGCACAGGTGCACTATTAAACTCCGTCCACCCTTCAAAGTTTTTTCCCTTTTCCTTAAGGTTTTTTTCAATTATTTCCGCAATGCGGTCACTCTTTTCATTCATAACTTTCCCTCTCCCTCACTTTTTGACCCCTTGGGTTAGCACTCCTTTATTAATTCCAACTCCAGGGTTTCACTTCCGGGATATTTCGTTCTAAATCAATTCGGATTTCTGCAGCAGCCTCTGTACGATTACTGCAACCTCGGCCCGGGTTATGCTGTTCTTGGGGGCCAAGGTATCTGAGCTGCGCCCGGATATTTCTCCGTTTTTTACACAGGCGGCTATGCCTTGTTTTGCATAGTCAGAGGCTGTGTTAGAGTCGGTGTATCCTGCCAGTATGGTGCTGGATATATCGCTGTCTGAATATGTTGGCCCGTCCTCAATAGCTTGCACAGTACGCTTGCCTTCTCGCAACAACACAGCACAGTTATTTTCCAGGCAATTAAAATGAAAAAACTTTTACATAATAACCATAAAACACTCACCGTTAACAAAACCGTTAACAAAATAAAAATCTTTTTACTAGCTTCACAAATATTTCAGGACAGATCTTCCATTATGACATGTCTACACTCAGATGGTTGGGGGAACCGCTGGCGGGGAGTTATGACAGGCGGCACTGAGAGCATAAGAAATAACTCCATACCAGCTGAAAAATAGGCAGTTCGAATACCAGCAATAAGAAGCGGTAATCTTTGACAAGGCAAGGAGACGGGTTGGGCGGACCCCCACCGTCTCCCCGTACGATGAATAAATTAATACTTAAATTGTTTTATCTTAACCTGCATTTCTTCTGCTAGTTTGGCTAAGGCTTGGCTGGCACTGGCTATTTCTTGAATTGAGGCTGTCTGTTCTTCAATAGAGGCAGCTCCTTCTTCTGTTCCTGCGGCATTTTCCTCAGCAATAGCAGATAAATTATGAATGATTTCGATTATTTCATTCTTCTTTTGCTGCATCTTTTTGCCTGAGCTGTTCAGTAATTCTATGGCTTGTCTGGTTTTTTCTATAGCTTCAGCAATGCCTTCAAATTTACTTTTAGTATCATTTACACTAGCTGTTTGTTCGCTGATGGTTTCTCCTACCATCGTCATAGTCTCAACGGCTTTATTAGTCTTTACGGTCAGTTCATTTATAATAGTATCTATCTCCTGAGCCGAACTATTGGATTGTTCCGCTAGTTTTCTTACTTCCTCGGCTACTACCTCAAAGCCCCTGCCATGTTCCCCTGCCCTAGCGGCCTCTATAGCTGCATTAAGAGCTAATAAATTAGTCTGATCGGCAATGCTTTTTATTACTTCACTGGCAGTTTTAATACCCTCGGCACTTTGGTTAGTTTCTCGAATAATGGCAAAAATATCCATAGCCGCCTGGTTGCTTTCTTCGGTTTTCTGCAGGAGATTTTCTAAAGTAACAAAACCTTCATCCTTCAAAGTGGCTACTTGATCAGCCGCTTGGTTCAGGTCAAGCAGGAGTTTTTCGTCAGCCTCAATTATTTCAGCTAGTTCATTAACTTTTTGGGCTCCTTGTTCGGTATCTTCAGCTTGATCACCAGCGCCACGCGCCAATTCTTCAATAGTTTTGGCTATTTCCTCGGCAGCAACTGAGGTTTGGTCACTAATCGCTGTCATTTCTTCAGCGGCGGCGGCCACCTGATTAGATTGATCGTCAATGTCTTTTAAGATTTGCACAAAATTATTCTGCAGGGCAGCAATAGAGTTGGTTATGGTGCCGATTTCGTCTTTGCGGGACATATACTTAAGAGCTCTGTTATTTTGATCAAAAGTTAAATCATACTTGGCGAATCGCTCTAAAACGGAAGATAAAAGGACAATGGGGTGAGCAATTTCCCGTCCGAAAAAGAAAGCTAATGCTAATCCTAAAACAATAAGAATAATGGTGGCAAGGATTATGCCCCTCTGCAGGTCTGACAATTCTGATAAGACATCCTCTTGGAGCGCAACCGCTCCTAAACTCCAGTCCGTACCTGCCACCGGCGTATATGCTATGTACACTTTGTCGCCATTTAAATTAGAATAACTGCCAAAACCTGCTTCCCCGTTTATCATGCTAGTTATAATGTCGGCTAAAGCCTGTAGGCTTGCATCGGTTTTAGCTTCTTCTATAAAGTTGCGTTGTTCCAATACCAAGCTGTCATCTGGATGAGCAATAATATTTCCCTCTTTATTAACTAAAAATGCATAACCATTTTCCCCAAAACGAACAGCATTAGTTACATCACTTAAAGCAGTCCCCGGGCGGCGGGCTATTAAGACCCCTGCTATTTCATTATCCTGGTATATGGGGGCAGCTAACATTATCACTGCCGAGTTTGTGACTCGGCTGATAATTACATCAGAAATATTGACTTCACCATTAAAGGCTTTTACTACATAATCCCGGTCGCCCAGGAAGGTCTGTTCCTCTTGATCTATGTATCGGGCATTCCCATCTGGATTTACTATGCCCATAGTAAGAAAGCCATGCCTGGCAGTTTCTTCCTGTAAAACAGGTAACTGGGTTTCCCAATCCATGCTCTTTATTTCATTGCGATTGGCAATCATATCCATCAGGATTATGTCGTTGTCGCAATCACGGATTACTATAGTAGCCGCTTTGGCAGCTAATTCTTCTAAACTGCTGCGTGCATTGTTCCGTAACGCATCGCAGGCTTCGTTGTAAGCAATTATGCCTAATCCTACCCCTATGATTAGAATTGTCACAGAGAAATATAACATCAACCTGCTGCCGATACTTTTCATAACAGTAATCCTCCCTTAAAAATTAACTCATACTACTAATTCTCCAAGGTTTACGGCTTCTTTGCTGCTGGGGTTTATGCTATTTCCTGATATAAAAAGAAGAAACTAGTTTTTCATCGATCTTTATCACATTACAAGGGAATTCAGATAAAGAGTGGGTATATTACTTGATGAATTAGTAAGCAGAGCATGGTGCGGATTTTAGAAGTGTGCCCAAAATCGCTGATTAACCGATCGTACGCAGATTATAAGGCAGCTGTCACCCCATTTGGCATGAAATATGGATATTTTCCTGACAACATGTGATGGTCCTAGGAAATTTTGTATGGATATTTTACCAAGTAATATGGATGTACACAACGCTTTTATGACAGATTTCTGCTTATTCTAACAAGATATGCTTCCCTTGCAGGAAGCAGGCTCTTCTGGTTCAATCTACCCATATCCATCCGGAAAGCTTATGCTAGTTAATAGAAGAGTATTAAGACATGAACCTATCAGAGGGTATAGTACCACCAGCATGCTTGAGGGAGGTGACTGCAGTGGAGATTTCCTGGTACGGAACCGCTGCCCTATGCATCAGTCACGCAGGACACAAAATAATATTTGATCCATTTGTATCCAGGAATCCAAATAGCCCCCGTATTTCTGTGCAGGAACTGGCCCAGATGGGAGATATATTTATTACCCACGGCCATTTTGACCACACCCTCGATGTGCCGGCAGTGGCAGCATTGGGGAAAAGCAAGGTCTTTTGCTCGGCCGAAACCGCCCGGCAACTGATCAAAAGAGGTGCTCCAGCCCAGCAAGTAGTCGCTATTAACCCGGGAGAAATAATCAGTAACGGTCCTTTTACCATCCGAGTTCTTAAAGGTCAGCATATTAGATTTGATCTGAAGTTGATGTTCCAGACTCTGTTCAATCGGCGTTTGGTAGGCCATTTTCGGGAATTTGTAAACATCATCAGAACTCTTAGAAACTGTCCCCAGGGTCAGGTTTTGGTCTATGAAATCAGTTGGGAAAATACCAAAGTCTTGCACCTGGGCAGTCTTAGTCTATGTGCCGATGAGGAGTACCCCAGGGGCGCCAGTGTTCTCTGTGTGCCCTTTCAAGGCCGGTCAGATTTGTCAACATACACCCTTCCTTTTATAGAAAAACTCAAACCGCACAGTATTTTTCTTCACCACTTTGATGACACTTTTCCGCCCATTTCTTCCCAGGTAGATTGTGCAACTTTTGCTGCCCTGGTCCGGCGATTATATCCAGAAATAACGGTTATCATTCCTGAATTTGGGGTCAATTACTCGATAGCCTGACAGGTATTTCTGCTTCTCTCCAGCCCGGCTTTGTTATATCTTGCTGTCAGGCCACGATGAATGAAAAGTCCTCTTATGTGTCATTGCTGTGAAAATAGCTTCCTTTCGTGTCATCGCGAGGCACGAAGTGCCGTGGCGATCTCTTTACATGGCCTTTTTCGACTGTCTGAAGGGGGCGATATGACATCGCCCCCTTTTAAACCTAAGAGGTATTACAGCCTGTGAAAAACCGGCACCATTTGATCAAAGGTGGCGTAGTATTTTACTCCGGCATGCCGGGCTATTTCCATCGCATCATCAAAGCGATAGGCGATATACTCAGGTGAATGGGCATCGGAGCCAAAAGTGACAAATTCACCGCCCAACTCTACATAGCGGCGCAGCCAGTCCTCTCCCGGCGGATCCAACTGGCCCAGGCTGCGGTAAGTGGCGGTATTCACTTCTATACACTTGCCCAGAGGGATAATATATTTGAACAAGGCATCAATCTCATCAGGAGCATAACGGTAGAACAGCCGGGAATCCCTTTCCGAATGGACACCCTTTGCGGGAAAATCAATATGGCCCACACTGCAGTAAAGATCCGGATCCAATTGTTTAATACCGGTCAAAATGGTACTGATATAATCCTTAAACGCTTGGGGCAAGGTTTTCCCTGCAAAGAAAGCCGGGTCAAAGGGATCAACATTGTCAACGGTATGGGCACTGGCCAGCACGAAATCCCAGGACATGGACCGCAGTTCATTTTCCAGCTCAGGAAAATGCTCAGGTTTCAAAGCAATGCCAGCCTCGATGCCAAATTTTATCTTGACTTTCCCCGAGGATAACTGGGCGAACCGCTCTTTATAATCCTGCAGATTAAGATGCCAATCTTCCCCTCTATAAAAATGAAGTTCCAAATGTTCGGTAAAACATATCTCATCCAATCCTAATGCTTCGGCTCGCCGGATTTGCATGAACGGATCGGTGGGACTATCGGCTGAAATAGAAGAATGCAAATGATAATCACAACGCATAGGGCACACCTCCTGGTAAGAATCCTTCCGCCGATATGTTAATAAAGATTAATGCAGGGAGTCAGTCTGTTCTTAATAGTAAACAAATTCATTCGTATAAACAAGAGTAAGGACTTATCCCTTTTTTATAACCAACGCTGAAACATTTAAAAGGGGTATCAAGGCAAATGTTCCCTTGATACCCCTTTGTGAGTATAGATTACATATTTCCAGTATTGCTTGATTTGACCTCAACCAGCCTGGCTCTGACTATAAGCCGGTCATAATCACCACCAGGAGGTTTGATAATGGGGGTGCAGGTAGTCAAGGTCAATACAGGTTCAGCAGTAGGTTCAATTACGCTCCAATCCCGGCTGTGGGTGGTAAATACCTTTTCCACTGCATAGACATACTGTTTATTCCGGTAAGTAAGAATGATCTGGTCTCCATCCTTCAGCTTATGAAGGTTCAAAAAGGGAGCCCCATGGACATTGCGATGTCCGGCTATGGAGACATTGCCATGATCCGGGTATTGGCTCTGGGGGTAGAATCCCGGTCCAGATTCCAGATCTGCTTCTTCTACCCCATAACCTACGCTGACCTTCAATCCCAGAGCAGGAATCTCCAATACTCCAGTATCCTCCACCAGCTTTTCAGGATAATCCTCCTCAACCACATCCGGCTCAGGCTCTGCCGGAATGTGCTGCTGGTTTTCCACCACCTCATGCTGGCTAACATAAAGGTAATAACGATGATAAATATAAGGAGAAAGAGCCAGGAGAAGTCCACATATCAGCAGTATCAAGGCTAATCGTGGTCTTGTTTTTCGCACTTCTCCCACTCTTCCTCCATGGGTTTGTTGACCCTTAATCGAAGATTATTTGTCTTCCTTGCGTGATCTGGTCATTAACAGTATACCACTGCCTGCTACTAAAGAGCTAATTATCAATGCCAGGGCATTGCCACCAGTTCTCGGAAGCTCGGGACCTGCAGCTGTTGCTTCAGGTTGTACTACAATTTCTTGTTCTTGCTCTGGTTCAACAGCAACAGGTTCTGGCCTAATCTGGGGTTCCTGTTCAGGTTCGGGCGAAACCGCCGTAGGCTCAGGTTCTACGATTATTGTGTTATCGCTTCCACCAGATGAACCGCCGCCACCAGAAGAGCCTCCTGAGCCACCTGGAGTATTGGGTTCTTCTGATTCACCGGGTTCTTCGTCACCGGGTTCTTCATCACCGGGTTCTTCGTCACCGGGTTCTTCAGAATCTTCTGGAGTGTTTTCAACACTTACGTTGGTGGTTTCGCCTGGTAACACTGTAATTAATCTGTTTTCATCATTGAGACTGGTTGTATATCCCACTGGAACTTCCTCGTAAAGTTCATATTCACCCGGTTCCAGATCTCCAAATAGTGCTATACCCAATTCGTTGGTAAAGGCGATGAGAGCATTGATGATGCTTCTAGCTTCATCAAGTACTCTTCTAAGTTCAAACTTCACACCAGTCTGAGGTTGTTCCGTAGTACTGATTATCTTTATAACTTGAACACTGCCCAGGGGCGTATTCACCACAGGCACCTCGGTAGTTTGGCCTGCTGTGACAGTTACAGTAAAGTCCTCCGTAAGACTCGTCATATATCCCTCGGGGACTTGTTCAGTAAGGACATAATCACCTGGTTCCAGATCTTCAAATAAGGCGATCCCATCCTCATCTGTTGCAACAGTTGTGCCTTCGGCACTCATGAAAGCTACGGGTTGTACTTCAACCTGCTTTGGGGTAAGAGTAAAACTCACACCCTCCTGGGGTTCACCAGTAGTGCTGAGGGTTTTTATGACTTCTACACTTCCCTTATCGGGTGTAACAGGATTAAAGATATTGGTTACTGTTATAGCCACATTATTGACAACATCTTTTACATTTATTTCCTTGCTCCATAATTCCCCTTGACCAGGATGACCAGGTCGTTGTTCTGCTCTAAACATGTATTTTCCGGCTTGTGTTGGCTGAAATCTTAATGTATATTCCTGCCCCTGATCTAAAGCTGGGATTTGTCCTTCAGCTATCACATTCCCGTTCTTTGGGTTACCAGATACTGCATAATACAGTTGCCAGCCGGTAGTGCCCTGCATAGCGGTACCATCATTTTTAATCTTTGCCCAAATTTCTTTATACCCTTCAACTATTGAAAAAGTATGGCTTGGAGAGAATTCGACATCAGCACCATAGGAATCAGTTTCCACTATACTATACTGGCCAACTGGCAGATCATCGTATTTCTGTTCTTGGCCACTTTTAAGCAAAAATGATTTTACATCCTTTTCCCCTTGCTTGATTTTGAAATTGTATTCATATGATTCAGGTTCATTTGTTGCTATTTTGGTAAGGGTAAAGCTTGTCTTAGTACCACCTTCAGTCGTAAACTTAAGAGAACTTTTATCCCAATCGGGATCTGGTCCGCCTTTTAGTATAACTATACCACTGAGGGGTGACAGACCTGGTTCCTCTGACAATTCTTCTGATAAGTCAGGATCTTCTGATCCTTCGGGGTCTTCTGATTCTACAGGGTCTTCTGATCCTTCAGGTGCTCCTGTTCCTTCAGGGCTTCCTGATCCTTCAGTTTCTTCATTCAGGTCCCCCTCCGGGTTATCAGTCATCTCCGGATCGGTTTGGTTTTCTCCTGGCGACTCAGGATCACTTGGGTTTTCTTGAGGCACGTCAATTTCAGTGCCTTCCCCTGGCGTAAAAGTATCGTTATCACCATTACCTAAAGCTATACCGCATGAAAACAACATTGAAAAGACAACCATCAATACCAATATTCTTGACCGCTTCAACCGCAAAAAACTCAAATCTTTTTCCTCCTTATGTATCTACCTAAGTTTTCTTGCTCTGCCTTGTATTTCTTACCAATTCCTTTATAGCACTGCAGGGGTTACAGGCCGATTACAGGAGCGTTATAAATGAATTATTTTTGCAGGCTCGTATAATGGAAACTTGGCAGCCGCTTCCACCTGTACATAAAATGTTGAAAATAATATATAGGTGCCGATTTTGAAAAATGCTTGCAAGAATTTGGCAGCTGTTTTAGAATAGGCTCAAGAAAATTTTTCCTGAAAATCGAAACCTGACCGACAAAGGCAAACTTGCCGAAAGGCAAGGACGCAAATCCATGGGTCTAAAGCTCCGACGGAGCTATGATCGCCAGGCTGCCGAAGACGGGGTTTTTTATATTTAAACCCTTTTGTCGGTCCCTCACAGGAGGGATTTAGTTGTCTTCCAAGGGTTTACAAGCAACTGCAAAAATCTTTGTGCTGGCACTTCTTTTTACAACCTGTTTGCCCTATATGGTTTGGGGGGTACAAGCAGGAGATATTTCTTTGAACCGTAACATTCAAATAGCAGTCAAAGTAACCAACTCAGGCTGGCAGACCACCACTGGTGTCAAAGTCCAGCTCCCGCTCATCAGTGCTGATTCCCAGTACCAGCAGACCATTGAGGAAACATTTGACCATAAGGTGGAAAAAATCGTGGAAGGTGAGGCGGGCAGCCGCATTGCTCACATCGTTATAGACTCCATAGCCCCAGGGCAAAGTGAGACTATTAGGGTTAATTATGCGCTGCAAGTAAAACCGAATGGCGGTCTGCAGGCTTCTGCAGTATCTGGTCTGCAGCCGTATCTGAATCCTGCCAATAAAATTGAAAGCAACCATCCTGACATAGTTGCTAAGGCAAATGAGCTCACAGCTTCAGCGGAAAGTGAATTAGACAAGGTTAATAAAATAGGAAGCTTTATAAACTCACACATGACTTACAATCTGAATTCTCCTTACAGAAACAAGGGAGCCCTGAGTGCTCTGAAAAACGGTGAAGGTGCTTGCGAAGACTATGCAACCCTTTTTGTGGCACTGGCCAGGGCTTCTGGCTTACCAGCCCGTCAGGTTAATGGTTTTACTGATCCCAAATTCACCGGTGCCAGCTGGAAGTCACAGGGTCAGACGGTATCTCTTCAGGGATTCCGGCATTCCTGGGCAGAAGTTTATCTCCAGAATTACGGCTGGATCGCTGTAGATCCCACCTTCGGCATTTATCCCCAGGAAGGCAAGGATAATTTAGTAGAACTGTCACCATCACATATCGCTCAGAATTACTCCGACCAACCGGTAAAAGTGAGTTATCACGGCAATAATCTATCCGTAAGCTGGAGTAATCTTTTAATCAACAAATAAACCAAAATGATCTAAACAAATAAAAAAGCAGGAGGTATTCCTGCTCAGACTGTCAAAGAAGTCTTTTAGCGGTTAGACGTTCGAGATTGCCACGCCCCTCCGGGGCTCGCAATGACACAAATGATGGCCTTTTGGTATGTCATCGCGAGGAGCGAAGCGACGTGGCGATCTGTTAACTCACACCGTTAGTTGCCATAGAGATTGCCACGCGCTACGCGCTCGCAATG
>Ga0134097_1002407_pt1 | contig 11516 bp, 17 predicted proteins | sample 8_3taG_FD_94450 | JGI IMG/M metagenome (GOLD analysis project Ga0134097, IMG submission 94450) | Switchgrass degrading microbial communities from high solid loading bioreactors in New Hampshire, USA - 8_30_10_142_A2 metaG | ecosystem: Engineered > Bioreactor > Semi-continuous > Anaerobic >... | reverse complement strand
CATATAACCATTTTCACAACTTGTTGTTATCGAAGTAGCCCCAGCGAGCACCTCTTGCCTCACTGTACAAGGGGGCTGCTAGTATGAAATGACGTGTGTTACCGGCATTCCATTTAAAGAGCCCACAGGGAGACTTGAACTCCCAGCCAGCTGCTTACAAGGCAGCTGCTCTACCATTTGAGCTATATGGGCACAGATATGAGAGTGAGCACCAAATATAGGATATTCCTCACTCTCGGTATATTCTTATTGATTCAAACTAATTATACTACATAATTCTGGAATTGTCAACAGTTTTCAAAGTCATTTAAGTAGTTCTGCCAGGTGCTTGGCTCTGTCAAAGTACTGTTTATTGTTCGGATTTATCTGATATAGAAAATTGGAGTAGCCAATGATTGCTTCGAGCGGCTGGAATTGTCTCGCAAGATCTTCCCTATTGCGAATCTCGCCGGACTCTACTTTGCGTTCAATCCGATAAAGGAGATTCCTAAATTTCCTTACGTCTTTTCGTGGCGGATTTACACATACATTAACAGTAAGTCCGGTAACCTCCATTCTCTTTGATGGGTTATTGCGGCTTACTATCTTGACTTTTGAGCCGCTTACTTTCCATCCAAAACTACTTATAATGGAGAATATCTTTGGCTTAACCTCAAGGAGCCCCTCTACACTATCACCGGAAACAGTAATATCGTCGGCGTACCTTGTATACTTAAGACCTCTTTTCTTACATAGTGTATATATCTTTTTATCCATTGGCTTTGCAACAATATTGCTCAGCATAGGCGACGTTGGTGTACCTTGAGGAAGTACCCCTTTATAGGTGCATACGTCAGTTATATATGCTGCCTTTTCTTTATCAAAGCCATTTGCAATCAGTGCTTTCTCTACTTGCTCCTTTGTTATCGTCGGAAAGAAATCTTTTAAGTCAATATTAAGCACTGCGCCACTTCCGACATGTACTTTTGCATTATCCCAGATAGTCTTTCCTTTTACAAATCCATATGCGCATTTATGGCATTTTACTTTCGATAATTCATTATCCAGTATTTCTCTTTGAAGCTTTTTCAATGACTCAACAGGAGCGCATATTTGCCTTGGCTTTCTTCTTATTACTATACGACGGCCATTATTTGTAATCTTAACCTTGATTCCTTTAGGTATTTTAAACTCCCGATACATTGTACTGTTTGTCATACTGTTTCACCTTTTGCTCTATTATATGTACCGGGGCAGGTATCACGGTATGCAACGCAGCATTTGCGACGGCGAGAGCCGGCGTACCTGAAATGCGATTTCAGGTACGCAACCTGCTGACCTTAGCAAAGACGATACGCCTTATCTTTTTTCTTATAAATTAATAAAATAAAGCCATACCGTTTTTCCTGCCCCTTCGGGCTATACCACATTTATCAAGTCAGAAATTTTAGTTCTGACTCAGAGTGCAGCTGGATCATGCCGGCCTCCACGAGGAACATGCCGCTCCGTGATCCAGGAGCTGCATAGTTAACAAGCTAACTATGCAGCTATTTTATAACCTTATGAAGACGATCCGCCTTCTGGTTATTATTCATTTATTTATAAACCACTCTGTAAGAAGAGTGTATGTTGATAACTGCGATATAGCCCTCTAACAGCCTTTCGGACGTTGTCTTTCGACAAGGCACAGAGACTGGTCAGGTCCTGTATCCACATCTTACTTAGCTGTTAGCCGGTTATTTCTCTTCCACCCGGAAAGGAATAGCACTCTCGTGCTTTAATTCATGGCTTAGTAGCCTTCGCGACGTTCTCCGTCGCTTTGAGGATGTATTACTACCCTAGCTTCATAGTCCATATACATCAAGATTTTCCTAAAGCCTCATCAATAAGTTATGGCTTTCGGATACTCTTGTTTTCATCGTATATCAGCCTATTAGCCCCGGATAGCTAACAATCCTCGGGCCTTTACGTTCACCCAACACGGGCGGTTTAACCTTTTAACGCCACTCGCCAAAGGTAACACGGCCGCCTCAGGGAATCGAACCCCTCCTTTTTCAGCACCTTGTGCGGCCCGTTTGGTGGCTTTGGGGCGCGCGTGAGCGCGCAATATAATTACACACCCATAGCCACAAGCTATATATGACAACCAACAATGATCATCCACGTGTCTGGGTTTTTTTTACAAATCTGTTATAATACGTTCTATCCCATTCAAGCCCATAATCAACAGCGTGCCATTCGTCCTCATCAAGTATAGCCCAGGTAGTTACTAATAACTTTATCTATGAAGACTGCAAGAGAAAGGTGAGCCACCCTTAACCTCCTCCTAGTTTTTCAGTACTATCCTTCTCAAGGAAGTCATTTACGGCAAGTAAGTCGTTCCAACACTGGATTTTAAGCTCGACTCCCTCATCAGTTTCTTCGCCGCGTCTTAGAATGTAACTCGGATGGTATATGGCTATAAGCTTTGGATCATCGCCAAAGAAGCGGCCATGCTCCTCTGTCATTTTGAAGTTCGGATGAATCAGCACGCTTGCGGCAACTGAGCCTACACAGATTATTACACGCGGCCTTATAAGTTCTATTTCCTTGTCAAGAAATGCTTTACATGCAGCGATTTCTTTTGTAGTAGGCTGCCTTACAGTGCGGTGAGGATCGTCGCTTTTTGGCCAGCACTTTACGACGTTGCTTATAAATACTTTTTCTCTTGCCCATCTCGGATGGACTTGCTGTGCCAGAGCATCAAGCATCTTGTTAAACAGCTGGCCCGCCGGGCCAACAAATGGCACACCCTGCTTTTCTTCTTCGGTTCCTGGGCCCTCACCAACAAACATTATCTCGCTGTATATGTTCCCGGTAAACGGGGTGTGATTGCAGTTGTGTATTTCACATGCGGTACACTTTATAATCTGTTCCCTTAAAGCCTGCAGTTGTACGTCGCGTGTGGATTTGTCTATAAAATCAAGGATCTTGTCATACGGCTCATCATTCTGAAGCATCTTCTTTATCATGTCAAGGACAGATATCAGTACAGCCTGCGACATTTTCAAAGCCTCCTTGTAAAAATAATAGCCAGATGCGAGCTCTGGCTACATGATATCCTTGTCTCTGTCGTCCATACAGATAAGTCTGAACACTTGTGCTTTGTACATCATTCGTTCCTCGTCATTTTCTATATATTCGAGGATTTCTTCTGCCTGCCGCAGTATGTCTTTTTTTAATCTTATCATATTATCAAAATATTTGTCAATGGCTCTGTTAAGAAGAAACTCGAATGCCAAACGCTTATTTGAAACGATAAATGACAAAGTCTTATCCTTATGCTTTAATGCAATATCATCCGGGTCAAAACCATTAACATTAATTACCTCTACTTCTATCTGTTCACGTTTAAGAGCTTTTATGTGCTCTATTGTACTTTGTATTCCAGCATCATCTCCGTCAAGGAACAGCACAACATTGTTCGTATATTTCTTAATAAGCCTTATCTGGCCATCAGTAAGAGAAGTTCCCATAATAGAACATGCGGGAACGCCATATTTCTGAAGAAGGATTGCGTCGTTATACCCTTCCACGATGACGATACATTTAAGCTGTCTTATCTGACGTTTTACAAAGTTTAACCCGTATAATATGTCACCCTTTTTAAATATTGGGCTTGTCGGATCATTGACATACTTCTGCTTACCGTTATCAATTCTTCTTGAAAAGCCGACAGTACGCCCAAATTCATCAATGATTGCGTATACAGGCATTCCATTGTCAGAGCCAAGTCTCCATTTAGCTATATCGTCATCCACAATTCCCCTGTTATAAAACCAGTTCCGTACCGTATCATCTTGTTGTAGCTGAACCCAGTACTTTCTGTTTTCTTCAAGTATCTTATCATATAATTGCTGCTTCGCATGTTCTTCCTTAGACAGTGTAGCAGCAGGAAGCGGTATACCCTTTCTTCTGGCAAGATATATAACTGCATCTTGCCATGGTATACTCTCAACCCATTCAATAAATGCTATTACATCAGAGCCGTTTGTCTTATCATTTCTTCCACCAGCATGACAGCCAAAGCAGTAGAAACTTTGGGTTTCAGGGAAAAAGGTCAGGCTCGGGGTCTTGTCGCCACCTGTATGTTTGCAATGGGCGACATAATTATCCCCCGACTCCTGTAATTTAAAGTATTCTGATGCAACCTCTATTATATCATTTGCTGCTTTGACTTCTTCTATAAATTCCTTACTGAAGTCAAGCTTCATTCATATACTCCTCCTGAAATGCTTTGATCTCGTTTATCTAATAATAGCAAGAAGACACCCACCTCTATAGGGTGGTGTAGTTGACCTTTTTGACAAAGTCTTCTGAGAACTCTGTCTTCAATATCTTCTCGTATTCGGTTGTTTTCTGTATCTTTTTGTCCTCAGCCATAAGTTTGATCCCCTTATTATAACTATATTGTCGTAATGAGGTGTTTCGGTATTTCTTTAATGAACCTCGATGGCGGGTTCTTTATTACTCTTCCAAACGAGTACCTTTCCTCCGCATTAACCAGATACAGTCTTTCCTTTGCTCTGGTCATAGATACATAGAAAAGTCTTCTTTCTTCTTCTATATCACGGTCGTTTGAGTTTACTGCCATAAAATGCGGGAAGATATTTTCCTCAAGCCCTATGATAAATACTGCTCTATACTCAAGCCCTTTTGCTGTGTGAGCAGTCATCAGTTTCACGACGTTTTCTGAGTCTGCTACATTATCTGGGTCTGATACCAAGCTAAGATGCTTAACGAAGTCCTCAAGACAAGCTTGAGGGTTTTCTTCTTTATTTTCGTCATACCATGCAGCTACCATGTTAGCAAGCTCATATACATTCTGTATTCTTTCTTCTTCACGCTGTTCTTCGAGCATGCTTATATATCCGGTAGCCACAATGAAGTCTTTTAACAACCGTTCTGGCTGCTGCGTTTTTACTAGCGGTATGAAAGCCTTGAAGACCTTGCACATTTCCTTAAGGTTTTCCTTTGTCTTAGTTGTGAGGGCACTTTTACCGTTTGCCTTCTTTATTTCATCTGCTCTTTCAAGGGCTTCTATACAGCTTACGCCATTTTCATGAATAAAGTCGACAATTGCCCTCAGCGATGCTTCGCCGACCCCGCGTTTAGGTTCGTTTATAATCCGTTGTAAAGACAGCACGTCATGTGGATTTATAAGCAGTCTCAGGTATGCAAGAGTATCTTTTACTTCTTTTCTTTCATAAAACGATGTCCCATTTACTATCTGATAAGGAATAAAGAAATGAGACAATGCATCTTCAATAGCTCTTGACTGGCTATTAGTTCTATAAAGAACAGCAAAATCTTTATACTCATGTGTTCTTTTCATATTACAGCAGTAGTCAATTATACTTGCAACAAATCTTGCTTCTTCAAACTCGTTGTCTGCACGATAATATACAATCTTTTCGCCTTTCGGATTACCAGTACGAAGCGTCTTTTCCAAACGGTTCTTATTCTTTTGTATTACTGCGTTAGAAGCTTCAACGATATTGCCGGAACAACGATAGTTTTGTTCGAGCTTCATTATTTTCGTGCCAGGCTCCCTTGCGAAAGCCATTATTGCATCAAGTGTTGCACCACGCCATGAATATATGTTTTGGTAATCGTCACCTACAAGTGTCAGGTTTCCATGTTTTGCTGACAGTATTCTTAGTAACTCCATCTCGGACGTATTTATATCCTGGGCCTCATCTACAAGTATATACTTGAACTGATCCTGTAGGTGTTCGCGTACATCGGGACATATATTCAAAAGATCAATCGTCTTCATTATTAGGTCGTCAAAGTCAAGGGTATTCATTTTCTTTAGCCGTTCTTGATATTCAGTGTACATTCTGCCTATAACAGGATCAATGCAATATTTGTTCTCTGTAACAAGTTCGTCCGGCTTAATAAGATTATTCTTAGCCCATGATATAATACTTTGCAGTTGCTCCAGTTCGATATTGGCATTTTCGTACATTCCAAGAACAGCTTTAAGTTCTTTTTCCTGTTCCTTTTCATCTGCTATAGTAAAGCACGACGGAATACCTATCTTCTCTCCGTACTGGACCAGGATACGTACACACGTGCCATGAAAGGTTCCAATCCACCATCTTGCTTTGGTTATACCGGTAAGGGCGGTTATTCTTTCTTTCATTTCCTGTGCGGCCTTATTAGTAAATGTAACACAAAGTATATCATGCGGCTTCACGCCCTGCTTTAACAAGTACGCCACACGATAAGTAAGTGTGCGGGTCTTGCCGCTGCCTGCGCCAGAAAGAACCAGTATGTTTCCGTCAGTCGATTGGACTATGGCACGCTGTTCTTCGTTAAGGTCTGACAGCATGTCATTGTTTTTATCGGCGTGTTCATTATTTATTCTCCAAGCCGGTTTGAGCTCCATTTCAGGCATCTTTCTTATCTCCTTTACCTTTTTCTCAGGATAAAGTATCAACCTTTTCTTCAATCTCATAAAGCCTGTTCCATTCATCCATGCTCAACATAAATAGTACCTACCTTTAAATAAAAATTTAATTATAAATTATTTTTAATTATATGTTGTTCTACTATCTTTGGAAATTTAGAAATATCTTTTACCCAATATTCATAATTAGTTCCAGTATCCCATAATCCATATTTGCCGCAATTCTTACATTTCATTAGTACTTTCCTATAAAAAGGCAATTCTACGCCTAACCATTGTTCTTCATGAAATCCTAATAAGCATTTAATCTTTTGAAGATTTTTTAATGTAAGAACACTATCTTCAATTTTCACTCTAATCCCACTCTCCATTATTTTTAGATTCTCCATAAATTAATTTTGTCTTAGGTATAAAACTATCTTCATCATTTGGTCTATAAGGATTGTACCACACTTTATATCCCATTGCTTTCATTTTATCAATATATTCATCTCGTACTCCAATGAAAGCCTTGCTATAATCACCATGACCACAACAACAACCAGTGGTTTTAATACCTATTTCCCATAATTGTATTATTTCAGGTAATAAACATTTATCTATTGACACACATTTATTTTCACTGCCATTAAAGTTTACTTTCCAAGGCAAATAAATTGCATAAGCACAGTATCCTGTACCAAATGGAATTTCATTGCATTTCATAGTTTTTTCTCCTTTAAGCTATAAATTTAAAAATTTGCAATAAAATATCCCTTTTATACATTATTTTTCAGGATAAAATGGTTCTAATGATATATCTTCTTTTCTTATGTGTATTCCCTGCTTTTCTGCCTTTTTAATAAAACAATCTACGCAATAAGAACCTCCACCACCATCATATGTATTAGTAACTTTATTCCAAATTTCATCTTTTACATGCCACATAATTCTAAAACATTTACCACATTCTTGACATGATTCACATTCCCATGAAACAGCTTCTTTAATAAAAGATGGAAAATGCTTAATATATCTTATTATCCTTTTTATTTGATACATATACTCATCATCCCTTTAATTAAATCCTTGTTTTAAAGAATCATGTTACTAGCAATACCCATCATTGTGCTGTTTTTCTGATTCCTTCTTAGCTGCAAATTCACGAGCATCTGATTCATTTTTGAATACCTTTACAATTTCTCTCCATGACCATGTTCTATGCACAACAATTTGAATCTCTCCTACTTATAGAAGTGGGAGTATTCTTGGTAATTTAAAGATAAAAATTATATCATCCTTTCTTATATCGAATTAGATTTATATAATGTTTTTACTGCTAAAACAAATGGCAATTTACATACTTCATCAAAAGACAAATCAGTTTCCAATATAACTTCGTCTCTCCATAGTCTACCATCTATTCTAACAATTCCGTATTTGGTTATATGCTCTATTGGAGTTTTATAAACATGCCTGATTTTAAATTTATTCATATCTACTCCTTTTTTCAATCAAATTTTGATTTCATTTACATTTTCACTATGGTAGCCTTGTTTGCTACCTACATAGTTATTATAGAAACATTTTTTGAACCTCCCACGACTAAAGTCGTAGGATTCTTGAGAAGTGTGGTTATGCAATCCTTATTCTCGATAGCGTGTTCAATGCACCATTATCCATCATGGAATGTGCTTTTGGTTTTGTTGTGGTTGCCGGATACAATACAATCTCTTTCTCATTTATTGTCGGCATCTTTCTCTTCCTGAATAGCCTCATCGTCTGAACACTCCTTGAGTAATTCATTGATATTATCAGCAATATATTTTGTTACATTTTTATATCCATCACTGTTCGTGTCTTGGTCAAAGCCCCTAAATTTTGTCCTTGCCGGAAAAGCCGTTTTAACTTCATTTGTTTCGGTATCAATTATTAATGTAATGGCCCAACCAAATAGATGCAAAATGGAATTAATAAACCATAAAAGTCCTGCGTCCTTAAATTCCTTCCAAGTTTTTATTCGCAACAAATCATTTGAATAGGATTCAGACCATACCGGTCTATCTTTATTTTCTGCAGTATGTCCTGCTGTGCTGTTCTTTGGGTACAAGTCATTAGCAACTTCTTCAATTACATCCCAGTTTACGCCGATAGTGCAATCATGCCGCCGTTCTATTTCCTTTAAAACATTAAAAGCTTGTTCTTCTGTTAAATCAGAACGTAGACCCAATATATCTTCAATTGACCATATGATTGCAATCTGTCTGTTAGGATTGAAATTTTTATTTACGTCTAACATTATATATTCTCCTTTCGACTATTACTAGCATTGATCTCCCCAACAGTCCTATCCTGGAACATGTTCTCTTGCAAACAATTCTATCCTTGGCAAATCTCCCATTAGTTTTAAAATGTGATCATCTATAAACAGCGTGAATATCTTCTTTCCTTGTTTTGTTGCTTCCACAAAAAGGACAATATTTTATTGGGTATGTGGATTTACCTGTGGTTTTTTCATTCATCTAACCACTCCTTTCATTGCTTTGCATACGGATTTAGTTGTGGTATAATTCCCCTAAGGATAGCCCTTAATTGGGCTGTCCTTTTATTCAATTGTCGAGGCGCAATAGGTTTCAACGAACAACTTTGCCAGTCTCTATATATGTCGCTATTCTTTCATTAGCCAAATCAGCCCAATATCTTCCATAATTGATACCTTCTTTTTCACAAATCCCGTTATCAAAGGCGTAAAAGTTCCTGTTGTTTTTAATAGCAGCCAATGGGATGCTTCCATATCCTGCTGTTAAATCCAATACTGTCATACCTTCGTTTGTATAAGTTTTAATAAACCATTCACAAAGTTCAATTGGTTTTTGTGTTGGATGCACTGGAAATGTATCCCACGCAAATTCAAGAACATCAAGTGGAAATCTTTCCGTACTACCACCACCACTGATGCCTGTTTTTGTTGCCCCATAATTACTACCATCGGTCTGATGTTTAGTAAATCTATGTACTGGGGAATGACCTAAAGTCTTTTGCGGATTATAGATAGGCAATTTATCATAGAACACTAAAACATCTTCATGGGCTTTCATAGGCATTTTATTAGCATTTAGATGCCCTTTGGGTTGCTTCTTTTTACATACAATTTTATATCTATAAGCATCAAGATTACTGCACATCAATTCTCCCACAAATTTACCTTTAGCAAATAGACAAACTGCTGCGTTTTCCTTTTTTACCCTGTTGATTATGTCCCATATTATATGAAATGGAATTCTTTTATCCCATTTGTTCTGAGTTTCACCGAATGGTAAATCACAAAAAACAAAATCAATGCTATTATCTAAAATTTCTTTTGAACCGATAATGCAGTCTATGTTGTGAACCTTATTGATTTCCAACATGTAAACCTCCAAATACCACAATTTTTAATAAGTTTTTATCATTTCACTGATTAATGCCAATACCACACCTAAATCCTCAAGCCCATTTTATTTTTGATTTAAAAGTCTTAAAAGTTATCACTTCAAAATCTTTCTTACAACTGCCACATATATTTACAATAAATTTATGACTTTCAAATGGTTGACTGCTACTCATTACTTCACTTTCTCGCATTAGCACGTTATTGCTCATTTACTGGTTCAAAATCGGTACCACACTTCATGCAATGGTATGTACCATCGTTACGTGGTAGTAGCGCTATCCATTTACACTTTGGACATTGTTCTGCTTTAATCTCAGGTTCAGGCTTCTTTTTCTCTCGGTACTTTTTACCTAAAATCTTATAAGTTTTATTTCTCATGAAATCCCTCCGCCAAAAGCAATTTATTGTTTTTACTGCTCCATTATAGTGTCAATGTTCTTCTAAGCCTCTTCAGGAAGATTAATTCTTATTTCTCTCTTTTCTGGCAGGTAATCCACTTGGAATATGTCGTTCATCTTATTCATCATTCATCCTCCTCAACCTCTTTAAGTGGACAATCAGGATACTTGCCTTCACTCAGTACCGATACAGGCATGTAATTATTCCAAGCTGATAAAATGTCGCATATGTCACACACCTTATAGAAAGGACATCCACTTCGACAGCTTTCCGGCATCTTTGGTAATTCAAGAATCGCTTTCATCCTGTTTCATCTCGTCTTCTTCTTCAATGTCCTCAAACATCACAGTCACTTTTTGATTGCAGTTATTACAGATATATGTTCCGCCACCATATAAATTAAACCAACCAGTATAACGCATTTCATCTTGACATTTAGGACAGTACATCCTGTTTCGCCTCGCTTTCCAAAATCTCTTTTAACGCTTTCTTTGGATTGTCTCGCAGTTCACAATATTCCCTATCTTGTTTGCAATATCCATCAGTCAAATCAAAGTCTTTGTCGTATTCGCTGTTGTAAGGGCATATTATCCAACCGCAATGGTTCATATGTCATCATCCTTCAAAAGCTTTTCTGCTCTATTTAACATTTCTAACACTGTACCCCGACTAATGTATGTAAACTCAATGTCATCCTCTATAATTTCATCGAGTGTACTTGTTATAAGCTCCAGCATTTCCCTGTACGCAAGGGCGGTTTTGGCTAATCCAGAAATGCAATCGAGTTTATCCTTGAATATGTTACAATCGGGTATGCTACATTTTGAGCAAATCATGCTGTTATTGCACTCAGCCGCATCTTCCAACTGCTTCTTTGTCAGCATTTCAATCCCTCCTGACACTCCGGGCAGTAGTGCTTCCATTCACCGTCCACTAACTTCTTTCTCCAGCCTTCATAGTTCATAAACTCCATTACATCCGCCCAGCTATCGCATTCTTGCCCTGTTCCGTAGTTGTCGCAGATAGCCATGTATTTGTTTTCGTAAATTTTTTCTATCATCTCTATCACTCCTTAGATATACATACATTTCATAGACCTCTAATGTCATAAGTCCTCTCTCTCATTTAAACCTCTCCATTTAAAGCCTTTATAAGTTGCTCCACATATCGTTTCTCCAGGTTCACATTCATAATCGTGTAAGCAAAAAGCGCAGATTTCTTTACCGCCTTGAACATATTGATAAAAATCTTGCAACACCGCATTTAGCTTTT
>Ga0134097_1002402_pt1 | contig 11542 bp, 14 predicted proteins | sample 8_3taG_FD_94450 | JGI IMG/M metagenome (GOLD analysis project Ga0134097, IMG submission 94450) | Switchgrass degrading microbial communities from high solid loading bioreactors in New Hampshire, USA - 8_30_10_142_A2 metaG | ecosystem: Engineered > Bioreactor > Semi-continuous > Anaerobic >... | reverse complement strand
CAGTCTGGACAAGACAGCCTCGAACCACTTCTTCCAGGTCATCAACCAGGCGTACGAACGTCAGGCTGTAATCGTGACGAGCAACAGACCGTTTCAGGAGTGGTCCGGGGTCTTCCACGACTCCGTCATCGTCACGGCGATCCTCGACAGACTGCTGCATCACGCTCACCTGTTCAACCTAAAAGGCAACAGCTACCGTTTGAGGGAGCACCTGAAAAGGGACGGAAAGGAGGTGGCGCCATTGGCCTGAATTAGCTCAACATCACAGGTTCGAAACGTCAGAGAAGGACAAAGGAGGTGGGGAAAAAGTTTGGCCGAAAGTGGGGAGATTTAAATGGCCGTTGACAAGGAATGAGGATATGATTATTCCATTGAAGTTCATTTGAGGGGGACTCCTAGGGGTACCTCCACCTCTTGCAGAACACATCGAAGAGGCTTTCACGGACAGGGGGAAGAGCGATGATACTCAACGACAGGCAGATCGACAGACTTGCTCGCGAAGGCATGATTGAGCCGTATACTGACCATCTCGTCCGAGAGGAGGACGGTCACAAGATTATCTCGTATGGCTTGAGCAGCTTCGGCTACGACCTCAGGATTTCAAACGAGTTCTACATCTTCTCTAATGTCTGCGGCAGTGCGGTCGTGGATCCGAAGGACTTTCCAGAGGAAGCGATGGTTCATCGGATCGTCCAGCCCCATGAAGCAATCATAATACCACCGAACACCTACGTCCTGGGGAGGTCCGTGGAGTACGTGCGCGTCCCCGAGGACGTGATGACCGTCTGTATCGGCAAATCCACCTATGCCCGGTGCGGGATTATCGTTAACGTCACCCCCCTTGAGGCAGGGTGGGAAGGTCAGGTGACCATAGAGATCAGCAACTCGACTCCCCTACCTGCCAAGGTCTATGCCTGCGAAGGAATTCTGCAGGTCTTGTTCTTCAAAGGTGAGCGGCCTGCTGTGACCTATGCGGATAGGAAAGGGAAGTATCAAGAGACGAGAGGCGTGGTGTTCTCAAGGATCTAGTGGAGATGCCATCAACGCTTCAGCGCCCATAGGTGTGTCCCCAGAATTGAGGAGGTTCTTCGGATTCATCCCACTTATCAGGAGTGGTGGGTTGAGGTACAATATTCCCACAAGCGAACGATCAAACCGTTCGTCATGGACAGGAGGGTTCAAATGGGCGTGCGCGTGCTTGTAGACGACCGTGGCCGCCTTTCCATCCCTGCTGAAATCAGAAAGCAACTCGGGTTTTGTGAAGGCGACAGAGTGATAATTGAGCCCTTGGGACCAGGCGAGTTCCGAGTCATCAAACTGAGGTCTGCTGCTGAGAGTGGAAGAGGGATGTACAGCAACCTTCGGTGTCCGGGCGAGCGAGTCTCGGATGAGCTCATCCGAGACCGCCGGCGGGAGCAACGGGAAAGCGAGGAATAGCCGTGGCTTCGGTGGTGTTGGATGCTTCGGCTTTTTTGGCCTACCTCTTTGACGAACCTGGCGCTGAGACCGTTGTTGAGGCCATTTCTGAGGGCGCGTGTATGAGCGCCGTGAACTATTCCGAGGTGCTCTCCAAACTCGTGGATCGAGGAGTGCCTGTAGAGGATGCACTCCGTGACCTCACCGGTCGCGGACTACTGGACGCCATTGAACTCCTGGATTTCGATGTGGCCGTGGCCACGGAAGCTGCTCGCCTTAGAGACGCTACACGGAATTCCGGCCTGTCCTTGGGTGACAGGGCATGCATCGCAACTGCTTTAGTGGCCGGTCTTCCTGTCCTCACGGCTGATGCGACTTGGCAGGGAGTTGGACTATCGGTCGATGTGAGGCTTATCAGGTAAAGTTGACGGTCTTCTGGGAAGCATCGAACAAGGCTTTTTTCGGTGATTAGGTCGGAGGATGAAAGATGGGCGTGTTCCTTTTTGTCTCTTCCATACTTCTCCCTGTAGCTATGGCTCTCATTGGGGCCTGCTTCAAGAAGAACCCTCCTAAGAGGGTGAACTGGCTCTACGGCTACCGGACAGCGCGCTCGATGAAGAGCCAGGAGGCATGGGACTACGCCCACAGGAGGATGGGCGAGGTCTGGTGGCGCACGGGGCTAGTCGTGGGCGGGGCCTCCCTTCTGGTAGCCGCCTCCCGCTGGAGGGATCTTGAGACGGTATCACTGTGGCTCCTGGGCTTTCAGATGCTGGCAATGCTGTTCACGATAGTGATCATAGAGCGAGACCTCAGGCGGATGTTTGATAGCGAAGGATGTCCCCGAAACGAATAGCCTCCTGCTAACCTGCGCTAAACGGCACAAGCAAGCGGTCAGGAATGTCCAGTATTCCTGGACCCGAGACGAGCGCCAATTTCCCGAGATGGCCACTTGACACTATCCAAGTGTATAGTGCAAGGTATATACGGAGGTGTGAGGATGGACTCGCCCGCGTTGACCATCTCAGAGATCCTCAAGCTCGCCCGGAAATCAGGTCTCGATATCAGCCAGAGAACCCTAAGGCTCTACGTCGACATGGGCCTCATTCCAAAGCCTGACGTTAGAAACCGGGATGAGGGTGGCCGGTCCGGCTATTACGACCCCCGGGTGGTCCAGATCCTGGCTCTTGTACCTCGCCTTCAGGAACAGGGCTATTCCCTCCGGGATATCAAGTCGTTCCTTGACACGCTGGATGGCATAGCTCGGCAGTCAGGGAAGGACGCCCTGGAAGTCCAGATAAACGGGCTCGAGGCCATAGCCGTCAAGACCCTCGGAACAGGGGAGTCCGGACAGGCAGAAACCGCCCCGACGGGCAGGGTCACGGGCCAGCCGGCGGTCTGGAAACTCTTGAGCGGTTCCGTGATTGCCGAAATGCTGCGGAGAGGCATGTCTCCCGACGCGCACAAGATCGGCGAACTGACTCTCCTTGTGACAAGCAGCGGTGGAGAGCAGTTTGACGTACCTCTCTTCCTCGACCCAGGGTCACTGGTCTACACATACCCGACTAACCATGATGACGAAGAGCTCGCCGCTCTCACATCCTCGTTTCTGTACGAGTGTGAGGGGATACAGACAAAGCGGACCGCCCGCTCGATAGCCGAATGGCTGGACAAAAGCTACGACATGTCACGGGCGAACTTCATTCTTGCCCGCAAAGACGCCCGCATAGACGCCCGCAAACAAGAGCCCCTGGAACAGCATTCGGGCAAGGCTGGCTCATCAATCCTTGGATTCGTTGCACTTGGAGTGGAGCCTGAAAGGATCCGTATGGGCCAGGTCCGTCTGGAGGGACCTTACGTACTCCCTCAATACCGCGGCCAGGGATTGGGTCGGGAACTACTGCGCCGCGCCGAAGTCCGGGCCCTTGATCTCGGCGCCAAGCACATCGATGCTTTTGTAAACTCTGAGTCCGGACATGCCATCTCGTTCCTCCGCCACTTGGGATTCGGCCCGGAGTACTTCATCTGGGAGGCTCACCTCCCGTTGCCCCAAGTGACTCCGACCGGCGAGGACCCTCTCGCCGACAAGTCGCGCATGCGCTCCCGGCTGGAGATCAGGCGGATTTCATCCAAAGAGGAGTTTGAACAGGCACTTGCCCTGGGAGAACGGGTATTGTCCGGAATAGCCGGCTACTACCCGACCAAGGCTGATGACCTCGCGGACTTTGGAGTCACGTTCCCGATGGAGCACTACTTCGCAGCGTATCTCGACGGCGAGTTGGTAGGTACGGTATGGAATAGTCACCCGAGCCCCAGAGTCTACGCGGTGGTTCTGCCCCGTTATCTGAACACCTGGATCGAACTGGCCTTGTGGCGCCATATCCTCCGGCACCTGCGAGAGATGGGGATGAGTACGGCAAAGACGGAGGTCGTTTCTCAGGTTTCGCAGACCCGAAAGTCCCTCTCGATGTTGGGGTTCTCGACCGACAAGATGGTGGTCTGCTACCGGAAGTACCTGGACGTCCGGAAGCACCTGAACGGGAGGTAGAAGCCTGTGGGTGGCCCTGTTAACGTGCTTTCTGTCCACGGTGACGGCCCGGGAAACAACGCCGTGATAGCCCGGGAACTGGTCAAAGACTACACCGTTCCGGTGCCTGGGGGTTCCCGGAGCCTCGCGGACAGGTTTAGAAACACGTTCTTCCCAAGACGAACCACGAAGAGGGCTCTTGACGCCATCAACCTCGTAGTGCCAAGGGGTCAGGTCGTGGGTTTTGTGGGACCAAACGGCGCGGGAAAGACCACGACGGTCAAGATACTCTGCGGCATCCTGACTCCCACTTCCGGGCAGGTGGAGGTGCTGGGGTTCGATCCCCATAGGGATCGTTACAGGTATACCTACCATATCGGGCTTGTGTTCGGACAACGGTCTCTCCTTTGGTACGACATCCCGGTCATTGAATCCCTAAGGCTTTACGCGGACATCTACGAGATCGGCCAGGACGCCCTGAAGAAGAGGATTGACCGCTTTTCCGAGCTTCTGGACATAGGCGAGCTCCTCCACATCCCCGTGAGGAAACTCTCCCTCGGACAGCGAATGAGGGCGGAAATAGCGGCGTCGCTGCTGCACGACCCGGAAATCCTCTTCCTCGATGAACCTACCCTGGGTCTTGACGCCACGGCCAAGGAGCGGATACGCGGCTTTCTCCGCCACCTCAACAGAGAGCAGGGGACGACGATCTTCCTGACGACCCACGATATGAACGACATCGAGGCTCTTTGCGAGAGAATCGTCATCATCGACAAGGGGACCATCATCTACGACGGTCCGGTGGAATCCCTGAGAGCTGTGGACCGCGAGAAGATCATTGAGGTCCGGCTGCGACGGGGAGAGGTTGAAAGCGAGGAGAGAACCCGCGTCTTATCCCTGCTGGAGGAGTATGCGGATGAAACGGCTTCGTCAGATCCTGCTTGGTTTCGTCTCCGCGTTCCCCAAGATAGGTCGCTAGAGGTAGTATCCGAGCTCCTGCTTCACGATGCTGTACAGGACTTAAACATCCAGCCCCCGACCCTTGATTCCGTGATCCGCCGGATCTACGAAGGGAGCCTTGTCGCCAATGGCTCATGAACTCCGGGCGAAACACTGGCGGGTCTTGGCGGAGCAGGGGCGCGTCTTGGCGAAGCATCGCCGGATTCTGGTCCGGTACTGGGCTATCACCTTTTCATCCTTCAGTCAGTTCACGTGGGACGTCTGGCTTTCCATAGTCCAGTTCGTGTTCTACATGTGCAGATCCCTGGTGTTTTGGTGGGCCGTGACCGGTGTCGCCGGGGATTTCGCGGGGTGGACGATGTCGGAGCTCGCTCTGTTCACGGCGGTCTCGTACCTCCCGGGACTCCACTCCCTGTTCTGGAACTTCTGGAACAGCGCCTCTTTCTCTGACAAGATCCTAAGAGGCGAACTGGACAAGTACCTGGCGCGGCCCGTCCATCCCCTTTTCGCGCTGGCGGCGGAAGACGTCCACCTCGCGCACTTCCTCAAGTACTTCCTGCCGCCCTTGGCGATGGCCCTGGTTTTCATTGCGAGGTATGACCTTCCTGTAACCGGGTGGTCCTTTGTGGGAGGATACCTGCTCCTGAGCGCCGGAAAGCTTGTGCTCACCATGATGCGGGCGACTGCTTCCATGCTGGCCTTTAGGCACGGGGAAGTATCCGGTCTGGAGGCCCTGCTCTTTCAGTTCACTGCGCTGGGTTCGTATCCCGTGACTGCGTTCCCGGACGCGCTCAGGTTCTTTCTCGGGTACCTATTGCCGGCCGCCTTCACGGCCACCTATCCTACGCTGTTCATGCTAGGGAAAGCGGACGGAATCCGTGTCTTCGGGATCGCGGCCGGCCTGTGCGTCTTCTGGGTAGTCGTGATGCTCAAGACCTGGTCGGTGACAGCCCGGGATTACGAGTCTCCGGGAGGTTAGGAGGGGTTTTGGATATGACGAGAGAGCTGTCTGCCAGTCCGGCCTGTGGGCCCAGGAGACCCGCTCTGGTCAAGAACCTCTTTGTGGGTCTCTGCGCCTTCAGGCTCCAGTTAAGGCGCCTGCGGGAGTATGCCCTGAGTTTCTGGTCTTCGCTGGCCTCAATTCCGGTCCTCATGGTGGTCACCTATTTCGCCTGGCGTGTGGTGTTCGGGGGGCGGACGACCGTCAACGGCTACACCTTCGCCGGGATCCTCTCGTACTACTTCCTCATGCGGGTGGTCTCGCCCGTCATATGGCAGGCGGGGGCAGTCGCGTGGAACGTATGGCAGGACATAAACAGCGGGAACCTGGCCAGTTACCTTGCCCGGCCGCTGGATTACAACCTGCTGAGCTTGGGGAAGTGCGCCGGACCGGCGTTCTGTAACATGGTGGCGGGTACGATTACGTACGCCGGAGCGACGTTTGTCCTGAGGCTCCCTGTGGTGTTGACCCCCACTCGGGTAGCGTTCTTCGCGACAAGCGTACTCGGAGGCTTTCTGATCGTGTACTTGACTCAATTCATCGTAGCGGTGCTCGCTTTCTGGATAGGCCGCACGGATACCCTCAGGGACCTTCTCTACGAAATGTACGCCTTCTTCTCCGGGTCAATCATCCCTAACGACTTCCTTCCTCCCCTGCTGCAGCAAGTGGCCGGGTTTCTTCCTCTCAGGTTCCTGTTCTACGTCCCCGTATCGGGTCTTCTGGGCCGTCTTCCGACGGACGAGCTTCCCGGTCTCCTCTTGACCGAGTTCGCATGGATCGTAGGGTTGGCCCTTGTATTGCGCATACTGTGGCGTCGCGGAGTCACTCGGTTCGAGGCGCAGGGGGGATAAGTAATCACATCAGTGTTCACGCACGTACTATTAGGCTGGGCACATATCCAAGCAGAGTTATCGGTTCCTTATCTCGAAGGGACATTTATGGGGATAGAGTGAAACCATGATCGCCGTCGATACTAATGTCCTCAGATACTAATGTCCTCATCTACGCGATCACCGAAGGAGACCCGCATCATCAGTCTTCCCGGCGTTTTGCGGATGCCGTGGTCGAGGGCATTATTCCCGCTGGACTGTTCTTGCAGAACCTCTTGGAGTTCTTTGCAGTAGTCACAAGTCCAAGGAGGGTTGCGCGACCGCTGACCCTTGAGGAGGCGCTTAGTGAGATCGCCAATCTTAGAGCCACCTTCCAGGTGATCAGCCCTCGCAACATATCCCTTGAATTCCTTTCAGACCTAGTCAGTTCGACTCGTACTATAGGGTCGCACGTTTTTGACGCCTTCATAGTGGCTCAGATGCAAGATGCAGGGATTGACACAATCTGCACATACAATGGGCAGGATTTTGCCCCGTTCCCCATTCGGGCTGTCACGCCTGAAGAGGTTCTCGATAGTGACGGCTCCCCGCCAAACCAACCAGGGCTTGTCCACGACTGGGCCAAACGCGGATTGTAGTCCAGAAGTTGACTTCAGTTTCTTGAACCCAGGCTCGAAAGCCGATCCCCGGTACCATGAGACAATCACTAATTGCTTGCATGGGCATATAGGCGTATACTACATCTGGTCGGTTTGTTGGGAGGCGTTCAGAGTGGGATCATTGCGCGCGGCTTGGGACTTCTTTCAGAATCAAGTTCTGGGTATGCACTGGTTGAATACCTTGGTCGGACGCGTTCTGACGTCGTTAGGAGTAGACACCGGGACCCGTCTCGGCGGAAGCGCCCAGTTCTTCGTGTATGACACCATCAAGATCCTGGCCCTCTTGTCGATCCTGATCTACGGCATCTCCTATATCCAGAGCTTCTACCCGCCCGAACGCACGAAGAAGATACTGGGGCGTTTCCACGGCCTGACTGCCAACATCCTGAGCGCGTTACTCGGGACCGTGACGCCGTTTTGCAGCTGCTCATCTATTCCGCTTTTCATCGGTTTTACGAACGCTGGCCTTCCGCTGGGCGTGACCTTCTCGTTCCTGATCTCGTCTCCCCTCGTCGACCTTGGGTCGCTCATACTGCTGATGAGCGTGTTTGGCCCCAAGGTGGCAGTGGCGTATGTGCTAATAGGACTCGTCCTCGCGATTGCCGGCGGCACAATCCTCGGCAAACTCGGGCTAGAGGAGTACGTTCACAAGTTCAAGACGCCGGGGAGCGTCGACATCGAGTCTCCGGACCTCACCAGGGAAGAACGCCTGCAGTATTCGCTTGACCAGGTCCGTGAGACGGTAGGCAGGGTATATCCATACGTCCTGATTGGTGTGGGGATCGGAGCCCTCATTCACAACTGGATACCGGCTGGATGGATACAGACGGTACTTGGAGCCAGGAACCCGTTCTCCGTAGTGCTGGCCACCGTGATAGGGGTTCCCATGTATGCCGATATCTTCGGGACGATACCCGTTGCCGAAGCTCTGTACGCCAAAGGCGTAGGTCTCGGAACCATCCTATCCTTCATGATGGCCGTAACGGCGTTGTCCCTGCCTTCCATCGTCATGCTCGGCAAGGTCGTCAAGCCGAAGCTACTCGGGATTTTTGTCGGCATCGTTACGTTGGGCATCATCGTCATCGGTTACCTGTTCAACGCATTTGGATTCGTACTGGCGTAGACCGTCCGTGCGGGTTTACTTCGTTCGTGATTGCCTAGAGAAAGGCCAGGAGTGAGGAGGGTTCAAGAGTTGAACATCAAAGTGCTGGGAGCATGTTGCAGAAGGAGTCTGGAGACGTACGAGAACACGAAGTTGGCCGCGAAGGCGTTGGGGTTGGATGCCACCGTGGAGAATATCGGCGACCCGGGTGAAATCGCCGGGTACGGTGTAATGAGGACTCCTGCCGTTGTTGTGGACGAGAAAGTCATCTCCCAAGGGCGGTTTCTGAGGCAGAAAGATGCCGAGGCCCTGTTAAAGAGACATCTCGGGCTGTAGAAGGGGTTTGGGACCCTCCTGACTGTAGGAACGATTGAGAAGGAGTGGTTTGAATGTTGGCAAGAAGACGCCGGACTGCCTCGTCCTCACGAGCGTGTGCTCCCGGTTGTTGCGGGCTCCCTGCCCCCGCAACCAGTGGGAGTGGGGTTCGGACGGGGACTGACTCGGATTCGTGCGGTCCCGGATGCTGCGGTAGCGTGACCGAAAGTCCCCGGACACCTCAGAGCAATAAGAAGCGCGTGGAGATCGACTTCCTGTACCTGGACTTAAGCACCTGCACGCGTTGTCAAGGAACGGACCGGACTCTGGATGAGGCCTTGGACCAGGTCTCCCAAGTGCTCAAGGCAACGGGTACCGAGGTTATCGTCAACAAGATCAACGTTACCAGCGAAGAACTCGCCCTAAAGCACAGGTTTGTGAGTTCACCCACGATCCGTGTGAACGGCCGCGACATCCAGATGGAGGTCAAGGAAAGCTTGTGCGAGTCCTGCGGCGACCTGTGTGGGGAGGAGGTCGACTGCAGGGTCTGGGTCTATGAGGGCGTGGAGTACACCGTGCCTCCCAAAGCCTTGATCATCGAAGCTATCCTTAGAGAGGTCTTCGGGGGACAGGATGTCGAACCGGTGGAGCAGCCCTATGTCTTGCCTGAGAACCTGAGGCGGTTCTACGCGGCCAAGAGGGCTGTCCCTAGGGCCAGACGACGCTGAATGTGATCCTCCGGCAAGGTCCGGCACCGATATGTGCACCCGTGGGGAGGTTCGGCGGGAAATACGCCCCCGTGGGGAGATTCTGCGGGAAATATGCGCCTGCGGGGACGTTCCGCGGGAACGTGTGCGCCGGCGGGGATGTCTCCCCGGGATGTGTTCGCCGGTGGGGATATCTCGGTTGGATGTGTGCGTCTGTGGGGATATTCGAGTCAAAACCCCTGGACCAGCGAGGATACCGTGCTCAGGAGGCTACCTCTGGAGGGATGGCAACATGCTGAAGAGAGTGAAAGCCGTTGTAGAGGCCGGACCCAACTACATCTTTCACTTGATGGCCGTGGCCCGGAACGGCTTTGACAGCGACTATGCGGACAAATACCGTGATTCGGTGAACCCTGCTGATATCCTGGTCTTGGAGGAACATCGCCGGGAACTCAGTTTCCGAGACGGAGGCAGCGGTAACCTCACCTACCTCCTAATCTTCTTCCCTGCCTACCTCAACCTCGACACCCTGCCGGCTCTGGAGGAGTACTTCGGTCTCTTGAACTCCGGCTTGGAGAGCGGCGACTGCTCCGGTTTCTACTCGAGGTACGAGGAAGCGTTCGATCGTCAGAGGGACTGGACCCACTCTGTCGGACCTGAATGGTTGCTCGGGAAGCACCGGGAGTACAAGGATGCTCTCCGTCGCCTGGGAGAGGTCTATACAGCAAACTTCGACTCATACATGACACGTGTCTGGCCTGTCGAGTTTCAGGGCATGCAGGCCGTGGCTTCCCAACTCAATCCCTACCTGGAAGAGTCTGACCTCATAGGCAGGTGGGAGCGGCTCTTGGGCATCGAGTTCAAGGTCCATCCGTACGAGATCGTCCTATGCAGCGCGATCAAGAATGGCCCAAGCGCCAACTCCCTCGGATATGAACGCAATGTGTTCCACTCCGGCGACAACATCGACTACATCAAGAAGTTCATCAGCCATGAAGTAGGCACGCACATCCTGTTCCCGGTGTTAAGGGACCTCCCGTCCGAGAGAGACCCATCCCTCGCATACAAAGCCTTCGAGAGCCTGGCCCGCTTCTACAACTCCCTGGTCTTGGGCACCAAAGACCTATACCCTATGGGAACGTACTACGATGCGGACCGGTTCTTCAGTATCTATGAGGATATACACAGAACGTGTCCCGGGATATCGCCCAAAGAGGTGATTCTTGAGGGGATGGCGCGGTACCGGCAGATTTGACCATGTGGACGCTGGGTTTTCACCTCCTGCGAGATAGATGACCAAGGACATCACGGAGTTGGGAGGGTATCTTCAGTGAAACCGGATTGGCCTAGGCTTTTCAGGGCGCCTGTCACTCATGAAGAGATTGTGTTTCGGGGCGGCACGGAATCGGTACCCTGGCCCGACGGCCCTATTGAAACCGTAGGTGGGCAGAAGGTAGGTCAAGTAACAAAGGGTGTCCCGGATTTCATCGGTGTCGAGTGGCATAGCAAGCTAGAGGCACAGAAGATGGATGGGTGGGTAGAGGAGGGCTGGGCTGCAGCAAAGGAGCGAGTCGGAGATCCCCTGGTGCGCATACTCGTTGATGCTCACCTCAGCGTTGGCCCTGCAAGGGTCGACATCGGAACGGGACCTGCCGGTAGGTTCATGGCTTATCTACTGGCGCACGATCCATCTGCATCAGTCATGGGCAGCGACATTGAGGTCCGTACGATTTCGGCGTGGGCCGGATTCCTGCGAGATCGCTCTTTAGCGCCGAATGCGTTCCTTGCCTGTTTCGATGCCTGCAAGATGCCCTTCGCTGATAGGTGCTTGGATGCCGTGTCTTCTTGTGTTGGGCTGACCAATGTGCCCTTTCAGAACCTAGCTATTGGCGAGGCAACTCGCGTGCTCCTGTAGCCGGACAAGATAAAATCCCCACAAGTGGACAAACTTTTTCCCCACTTTCGGACAAGATCGTCCCCACTTTAGGACAATAAAGAAGGCCTGCTCCGAGCCGAGCAGAAGGTTTCT
>Ga0134097_1002395_pt1 | contig 11563 bp, 10 predicted proteins | sample 8_3taG_FD_94450 | JGI IMG/M metagenome (GOLD analysis project Ga0134097, IMG submission 94450) | Switchgrass degrading microbial communities from high solid loading bioreactors in New Hampshire, USA - 8_30_10_142_A2 metaG | ecosystem: Engineered > Bioreactor > Semi-continuous > Anaerobic >... | reverse complement strand
TGAGGATATAGTCAAGCTATCGGTCGAGGGGCCTGGGATGGCGCAGCAGCCGGGCATAGCTTCCAGAGTATTCAGCATCATGGCTCAACAGAATATAAGGATCATGGCCATAACCACCTCTGAAACCAAAATATCCTATATCATTCATCCGCTGGATGAAAGAAGAGCCCTTGAAGCGCTTATGGAAGCATTTGAGCTGTGAAACGATTTGGGGGTTCAAGAAAACGGAATTTCCTGAACCCCTTTATTTATACTATATCGATTATCGAAAATAGATAGAATCCGCTTTAATAACCGAACCGTGCCATGCTCACTCTACCTTTTTCAACCTTATGGCCATATACTGTTTCCCCGGAAGTTGAATGGTAAATTTGCCGCTATGGATTCCTGCATCGGTGATGGTCATATCCCACGTATCTATGATTTCCACCTTAAATTTTGTATGATCATCGAAATAAAACCTTCTAAAGCTGGGACGATTAAAGCCATAATATATTAAATAATATTCACCGGTATTCCATGGGGTATCGGGCACCGCCACAACGTCATCCCATGATAACCTGTGCGGCCTTAAGCCGTGTCCGGGCGTCTCGCACAGGATCTTATATAGAAACTTCAGCCTCTCGGGGCTCTCTCCGTGGAGCGTACCGCCGTGGCTCCACCATAAAATGTTTTCCGGATTAACAAAAGTCTCACCATGGGTAGCATAGCCTCCGCGGCATACCGCCTCCCAAAAACGCCTCACTACCTCCTGTCCCGTCAGGTTGCCCCATCCATACTCGATATCTCCTTCATAACCAAACTCATCAAAAATGACCGGTTTCCTGAATCGCATCCTCAATTGATCAACGTATTCAGTGGTTCTATATACATCAACCCTTTGAACGCTGCAATGCGTTACCCAGGGCCTTGAAAAATCATAGATTGACACGCAATTGTGTATGGATCTCAAGTGATTGTACGGATCCTTTTCACAAAGTATGGAACCGAATCGCTCCCAATCCTGTAAAGTTTTATTCCGAAGCAAATCGTACTCATTGGCAAGTGACCACCAAACGTTCCTGAAAGCGGCAAAACGGGCAATAACATAGTTTAAATATAGATCGTCTTCTTCCTTGCTCATCTTGCTAAATCCCCAGCGATCATACGGATGCCAAAGTATCAAGTCTGCCTCAATCCCCAAATCCATCAAATCTTTTATGCGCCTTTCTATTAGTTGAAAATGCCTAGGGTTAAAACGCTTAAAATCCCAGTTGTTACCTTCAAATTCAGGAGTATAGCTAAAATTATCTTCATTTAAAAACGAACTGTCACAAGGAGTCCCTTCATAAGGATATGTTAAAGGTTCATTTAAATTATAGAGATAATGTTTAGGAAATACACAAAAACGGACTTTATTAAAAACGCTATTTTTGAGCGTTTCTAATGTTTGCTCTTGCAATTCCATTTTTTGATGAGTCCAAACGTAGCATGTTGTTCCAATAGGATAATACGGAGTACCATCTTCGTAAGCAAAATGAAAGGTGTTTGCTACCCTTACAGGCCCATGGTTATTCTTAGAAGCAGGCGTTACTGTAAATTCTCCAACATACTTTTCTTCTGTAAAGTTTGTCTCTACTTCAAATGTGTATTTCCCTTCGAAGGAAGGCATAAATCTTACCTTGTATATACCGTCACCATCATAAAAACCTTCTATAGTTTTTGTCTCATTTTTGCCGCGAAAAGACCCTTTTACACTGTAATCTATAAAGGGATTCCCATCAGAAGGCCCATTTATGGTTATTTCAAATACACACCACTTCTCGACAGTTTGGGGATAAACAAATTGACACATCTATTTATCACACTCCTCTTTTTATAGTCGTAGAAATCACTTTCGAAACGGCTTCTTTCCACCCTTTATATAACCTGTTTCTTTCCTCTTCACTCATTTTACTTGTAAATACCTTGTCAACTTGTCTTAACTGTTTTATATCATCTATTGATTTCCACAAACCAATGGCTATGCCCGCCATAAAAGCAGAACCCAATGCAGAGACCTCTGCCACTTTATTCCTTTCCACAGATATTCCCAAAATATCGGCTTGGAACTGCATCAAGAAATTATCCCGCGTAGGTCCACCATCTACTCTCAGCCCCTTAAGCCCAATTCCTGAGTTGTTCACCATTAAATCCAGTATATCCTTTATCTGATAAGCTATGGATTCTTCTGCAGCTCTTACAATGTGAACCTTGGTGATACCCCGGGATATGCCCACAATTGCTGCTCTGGCTTCACTGTCCCAATACGGCGCACCTAGCCCCACAAAAGCCGGCACTAGATACACGCCTTCATTGTCTTTTAATGTAGAAGCTATTTCACCCGCCAGCTTTGACTCCGGTATTATTTGAAGATTATCGACTAACCATTGTATGGTGGCCCCAGTACAGTTGATATTACCTTCGAAAACGTATTCTACTCTATTAGACATCCCCCATGCAATGGAAGTAACCAAGCCATGTGGGGCTTCAAAAAATTCATCCCCTATATTCATCATTACGGAAGATCCGGTACCATACGTAGCTTTTGCACTACCTTTCTCAAAGCAATTCTGCCCGAACAAAGCAGCATGGGAATCTCCCATTATTCCAGATATAGGCACCCTACCAGGAAAACCAGATTCTTCATCTGTATAACCAAATATTTCATCAGAAAATTTTACCTCCGGCATCATTTGAGGGGGTATATCAAATATTTCCAATATCTCCTGGTCCCACTTCAAATCTCTTATATTGAAAAGTTGGGTCCTACTGGCATTGGAATAATCTGTAGCGTGTACTTTCCCCTTGGTCAACTTCCAAATAAGCCATGCATCTATGTTCCCACACAGCAACCTCCCCTCTTTAGCCTTTTCTCTTGCTCCTTTCACATTATCCAAAATCCATTTTATCTTAGCTGCAGAAAAGTAAGGCGATAGTGTCAAGCCAGTCTTTTGCCTGATCATTTCCCCATATCCATTTTGCTCTAATTCCTTACATATATCAGCAGCACGCTGACACTGCCACACCACAGCATTGTATACCGGCTTGCCGGTCTCCCTATCCCATACCACTGCAGTTTCCCGTTGATTGGTAATGGCAAGAACAGCTATATCGCCTATTTGAATCCCTTTATCCTTAAGTACCACATCAATAGCCATCAATGTCTTGCTGTATATCTCTTCGGGGTCATGTTCTACCCATCCGGGGTTTGGATAGTACTGCGCATGTTCCACATAGCTTTTGCTGATTATTTTAGCATTTTCATCCCATATTATGGCCTTGGTTCCCGAGGTGCTTTGATCCATCGATAGGATATATTTCCCTTTCAAATCCATCCCTCCTTCCAATCCGGCTTTCATCTAAAATAGCCCTTATTATATTTTCAAATTGAAAAATTTATCTTTTTACTCCACATTATGCAACATCTTCAGCGCCGCTCTATAAATCCCTTTTCCGTCTATACCATAGTAACTGAACACTTCTGATGATGAACCAGTTATTACAGGTTCGTCAGGAATGCCCAGTATCTTTACAGGTACGGGATGATTTTGTACTAAAAGTTCTGCGACCGCTGCACCTAATCCGCCGTATATACTATGTTCTTCCACAGTAATAACTTTTCCCGTCTCTTTCGCAGCCGCCAAAACCATTTCTTCATCAAGAGGCTTTATGGTGTGCATATCGATTATCCTTGCATTGATGCCTTTTGCTCTCAACATCTTACCAGCAAGAAGCGCATGATACACCATTTCACCTGTAGCAATGATGGATATATCATCTCCAGCCATTATGACATTGGCTTTTCCAATTTTGAATGGAACATTATTTTCATCGTAGATATTTGGAACCGAATTTCGCCCTATTCTCACGTAAAATGGCCCTTCTGTCTCCACTAAAGCTTCTACTAGCTTTCTCGTTTGATATACATCGCAGGGCAGTACGATGGAAATGCCAGGAATAGCTCTCATTACAGCTATATCGTGCAGGGAATGGTGCGTTAACCCCAGCGAGCCATAACTTATTCCACCGCTAACGCCAATAATCTTTACGTCCGTGTTAGAATAAGCGACATCAACTTTTATCTGCTCCAAGCTTCTGGCTGACAAAAAACATGCCGGCGCACATACGAAAGGTTTTTTACCGCATGCCGCAAGCCCGGCAGCAATCCCCACTAGGTTTTGTTCCGCTATCCCCACCTCCACAAACTGCTGCGGCAAAACCTCTGCAAACTCATCAAGAGTAACCGAACCCCTTGCATCGGAAGTGAGAGCCACAATATCCCTGTCTTTTAATGCATATTTCAAAAGTGCGTCCGTAAACGCCTTTCTGCAAGGTATTTTATTCTCCGCTACATTCATCATCCCGTCATCCTCTCCAGCATCAGATCAAGTTCGTACATTGCTCGTTCAAACTGCCGTCCATTGGGTACCCCGTGATGCCATTTACGGTCATTTTCCATAAACGAGACCCCTTTCCCTTTCACGGTATGAGCGATGACCACGTGAGGCTTACCCTTTCGTATCGGTATCTTTTCAAAGACCTCCACCAGCTTTTCTATATTATGGCCATCAATCTCAAGTACCTCCCATCCAAACGCAGTCCATTTCTTCCTCAGGCTCTCCAGCTTCATCACCTCTTCCGTGTTTCCGCTTATCTGTAACCTATTTCTGTCTATAATTCCAATGAGGTTATCGAGCTCATAATTGCTGGCTGCCATTGCTGCCTCCCACACAGAACCCTCGGCCAGCTCACCGTCTCCCATAAGCGTATATACTCTGTAGTTCTTGCCATCCATCTTTCCTGCCAGCGCCATCCCTACCGCTACCGAAAGCCCGTGACCCAGCGCACCTGTGTTCAATTCAACGCCAGGAACTTTATTGTTAGGATGCCCTATCAGCCTGCTTCCAAATTTTCTATAACTGAGAAGCTCTTCTTTGGGAAAAAATCCCAAATCCGCTAATATTGCATAGTAACCTTCCACGCTATGCCCTTTGCTTAATACAAACCTATCCCTCCCATCCCATTTTGGGTTCTTAGGATCTATTTTCATAATTCGATAGTAAAGGGTTACAAGAATATCAACTGAGGAAAGCGCTCCCCCCGTATGCCCTTCTCCAGAATTGTAGATCATCTGTAATAAATCCTTGCGTATTTGAATTGCTTTTTTCTTTAAAGTTAAAGCGTCATCGTCGCTCATTGGCATTGTAATCTCTTTCCCTCCAATCATATACTGAGTATTTTGAAATTGACAGACGGATTTACTTTATATGAGATTTTTCCCATTAATTATTGCATGGAAGGCTATCCGGCACTAGATCATAGTGCATAATTATCTTAAACATCCATTTTGATGTCCTTTGATGTCTGTATAAAAAATCAATAAAACTTTTAATTTAAATTGTCGATGATCACTTATTCGTTTATAACTGACTTGCTGACCTTTTAAATGGATTCAAACATTCTTCAAGAAACGTCGTCTGTCTTCTTCTGGTATCAAATCATGGATGAATTCATGGCGCTTATCCATCAGTTCCAGCTTGCCGAAAGTACGATACAGCCATTCCACGCTCATCTCAAACCACTTTGCCGCATGCGAATCCGCCATGCTCATTCTACCATTAGCTGTAATGGGAAGGGCCAGTGAAAGGCCATGTTCCCCTTGTTGGAAGATGTGGCATTCGAATGGCCTCTTGTATTCTGCATATTTGGATATAAAGCGTAATACCCCGTTCACGTCCACCAATAAATCCTCAACGGTATGCCAACAGAACATCGGTATGGCATTTCCATCAACATAATGGTATAAATTCAGCTTTTCCGCTTCTTCCCTGGTGTAGTTTTCTCCCAGCAATATGCGAACTATACCATCGTGCGTCATACCCTCCTTTACCAGTTCCACTGCGGGATATGCGAGAATCATTGCATTAGGCCTATTTTCGCCTTTTAATCCCACCCAAGCTGCCAGATGGCCACCTGCAGAAAAACCGCAAACGGCTATTTTATTCGGTATCACATACCATTCTTCCGCATTGGCTCTGATGATTCCCATGGCATCGGAGGCTTCTTTTAAAGGCTTACAACCGACAGCTCGGCTACCAACCGAATACCTGAGCACAAACGCTTGAAAGCCCTGTGCGGCATAAGCCAGGGCTATGGGCTCGGCTTCACGATCTGAAGTAAAAAGATAAGCTCCTCCAGGTAAAACCAAAACAGCAGGCCTCGTGGCGACTGTCTTCAATTCTTTGGAAGGCTCCTGTATATAGCCCGTCAAATACACGCTCCCGTCGTCTGATAAGTTGTACTTGACAACCTTCATCATTATTACCTCCTCATTCTTTTATTACAAACTTGATCCTTAACCTTTTACTCCGCCCAAAGTAATGCCTCTTACAAAGTAGTTTTGCACAAAGGGGTATATTGCCAGTATGGGAATAATACCTATAACTGCTATAGCCATACGCACTGTAACCACGGGGATCTTAGAGAAGCCCTCTGCCGCCTACAAAAGGTTGCCTGTATTTTGAGAAAGGAATTGAATGTTCCGAATCATACGGTTGAGCAGATTTTGGATGCTGTATAAATCCATGCGTGTGGTTAAATAAATATATCCGTTATACCAGTCGTTCCAGTATGCGATCCCTATAAAAATCCCAATGGTAGCTACAATTGGTTTAGACATGGGAACCACAACGCGGCAGAAAGTATAAAATTCACAGGTACCATCGATATGAGCCGCTTCTATGATTTCGTTGGGAATATTTGTTACAAAATAGCTTCTAACAAGCAAAACATTAAATCCGTCTATTAATAGATTGGGTATAACCAATACCCAAAAAGTATTTTTTATTCCAAAAGTGTTTGTATACATTAAATATGTAGGAACTAAACCTGCATTGAACAATAACCTAAAAAATAATATAAAAGTGAAAAACCGCGAAGTGGTAGATCCTTTCGGGATAGTGGATATGCCATTAGTGTGGTAATTGTAACCCCCATAGCGGTCCCAACTGCAGTCACCAAAACGGAGAAAATTGGATTAAATCCTTAGCAACAGGCCGAATTATTTCCAGGTCTAGATGCACTTCATGGATTTATTTTAGTGAATATTTCGTGTACTTCATCAAGGGTTATGTGTTCAATTTCTCCAGTATTTTTAAATTTATATCCTATTTCCTCTAACAAATCAGTACTGACAGCAAAACATCCCTTCCCTACTGCAAAATCCCGGTTATTAGGAAGCCCATACGAAACTCCTTCCACCCTGCAGGCATCTATGTATTCCATACCAATTGCATCAATTATACCCTGCCCGTAAGTCTGTAACAAATCATCTTCTTCTAAACCTAACAACTGGCCTTTTTGTATACACTGGATATATAGTCCTCCTAATGTAGAAAAAATATCTAATGGTTCATTCCCTGTGAGCATTAAGGTTATTTGATCCGAATAAGAAGCATATTCTGTTATTAAAATTCAACCTCCACACCTATCTTTTCTCTACTTATTTTATTCATTTCTTCTTGTATCATATAAAGACCATTTGGAGCCCCAGTCCATGTTGGAAATGCTACTTCTGCTTTATTATTTCAGCCTGATTAGATGTCTCATCTGTCCCAGAAGAATTTCTACTTTGCTCTGAAGAAATATCAGTATCTAAAGTTTTACTGCACGCCATAATGCCAGTTAAAATAAGTGAAATTGAGAGGATTAATAGAATACTTTTTCTCATCTCTCCTCTCATTTTATAAATTAGTTTTCAAAGCTTGAAAACTTTATTTTTATATATTTAATTAAGAGCTCAGCCTTTAATCCTGAATTCACTTTATTAAGCCACTTTTTCTTTGTTCTGGAGGTTTTTACACGCTGAGAAAATATTAACCCTTTTAAATTTAAATAATAAAAGATTTTATGTTGGATTAAAAAAACAGAATTCTGGGATAATAAATCTACCAAACCAATAGAATCTAACGGGATACAATCGCTACAATATGAAATGTATTTAATTTTCAAGGTACATTTTTCAATATGTTTGATAACCATATTACTAATCCTTTGTTTTATGTCTCTTTATAACATCGCCTCATATTTTTATAGAAAATTTAGGAACAATCTGGTACACTGCTACAAAATCAACTAACGTGCTAGAAAAAAGTATATAACTATATCTATTTTATTCCCCCTTATATTCATTAATCTAATAAACTAAATGTTTACAAAAATCTTTAAACTTATAGCACAGCATAATAACCATATAAATCAAAAAGCAAAATTATATAATCAAAATATATTTACAAACACAAGCAAGTTAATTAGGTCTATTTTATTAAAATTTTTAGTCTATTTTATAACTAGTTTAAGTATATAATAGCTATAATATTTTTTCAATAGTTAATATTGCATAATAATTTGAATTATTTTTGTAAATTTATAACAATTATTCTAGCTAATATTTGATTTCCCTATTAAGTTATGTTAATATAATAATGTTAAACTATATGCCGTATTTTTACTTAATTTTTAAGCTTTGTCTTCTCCTCTTTTAAAAATTTAAGGAAGGTGATATGATGGATAAGTTAAGAATTGGGTTTGCCCCAACAAGGCGAGCTGCATTCAGCAAAGAAGAAGCTTATCGCTACAAAGTCTTAATACGCGAATTCCTAAACAAATACAGTGACGCAATCATTGTCATAGACATAGAAGATATGAACGAAGAAGGCTTGCTCTACGATGATACCGCTATGGCCTACAAAATAGCCGAAAAATTCAAAAGGGAAAAAGTAGACTGCGTATTTATCCCTCATTGCAACTTTGGTACGGAAGATACGGTGGCAAAAATGTGTCGCGAAGTGGATAAGCCTGTGCTTCTATGGGGCCCTAGGGATGACGAACCACTTGAAAACGGTTTACGTTTGAGAGATACACAATGTGGTCTATTTGCAACAGGAGCTGTCTTACGCCGCTTTAGGGTGCCGTTTACTTATATACCAAATACCAAAATCGACGATCCAATTTTCAAAAGAAGATTCGAGAATTTCATCCAAGCCGCTAATGTCGTTAAGGCCTTTAATAACATCAGAATACTGCAGATTTCTACCAGGCCATCCGCATTCTGGAGCGTCATCTGTAACGAAGGCGAACTATTAGAAAAATTTAATATTCAATTATTCCCAATCAGCTTAAAGGAATTGGAGATAAAAACGCTGGAGATAGAAAAGGAAGACAGCAATGAATTAAGGATGGAAATAGAAAAGATCAGGAGTATCGTCGACTGTTCTGGAGCTGATCCTTTCTACGTCAAAAGGGTTGCCGCATTAAAACTGGCCATCGCTTACTATGCCAAAAAGGAACTCTGCTGCGCCGCAGCAATACAATGCTGGTCAGCATTACAAAAGAGTTTGGGCATCATGCCCTGCCTAGCAAATGCCCTTTTAACCGATGAAGGCATTCCAGTAGCCTGTGAAACCGACATTCACGGGGCAATTTCATCGGTCATGGCATATGCAGCTACAATGGGCAAAAGCCCCCCCTTCTTTGCCGACCTCACCATTCGTCATCCCGTAAACAACAATGCCGAACTTCTATTCCATTGCGGAAACTTCCCTCCCAGTCTAGTAAAGGTGGGCTGCAAAACCAAGTTTGATAACCATTTCCTCTTTGATGACCATGCTCCCGGTACGCATGAGGGGGAGATAGAAGGAGGAGAAATAACCATCGTTCGTTTTGATGGTGATAATGGAGAATACAGCCTCTTCCTTGGCAAAGCAAGGGGTACAACAGGGAATTTCACAAGGGGAACGTATTTGTGGGTTGAAGTGAATGACTGGTCATTATGGGAAGAGAAACTGGTTACCGGTCCATATATTCACCATTGCAGTGGGGTACACGGGAACGTGGTTCCTGTGCTGTATGAGGCGTGCAAATACATTCCCGGCTTGAAAGCGGACCCGGTTGAACCTTCAGAAAAGGAAATCAGGGATTGGTTACGCGGTGCAATCAACAGCCTCTAATAAATTAGGTCTCCAAATTGGAGACCTAATTTATTAGAGGGATTAAATTGCTTAATTTCTCAATATCATGGTATATAGTTGCTAAAATTATTCTAAAAAACAATAAATTTTTTTGATTTTTTTTGTGCTCTTTATTATAATAATTTAATAAAACGGGTAAGAAATTCAGCAATTGAAAGATTAAGGAGGTACTATTAAGTGAAACCCACAATAAAAGATATAGCTCGCAGGATAAACGTATCGCCGGCCACTGTTTCCAATGCCTTAAACAACAAAAATGGGGTCAGTGAAGAGGTAAAGCAACTCGTTATAAAGACTGCAAGGGAAATGGGGTATTTTAAGAACAGAAAAAACAAGAATACCATTAGATTTATAATATTTAAAAAGCACGGATATATTGTATCCGATACTCCTTTCTTTTCTTCTTTAATTGAAGGCATTGAGAAAGAATGCAAATTACAAGGTTATGACTTGTTGGTTTCACATATAAATTTTCCGGAAGAAGGTTATAGAGAGCTCAAAAGTATAATTAACAATGATTCCTCTTCCGGTTTGCTGATACTAGCCACTGAAATGACAGATGAGGACTTCCACGTAATCTATGATAGTAAAATACCAGTAGTATTGCTGGATAATTACTTTAGAAATAACGATTTCGATTCGGTCTTGATCAATAATACCGATTCATCATTTATTGCAACGAAATTTTTAATAAATAGGGGGCATAAAGAAATAGGATACCTTAAAGGTTCCATCAGGATAAATAATTTCTACCACCGGGAACAGGGATATATTCAAGCGCTGAGAGAGTATGGACTGGAGGTTAACGAAAAATACCAGATGTGCCTGGAACCGACAATGGATGGTGCCTACAGAGATATGAAAAAAATATTATCTTCAAATATACACATGCCCACAGCTTTTTTCGCCGATAATGACATAATAGCATTTGGGGCCATGAGAGCAATGAAGGAGGCAGGAATAAAGATACCGGAAGATGTATCCATAATAGGTTTTGATGATATGCCGTTTTGCGATATCACCAATCCAAGGCTTACAACCATAAAAGTTTTCAAGCAGGAAATGGGGGGTATCGCCGTTAAAAGGCTTATACAGAAAATAACCGACAGGGATTGCGTAATACAAAAAATAGAAGTGTGCACCCAGCTGATTGTGAGAGAAAGTGTAAAGACAATAGACCAGTAATCTGACCAAATCGATAGCCCCTGCTTCAGAAGGGCTTTGATTCTGAGAATCGAACTTTAAAGGCGAATACTTACTATCATAAAAAGCCAGAAAAAAACAGTGTAAATATTTTTGTGTAAACTGATTTTCCTTCTATGTTAGTGATTAAATATATTTTAAGACTCAAAAACTTACCTTGTCAAAATTTTTTATAAATTTAATTAAGGTTGAAAATTGCAATATTAAATGCAACACTTTTTTAAGGAAAAGTATGATATAGATATCCAAATTTTTACTGTTTAAAATGTAAAACCTTATGTTGTCAAGGGAAGGGTGGAGATTTTCGAGCG
>Ga0134097_1002388_pt1 | contig 11579 bp, 9 predicted proteins | sample 8_3taG_FD_94450 | JGI IMG/M metagenome (GOLD analysis project Ga0134097, IMG submission 94450) | Switchgrass degrading microbial communities from high solid loading bioreactors in New Hampshire, USA - 8_30_10_142_A2 metaG | ecosystem: Engineered > Bioreactor > Semi-continuous > Anaerobic >... | reverse complement strand
AGGTTTACCTTCAGTGCGAAAGAAACTTTATTTTGGCGTCCAAAGCCCTGCATATCCACCGCAATTCGCTCATTTACCGCATCGGCAGAATCGTGGACTTAACCTCCATTGATTTGGATTCGTACAAAACGCGCATGAGTATTATGCTGGCGTTTGAGATTGAACGATACAAAGAGATGGAGCGGGAGCAGGCCGCGCGCTAAGCGCGCCTTGCCCCCAGGCGTTCAAAACAAAGAAAAAGCCTTGAAATCTTTTAGATTTCAAGGCTTTTTTGCCGGGCTTTAGCCGCGCGGCGGCGCGTTTGCGCCACCGGCGGGGCGTAACGCGGCTTTATGCTTTGAAAAATGCGAACAGCCCCAAGCTGCCCCTTTTCAGGCGGCGGGGAGCGCTTTCGGCCTGCTGCCTTAAATGCTGCTGCGTTTCCAGAAAGACGGGAAGCAAAGGAGCATAATCGGGTAAACCTCGAGTCTCCCGATGAGCATGCACAGGCTCATGACGGTTTTGCTGAGCGCGGAAAAGTCCGCGAAGTTTCCCGTCGGGCCCACCGCGCCAAGTCCCGGGCCGACGTTGTTGACGGTGGCGAGGACGGCTGTTGTCGATGTGACAAGGTCTTTGCCGTCCAGTGAAACGATGAGGACCGAGACGGCGATAATCAGCATCCAGAAGAAGAAAAACGCCATGACGCCGGACAGCGTCTCTTCATCGACCCTGCGCCCGTTTAGCTTGACCGGCTGGACTGCGTTCGGGTGAATCAGCCTGGTAATTTCCCGCCTGATAATTTTTAGGAGCAGGACGATGCGGACGCACTTGATGCCGCCTGCCGTCGAGCCGGCGCACGAGCCGGTCAGCATGAGGAGAACGAGAATAATCTTGCTGAACGAGGGCCAGAGGTTAAAGTCGGCGGTCGCGAAACCTGCCGTGGAGATGATGGAGGTGACCTGAAAGGAAGCGTACCGGATCGCCTCGCCGATGGTCTGGTATACTGTACCCTTTATGTTCAGCGCGATGAGGACAATCGCCCCGACGACCACGCCGAAATAAAAGCGCAGCTCCTCGTCCCGCAGGACGGACTTAAAATCCCTCTTTAAAAACAAGTAGTAGTATAGGGTAAAGTTTACCCCGAACAGGAACAGGAAAACCGTGATGACGACGTCAATATAGACGCTGTAGTATGCCCCCACGCTGGCGTTCCGGCTGGAGAACCCGCCGGTGCTCGCAGTTCCGAACGCATGGATAAGCGCGTCAAACAGCGGCATCCCGCCCAGAAGAAGAAGCACGACGAGGACTGCCGTCATCGCGATATAGATGATGTACAGGATTTTTGCCGTCTCGCGGATTTTGGGGACGAGCTTGCCGGGGGAAGGGCCCGGCGATTCCGCGATCATGATGTTGATGGTGCTGGCGCTGACAGACGGCAATATGGCGATCATAAGCACGAGGATGCCCATGCCGCCCAGCCAGTGGGTGGAGCTTCTCCAGAACAAAACGCTTTTCGGCAAAGCCTCGACATCCGTTAAAATGCTCGAGCCTGTTGTGCTAAAGCCGGATGCCGTTTCAAAAAGCGCATCGATGAAGGAAGGAATCGAACCGCTCAGCAGGAAAGGCAGCGTGCCGAAGAGCGTCACAAGAATCCAGCTTAAGGAGACGATGGCAAAGCCGTCGCGCGTGAAGATGCGCGATATGGGCGTTTTGATACGCATTAACGCGGCCCCTATCGCGGCGATGATGCCAATGGATAAGGCAAACGCGATGGCCGCTTTTTCGTGATTGATCAGCGCGACGATGAGGGAGGGCAGCATGCTGGCCGCTTCGATGCATAAGACCGTCCCGATGCTTTTGAAAACCACCTTGTGCTTCATGTCATACTCTCCACATTCACAGTGCCGCTATAGTTTATTATCTGCCGCGGGCACTGCCTTAAGCCTTTTGTACCCAAACATAATGTGCGCCAGTTCGTCTCCGAATCGTTTGGGTGTGCCCCTATTATACTCCTTTTATGTCCGTTTGGAAGCGTATAAGAGGCAGTTTGGGAAACTGATGCCGGATGCGGCCTTTGCGCTGTGAGGATGTTTGCAACTTGTACAAAACGTGCAGCCGGCGAGCGCGTGCCGGCTGCGGAGACGGAGTAGAGGGTGAAATTGATGCTTGAGTCGTCATAGACGAACCGGGCAACTCCGGCATTGATAACGCGGCTTAAGCTGTGTCTGAGTCCTGCTCCTTACGGGTTTTTTGATTCCTCCGCTAAGTCTTTCAGAATCTGGCTAAACTCGTCGTAGTACTGCTGCTTGCTCTCGTGCGAGGGCAGGTGATGCCGCATCCTTTTAAGATTTGTCAGGACTGTCGGTATCCAGCGGTAGGGGATGCTGATCAGCACCGTGTCGGAGGGCCAGAGCTCCCTGCCCCTTGGGCCGTGGACAAACGCAGGCAGTATGTAATTGACCTCCCCGCTTATATATGGGTAGACGAGGAACCAGGCGCAGCCCATGACCGGGGTGCAGGAGGATTTATACATTTCACCCGTCGAGTATGTGACCGCGCGCATCACAATCTCCGCCGTGTCGGGTTTGGCGCTGATGACAAGGACGTCCGGCTCGAAGGTCAGCTGGTCGGCGGGGCTGAACAGGACGTAGTTGACAGTGTCTTTCGCCATCCGGGGAACGAACTGATAGAGATTATTGTTGGCCCTTGCCTCCTCAAAAACGCCGAGGCGCTCGCCAATCTGGCCGCTCATTTCAAAGCCCGTAAAGGACTCCATTCCCAGTATGATCTTGCCGACGCAGGTCTCCGCGTTCTCTCTGGAAAAATAAAAAGGCTTGTTCCTGGACTGCGCCAGCCGCAGCATTTCGCAGAGAGACATCTCCGCGCTTTTTTCCAGCGGCTCGATGTCTTTCGGCCTGAAAAAGCTAAATTTTACTCCGATAGGCGGCAGGTCAACATCCAGGCTGAGAAGCGGCGAATAATCATTGCGCAGACCGCTCATAAAAGGCCCCTCCTTTTGTAAATTCTTCCTGGATTGATTATATCATATAAGGTCGAAACGTGCCGAAAAGATTTCGTTTCCAGCCGCTTATGGCATTACTGGAGCCTGTTATCTCTCAATGTGAAAGAAGAAACCCTGTAATCGATGTGATGACAGGGTTAAAAAAGATTGCATTTAGTGCCAGATTAACCTAGAATAGGAATGTAAGGCGTTTTACCCGCTCGTAAAACAGTATATTAAAAATTTTTATATGAAAGGAAAAGGAACTATGGTACCGATAACTGAAGAAGAAAGAAATGGCCCGCTTTATAAGTACTACATAAGGGAAATGGCCGAGCCCGATCCCAAAAAATACGAAATGACGCAGGACCCGGTCGACTTCCCCGAGGAAATGAGCCCGCTTCATCTTGACAACCTGTTCGAGCCCGGCTATATGCCCATCGAGCTCGGCTACGGCTACCTCCCCGACGGCTGCGCCATCCTGGCCAACCTGACCGAATTCCCCGGCGCCACCGTTGAAATGTTCGATTTCTGGTTTGCGTGGCACCCCATCGAGCCCATGCGCTACAAAATCTGGAACCGTGACCAGCACTACTACTGCAAGACCTTAAACCCCGAGATTGCCCTCAACAAGTCCCTCTCCCTGAGAGAGCGCCTGTGGGGCACCACCCACGACATCGAAGAAGACTGCAACATGGGCAAGCAGCACATCCAGATCAAGTTCGCCAATCCCGTCGACATCGGCTTCAGCAAGGAAAAGTATGAGAAGTTCGACGGCACGATCGTCTGCTCCGCCATGGGCAACATGGTCCACTTCTTCCGGCCGACCGCCAACGGCTGCGAGCTCCGCACCCGCTTCTTCTTCGGCTACAAGCTCGAAAACGGCAAGATGGTCAAGGCGCTGCCCGACGGCATGAAGTTCCCGACCCTCGAACCCGTCAAGGCGCTTTTGCACCACAACATCAAGGAGTTTACGAACCTGGCCGCCATTCTGCCGGAAATCTACAACGAGTTCTACGACGAGTTCGTCAACTAAGTTACAAATATGCGCAAAGCCCGCAGGCAATTCCGCTTGCGGGCTTTCCGTTATTTTAACATTTGTATCTTCAGTCAGTATTACCACGGCCTTATGTAAAAACAAAACCTCCGCTTTCAAGCGAAGGTTTGGCTCTGCGGAGGCAGGATTTGAACCTGCAACATTTTTCGTTTTAAGGCTTATGAAAACGTCCGAGGACTTTGCGTCTTTATCACCGCTTACAAATCACCTTGAAAGATTGAGCCCAAACAGCCGGTCGGCGTTTTTCCAGTTGACGCGCTCCTTCTCCTCTTCGGTGAAGTCCATTTCGTCGAGCAGCGCGGTCATGTCCTCCTGATTGACAAACGGGTAATCGGTTCCGTACATGGCGCGCTCCAGCCCGATATAGTCCCTGAAATACTTCAGGACATGCTTTGAGGGATTGGCCAGGTCAAACCAGGTCTGCTCGCTGAAGAGCGTTTCAATCACAGTCCTCTTGTCCGGGTCGATGAAACGCCGGGCGGCGGGCGGCGTATAGCTCAAACGGCCGTCCAGAATCGGCAGAACGCCGCCGGCGTGGGGAATGACGACCTTCAGCTTCGGGTGCCGGTCGAGAACGCCGCTGTGGCACAGGCGCATGAACGCAAACGCCGTATCCATCACAAAGGAGGCCGTCGTCACCATCGCGTAGTCGTTTATGGCTTCGTACCACATCGGTATCGTGGGGTGAAGGAAAAGCGGGAGGCCTTCCTCCTCGCATTTATCGTAGACGGGCTCGAGGCGCTTGTCATCCACCTGCAGGTCGCCGTTGCGGGTAAAGAGCATCACGCCCTTCATGCCGAAAGCCTTCACCCTGCCGATTTCCTCCAGCGCGGCCTGCGGATTGTTCCAGGGGATAAACCCGAGCGCGGCAAATCGGTCCGGAAATCTCTCCACAATGGCCGAAACCGCCTCGTTGACCTCCGCGCAAAGCGCCGCCGCCTTATCGGGAGGCAGAAAGCCCGGGTCGGGGATGTTGGAGCTGATGACCGATATGTCCACGCCGCCCTTATCCATCATCTGAATAAGGGTCTCCGGCCTGTACTGGAAATCGGGAATAATCAGCTTTTGCGTACCGAACTCGAACATATACGCGTCTTCCAGGCGCACGCACCTGGGAAACGGATTTGCGAGAAAATACTTGCCCACCACGTCGGGAAACACATGGCACTGCACGTCAACGCGCATTGGCTGTCCTCCTTTTATGCGAAAAAGACGCATGCTCAGTGTCTGAATTATACCAGAGATTTCATAAGTTCAACAGAGGAAAGCGGTTTTTCGCATGCGGCGTTCATTTTATATTATCTTTTGCCCGGTATCTTTTCAAGAAACCGGCAAATCAGTTGAGCTCCTGCTTCAGCGCTGATATAATTGCTAGGGGGCCGGCCGCGCCGACGGAGGGCGCGGCGCGGATGCCGCGAGCAAAGCGACTTAAACGACACCTTAGCAGAAACTCCCATCTGATAATGACAGGGGCAGAGATGAGATGAAATACATATTGGCACTGGACCAGGGCACGACTTCTTCGCGCGCTGCGCTCGTTGACGAGGGGCAGAACGTCCTGTCCGTTATATCGCGCGAGTTTCCGCAGATTTACCCCAGGGAAGGCTGGGTGGAGCATGATCCGCTCGACATCTGGGCCACTCAGTACGGCGCGATGATGGAAGTAATCGCGAAAAGCGGCGTCTCCCCGAAGGAGATTGCCGCGATCGGAATTACAAATCAGCGGGAGACGACGGTCGTCTGGGAAAAGGCGACGGGCAGGCCCGTTTACAACGCCATCGTCTGGCAATGCCGCCGCACCTCTTCGCAGATCGACGAGCTGAAAGCGCGCGGCTTAACCCGGATGGTGCGCGAAAAGACAGGCCTCATTCCCGACGCGTATTTTTCCGCGAGCAAAATCAAATGGATACTTGACCATGTCGAAGGGGCGCGGGAGCGCGCCGAAAGGGGCGAGCTGCTGTTCGGCACGGTGGACTGCTGGCTCATCTGGAAGCTGACAGACGGCAGGTCCCACGTCACGGACGTGACAAACGCTTCGCGGACGATGCTTTTTAACATTTCCGCGATGGACTGGGATGACGACCTGCTGAAACTCTTCGATATCCCGCGGGCGATGCTGCCGGCCGTCAAAGCCTCGGGCGCCTTTTACGGGTACGCCAATGTGGCGGGAGAGCAGATTCCGATTGCCGGCGTGGCGGGCGACCAGCAGTCGGCCCTCTTCGGGCAGGCCTGCTTTGACAAGGGCGAAGCGAAAAACACGTACGGCACAGGCTGTTTCCTGCTCATGAACACGGGCGGCGAGCGCGTGACAAGCGAAAACGGCCTGCTCACAACCGTCGCGGCGACGCTGGAAGGCGAGCCTTACGAATACGCCCTCGAGGGCAGCGTCTTTGTCGGCGGCGCGGTCATTCAGTGGCTGCGCGACGAAATACGCTTTTTTACGGAAAGCCGCGACGCGGAATACTACGCGCAAAAGGTGGAGGATACGGGGGGCGTCGTGGTCGTGCCCGCGTTTACGGGCATCGGCGCGCCGTATTGGGATATGTACGCGCGCGGCGGCATTTTCGGCATCACAAGGGGCACGAAACGCGAGCATATCATCCGCGCGGCGCAGGAAGCGATTGCCTATCAGAGCGCGGACGTGCTCTTCGCGATGGAAAAGGACACCGGGGTCAGGCTGAAAGCGCTGAAGGTGGACGGCGGGGCCTCCCGGGACGCGTTTTTAATGCAGTTCCAGGCGGATATTTTAAACGCGGAAGTGATAAGGCCGCGCTCGCATGAAGCGACGGCGCTCGGCGCGGCGCTGCTTGCGGGACTGACGGCGGGGGTCTGGAAAAGCCGGCAGGAGATTAAAGACCAGCAGACCATCGACAAGGTATTCTATCCCCGGATGGACGAGCAGACGAGGATGAAGAAGCTCCGCCGCTGGCACAGGGCGGTTGAGCGCTGCCTGGGCTGGGAGCTGGAGGAATAAAAATACAAGGGAAAAACCCTGTAACCGTTGTGGTTACAGGGTTTCTTTCAGTCATCGTTTTCGTTTTCAAAATATGGCAGTAATTTCGCGCCGAATCCTTATTGCTCGGCGTTTTTGACCATGTGCTCCATGAGGCGGATGACCTCGAGCACCTGATGCTCGCTAAGGCCTTTTGTGAGCATTCTTCCCCATTCGCTCAGGTAGCCGCGGATGACCGGCAAGAGCTCCCGGCCCTTATCGGTGAGATACATGCGGTACTGGCGGCGGTTATCGTCGTCTATCTCGCGGCGGATGTATCCGAGCTTCTCAAGCTCGCGCGCGGCGCGGGCTATACCGCTTTTATCAATTCCGATGTGCTGAGCCATGAAATCCTGGTTCGAGCCGGGGAAATGGTCGAGCGTTATGAGCAGTATATACATCGGGCCCTTCAGCCCCGTATCGGCAAGCTTTGTGTTCATATAGTTCCTGCGCTGCCGATACAGCTGAAGTACGAGTCTGGATATCGTTCGGGCGATATCCTGGGACGATTTGTTTTCCGGCATATCTTTCCCCCCGTTCCGATTCAGCTCTCGAACGGTTCGAATGCCACTTCGGGCTCGGCCGGCTCCTCCTCATCGCACTGCGGGTCCTCCTTTTCCTTCTTTTTGAGGAAATTGAGGATATAGATAAGCAGCGGCACGGCGATGAACATCGTCAGGCAGTCGGCGATCGCCTGAGCGTTCATAAGGCCGTCGACTCCGAACAAGGCGTTGAGGATGATCATGCACGGGATAAGGCAGATAACCTGTCTTGACAGGCCGAGTATCGTTGCGCCGACCGGCCTGCCGAGACCCTGAAACACTCCGTTGATGATCATGCCCCAGACATGGGGCGCAAGCGTGAGGCATTGAACGCGGACCATATATGCGCCGATGCGCACAATCTCGCTGTCGTCCGTGGTAAATTTCCCCACCACCTGCGGAGCGAGGATATAAAGCGCGGTGCCTAAGACGAGGCATATCACAAGGCCGAAGAGTGTCGTCGCCCAGAAGGCTTTGCGGATGCGCTTATATCGCCTGGCTCCGTAGCAGTAGCCCGCGATGGGCTGGAAGCCCTGGCCGAAGCCAATGACCACCGAACCGACGAACATCATGATGCGGTTGGAGATCGACACGGCGGCGAGCACGGAGTCGTTATAACTGCCGGCGTAATTGTTCGTCACAACGCTCGCGATGCTCATCAGGCACGCGCGCAGGAAGGTCGGTATGCCCATTCGGGCGATCTCGAAATATATATCCTTTCTCGGCGTAAAGAGCTTCGGAGAAATGTGAAGAAGGCTCTTGCCGCGCAGGAATGGAGTGAGCAGGACGGTGAAGGAGATGACCTTGGACAGGGCGGTCGCCGCGGCGGCGCCCGCGACGCCCCATTTGAAGACAAAGATAAAAAGCGGGTCGAGCGCGAGATTGATGCAGCAGCCCGAAAGCATGCCGATCATCGAATAGGTGGTGCTGCCCTCGGAGCGCAGAGTCTGACTCAGCCCTATCTCACCGGCGGTGAACGGAACGGCGAGCAGGATGTAGGTGGCGTAATCGATCGAATAGGGCTTTGAGGTCGCGGTGGCTCCCAACAGCGTCACGAGCGGTCCGCGAAAGACGAACGCTATGGCCGCAACGGCGCTGGCAAAGGCTATCGAGGTTATCACGGCTGTCGAGGCGACGCGCGAGGCCTCGTCTCCGCGCTTGGCTCCGAGCAGACGCGAGCAATAGCTCGCGGCGCCAATGCCGAAGCCCATGCCGAGCGCACGGATAAAATGCATCAGAGAATTGTTGACACCGACCGCGGCGGTTGCCGCAGTGCCCAGCTGACTGACAAAATATGTATCGGCGAGGTTGTAGAACGCGTCGATCAGCATTGAAACGACCATTGGCAGCGCTATGATCGGCACCACCTTGAACACCGACTCCTCAAGCATCATCCGCCGGCGTTCGGCGCGCTTAGCTTCAATGTTGGTGTCTATAATAAAACCTCCCTTCAATAATTAAAGCCCCGCAGCCATAATCTCAGCCGCAACTGTTGCCTGCGCAACAGTTATTATATCAACAGTATAACTTTTCCTCTGCGTTTGTCAATATATGGTTCGCGTCTGTAAGGTCAGGGGTTCGAATCCCCTGTGTATAGCTGCTTCGGAAGTACAGGACTCCTCCGGTTTGAAGCCACACCACTTCTGCTTTCTAAAATGCGTCTATTATGCTATGATGTTGAAAAAGGCAAGACGATACCTCAGGATAAAGAAAGGTGTGATTTTATGTCGAATCGAGAAATCATTATTGAAAGAACTAAGGAATTGCTGTCTCAACACTGTTACGAAGGGTTAAGAGCTGCGGCCGAGCAGTGGCTCGATGCAGTCGGCACAGAAAGAGAAGCGGAAGCTGCCAGAAAGTACGTTGCCGAACTTGAGGATGCCGTTATGGATGTTGACAGCGTCATCAATCTTTTCTCAAGCGATTTTGCGAAAAAGAAATTCGGCGAAGAAGCGGCGAGCAATATCCTTTCCCACGCCAAAGAAATAAAGGCAAAAGGCGCAAAATGGTGCGACTGCCCCGCATGTACAGCAGGTCTGAAGGTGTTGGAGTACAAAGCAGATCTGTTAGGCGAATAATCAAAAAACAGCAAAAAGCCGCCGATGACAGCTGCTCACGGCGGCCTTTCTATATTTCATTTGCGCAGATTTCGTGAGTATCTCAAAGCGGCCCGACGCGCAGGTCTCGACTGCCGCAATTATCTACGCTCCATGCCAGCTGCAAAACAAAAAACGCCGGCATTTTCGCCGGCGTTCTCTTAAAAAAGCCTAAAGTTTGAGGCCGGGGTGAACAGGAGCTGAATTTTTTCCTGATGCCAAAATAGAAAAACACAGAAAAAGTGCCGCTTTCGCAATGAAAGCGGCACTTTTTTGGTTGCGGAGGCAGGATTTGAACCTACGACCTTCGGGTTATGAGCCCGACGAGCTACCGGACTGCTCCACTCCGCGATATTGAATTTCGGGGGATTTCCCCCTCGCGTATTATATTAGCACACTTTGTAGGGGGAGTCAACCCCTTGAGGCGGACAAAAGCGCAAGGAATTATCCCCATTCTTATTGTATCATCTGACGTCCGCGGCGCCTTGAGCGGAATGAATTATCGCATCCCCGGGGCACAAAACGCGCGCCGCCTCAATATGATATGTTGACCGCGCGAATTTATTCCCAAGGAAGGTGATAAGCCGGATGAACGGTCAAAACGCGGGCGTCCTTGGCCGGATCCTCAACACGCGGGGCGGCGACGCGCTGAAAAGGACTTTTTACAGCACCGCGGCGAAAGACCGCGGCCAGGCCGCCGCGCTCCTCAACGACGAGAACACGCCCTATCCCGTCCTCTGGATGCTCCTGCCGGAAATCGACGCCCTCGGGCTCGACAGCCTCCTCAGCCCCCGCAACAAAATCGCCTGCGACGTCACCCGCCGCAAGCTCAGAAAAACGTACGGCAAGACGCTCCTTGCGCCCGAGGCGCGCTCGGAGGAAGATTACAACGCCCTGCGCTGGATGTTCGACACGGGCAGGGACTGGTCCCCCCGCGGCGTGCGCCTTGAGCTGTTCGACGCCGTCATGGACTACGTCGCGGCGCTGCTTATCGAAAAGTACGACGACGCGGAGGTGCTCGTCGCCATCGCGCACCTTGTTTTCAGGCGACGGCGTCAGGGGCGCAATTTCCACGACCTCGTCTGGGCGCTCTACCGCAGCGCAGACCCCGCCGCGCTGCGCGCGATCGCGGAGTACCTCCTGTCCCGCGACAGGGAAGACGTTGTGCTGGCCGCGCAGCTTTTGCCGGGCGGCGGGGAAGCGCCGCAGGACGCCCTGGAGGCGCAGGAGCGGTACCAGTCCGTTTTGCGCTGGATAGAGGAAAACGGCCCGTACCTGTACATAACGGGCGAGCATTTCCAGCAGACGAGCGCGCCGGTGTTCGTGGACTTCGACGAGGAGGCCAAATACCTCGACAAGCCCATCTCCCCGAAAGGCCGGACGCCCCTGACCCCCCTGACGGATGAGGAATACGCCCTGCTCGCCCAGTTTCGCGCGCTTCCCGAGGAGGAGCGAAGCCTCCTCGCGTCCTACTCCTGCGCCCTCAGGCAGCGGGACAGGGAGGCGTGGGAGCAGTGGCGGCATCTCGGCGCGGCGCAGCAGGTGATGGCGGCGCGGAAGGGATTTGAGGTGATGTAAATGCTGCTTGTGGACAATAAGCCGATTGACGCCGCCTTTTTGCAGCAGTACCCGGCCGGCAGCATCCAGCGCAAGGCGCTGGAGATCATGCAAAAGAGCGAAGAGACGCTGCGCTACGGCTCCCTCGACGAGCTGAAATTCGAGCTGGAGCTGCGCAACGCCATCGTCAAGGCGGCGGAGGATCTCTCCCGCAGCGGGCTGCGCTTCGCGGTGTTCAGCAAGTCCTACGCCAACCCCGACTACTGGACGCGCCGGAGCGACGGCGGCTTCCTGCTCAAGACGGGCGTGAAAGCGTCCGACGCCATCCGCGACATCTTCAAAAACGGCCGCCTGT
>Ga0134097_1002362_pt1 | contig 11661 bp, 10 predicted proteins | sample 8_3taG_FD_94450 | JGI IMG/M metagenome (GOLD analysis project Ga0134097, IMG submission 94450) | Switchgrass degrading microbial communities from high solid loading bioreactors in New Hampshire, USA - 8_30_10_142_A2 metaG | ecosystem: Engineered > Bioreactor > Semi-continuous > Anaerobic >... | reverse complement strand
TTGACAACAAATGGAGAGTTTTGAGGGGGTTGCCCTGCCCCCCCATCCTTCCGAGCTTCGCTCGGTCTTCCTGCCCCCAACCCCATAAGGAGGGAAGGAAAAACACGCCAGCAACCATCTCCCCTTACCTCCGCTTGCGTCCGGTTGGGGGCAGGGGCTGGGGGATGGGGGGCGTGTAGGGGCAATACAACGCGGGCGGAGCAAGCGCCATATTCCCCCCATCCTTCCGACCTGCGGTCGGCATTCCTTCCCCCACAAGGAGGGAAGGAAAAAACCACGTCAGCGACCGACTCCCCTTCCCTCCGCTTGCGTGGGGTTGGGGGCAGGGGGCGGGGGATGGGGGGTGTAACACCGAAAACGGGCGGAGCAAGCTCCGCCCCTACACGGCATGCGCGCCATTTCCCCCTCTCCCCGCGACGCAGTCGCTAGAGGGAGAGGGGCCAGGGGTGAGGGGCAGTGCCTCGCCTAGCGGCGCGGCGGGCGGCGGCGCTTGGTGCGTTCCTGTTCCATCGCCAGCATGTGCGCGAGCTGCTGGATGATGTCCAGCGCGCGCTGTTCCTGCTCGGACAGCGTGGAGAGCCAGCGATCCGCCACGCTGTACACGTCCTCATCGGCGCGGGGCGTGTCGAGCGCGCGGCGCAGATTCGCCCGATCTCCGGCGTCGAACGCCAGTAGCATCCGCAGGATCGCGTTGAGGCTGTAGCCCGCCTGCCGCAACATGCGGATCACGCGCACCCGGCCAAGCTCCGCCGCGCCGTACATCCGGTAGCCGGATTTCGGGTCGCGCGGGACGTCGAGCAGGCCGTTGCGATCCCAGTTGCGCAGCATGTCGGGCGTGACGCTCAGCCGCCGGGCTGCTTCCTGGATACGCAGCGGCGGCACGCTCGGATCGGTGGCGTGGCCCTGCGCCCACCGCTCCAGGAACTCGACCGCCGCCTCGGCGTGGGCGCGCTCTGCCCTGGCGTGCGCAAGGTACTGGTACGCCAGCTCCAGCGCCGTGCCGAGGTCGCCTGCCGCCGCGCTCCGCACCAGGTCGAGCACCAGCGCCTTCCCGCCCGGATACGGCCATTGGAGCGCCAGCCGCGCCAGCCGCATCTGCTCGACGTGCATCTGGCTGAACTGGCGATAGCCGGTCGGCGTGCGCGGGACGGGCGACAGGTAGCCCCACTCTTCGTACAGGCGGACGGTGTTCGGATGCACCCCGGCGGCCCGGGCGACCTCGGCGGTGCGGAGCGGTCGTTCTGACGGGGAACGGCTCATCGCAGACCCTCACGCGGAACGAGAAACGGACGGGCCCTCACAGAGTAGCGCGTCCGTGGAATGAGCGCAACGGGAGAAGCAGCAGTTAGCGGTTAGCGATTAGCGGTTAGCAAGAGCAGGGAGTGGGGAGTAGGGAGTAGGCAACCGCGCCGCGATGTGTAGGGGCGGAGCTTGCTCCGCCCGCGCACTATAAACCATGCCCCCCATCCCCTGCCCCCAACCCCACGCAAGCGGAGGGAAGGGGAGAAAGGCAGCGGGCGTGTTTTTTCCTTCCCTCCTTGTGGGGGAAGGAACGCCGACCGAAGGTCGGAAGGATGGGGGGTATACCGGAACAAAACAAAACGGGCGGAGCAAGCTCCGCCCCTACGTGGCGTGTGCGGTTTTTCGCTTGGCTAACCGCTAATCGCTGATCAATTCCTGGATCGCCTCGACCACCAGATCCGGCTGCGTCACGTACACGTAATGATGGCTTTGGTCCGCGATGATCAGCGTGCTGTCGGTCGAGTAGGTCAGGTAGTCTTCCTGGAACCCGCGCCACAGCGCCTCATACGTGTCCATGATCTCGCGCGTGACGCCCATCGCCGCGAGGTCTTCGTCCGTCATCATGTCGCCCAGCTTGACGCCGTGCGCGATCACCACCAGCGGGATGTCGCCCAGGGTGTCGACCTCCTGCGCCTGCGCCAGCGAGTCGTTCAGCGAAGCCAGCTCGTTAATCATCGCGCGCAGGCTCTTGGGCTGGACGACCACCTGCGACCAGATCTCGAACTGCTCGTCGGTGATCCCCTGCGGGCGGAACGCGTCGAGCATCTCCTGCGGAACTGGCGCGCCCGCTTCGGCCATCTCCAGCATGCCCTGATAGGCGACGGCAGCCGACTCTTCCAGCGCGACGATCTCCGGCACCTCGGCGTTCAGCGCGTCCATCTGCTCGGGATGCGACGCGTCGAGCAGCACGACCGCTTCGACCAGCTCCGGATGCTGCGCGGCGAACATCATCACGTTGATGCCGCCGAACGAGTGCCCGGCCAGGATGTACGGCGGCTCGACCTCGCCGTTTTCGAGCAGCGCGGCCAGCTCGTCCACGATCTGCTGGCTGGTGCGCGGCTCCGGACCCTCGTCGCTCCACCCGTACCCGGCGCGGTCGTAGGTGCAGACCTGCGTGAACTCCGCGATTTGCTCCTGCAGGTTCGCCATGTTGATCGACCAGTCGCCGAGGCCCGCGTCGAGGATGACGGCCGGTCCGCCCTCGCCAGTGCAGTAGAGGTGCAGCGAATAGCCGCCCACGTCGATCAGCTCGCCCGGCGCGGGGGGCAGGTCGGAGTCGCCGTCCTGCGCCTGCACGACTCCCGCCGCCAGCATGACGAGCACCAGCGCAATGACCCACAGCCTTTTCATGATGCGCTCCTTCGTTACGACAGAACACGTACGGCGATTATAGCGATCGCGCGGCGGGAGCAGGCGCCGCTTCGGTCAAGATCGCTAAAAAGGAGACAACGAGCGCTCAGAGGTTACAAACTTTCGGGCGAACGCTTTCGGCAAATGATCGCTACCCCTAGGTAACCTAAACCTTGATGATCGGTGAACCGGACGAGGAGTTCGCCGCACCCGCTCGCCTGAATGATGGAATATAGTCGGTTGAGATCGTAACAGTTGGCTTGCATAAGCGGGTCATCGAAAGATCGGCCAGCCGCCACATTGAGCAGGCTGTGTATAGGCGGCACCGCAACACGGAGTCGATAGCCCCACCGTCGCAGCCATGACGCGCGTCGAGCATACGTATAGTGGAGCACAGCGACTCCATTATCGGAAAGTCGCGCTAACAGATCGCGCGTAAACGATTCGCCATCACGTACCGGCACATGCTGAAAGACAAGCCATGCGTGAATTAGGTCAAACTGCCCTGGAATGTCGAGAATACTTCCCCCAACCAGGGTGATATTGGCGCGACTAGCGCAGACTTCACGCGCATGAGCCAACATCGACGGCGCGACATCAAAACCAACCACCTCCCCCGACCTCTCTGCCAATGGAATAAGGGTGCGCCCTACTCCGCAACCAAAATCGAGCGTCCGCCCAGGGCGAAAAGGGATATCCCACTCAGACTCGATAATCGAGAAGAGACGCGCTACGTGAGTGCGGCCCGACTCAAAGAACGCTTGTCGAGCCTCGTTGTCGATCACCGTCTGGCGATAGCGCGGGTCGGTAATGACTGCGTAGTATGGATCGCGCTGCGCCATTCGTTCCCAATCACGATCGGTGCGTGACATTGGGCTTTTCGCGCTCACTTTCTTCACAGCTTGGCTTGCCCTATACTTCGACTGGAGCATGGTTAGCGATTATTGTAAGTTGTTTTGCGCTTCGCCGCTTGGGACGCGAACCTTCAGGATTAGCGGATAAGGATAGACGCATGACCGACACCCCAGGCGCGGACGAGCGCCGCCGCGAACAAGAGCGCATTCGTCGCGAGTATCCCGACCTTTATTACGTTGTGGTGCGTGTTGCAGTTGTAGTGCTCGTCGCAGGCTTCGGATTCCTTTTGATTTCAGATCACCTCGAATATCGCACGAACTTGTTTACTGAGGGAGTCAGCATACTCACAACAGTCTTGATTATCGATTTTCTTGCAAAGAGACGGGAGCAAGAGCGGTACAAGCGAGATTTGCTTTACCGTATGGGAAGCGAGGTGAACAACGAGGCGCTACGTGCTGTAGATGAGTTGCGGCGAAATAAGTGGCTGCAGAGTGACTTGCTAAACGGCATAAGCCTAGTGAGGGCTGATTTGAGTGGAGCACCGCTTTGGCATGCAAATCTCGTAGAAGCTGATTTAATGGACGCAACTCTCATCAATGCGACGTTAATTGGTGCCAAGCTTACCAGAGCAACGCTTTGGGGTGCTGATTTCAGGGGTGCTCAACTCTCCGGTGCACATCTCAATGAAGTGAACCGAAGTGGCATCTCCATGAAAGGAAGAAAAGACAACTGGATTCTTCTGGCGGATGCTCCTTGGAAGGCCTTTGTCCCTTTGCATGATATGAACTTTGAAGGAGCGTTTCTAATGAATGCAAATCTCGAAGGAGCGGACTTGTCACAGGCTGTTTTCAGACGAGCGAACTTGCTAGGAGCCAGTCTGATAGGTGCTGATATTGAAGATGCGAATTTCGAAGGCGCCACGCTCCCCAACGGCGACATATGGCATCCCGGCTACGATATGAGCATCTTCACCAACCCGCCGGACAGTGACGCGAGCGACGGATAAACCCGCCATTGTGTAGGGGCGGAGCAAGCTCCGCCCGCCATCGCAATCACACTCAGAATCAACGGGCCGAGCAAGCTTGGCCCCTACCAAACCCGTAAGCATCCCGCGATGCGCGGCACCATCGTCTGCGTCGTGCTACAATTGCATCAGGTTGTATGGAGTTGCACACGATGAGCACGCAATCTGTCAAGGACCAGATCATGCATGAACTGGATCGGCTAACGCAAGAGCAGCAAGAACATTTGCTAGCCGTCGCGCGGCGTCTTCAAACCTCTCCCCTGCCGCCGGGCGTTCCTGGCGAAGTGTTGATTCAACGGAGACACGAATTTGATTTCACGCCGGAAGACCTTGAAGAAATGAGCCGCGCTATCGAAGAAGACTGCGAGCGGATAGACTGGAATGACTGGCAGTAACTACCTGCTTGACACTGTCCTCATCATCGCTTACTTCAACAACGAACCCTCTATCGACCAGCGACTTCAAAACACGACGATCTACCTACCAAGCATCGCCGTCGGCGAGCTTTACTTTGGCGCGTACCGTTCGCGCCGGGTTAGTGAAAACGTAAGGCGGATCAGGGAGTTCGTCGCAGGAAATACTGTAATCTCCTGCGACGTGGCAACCGCCGAGCAATATGGGCAGATCAAGCAGGCACTTCGGGCAAAGGGCCGTCCGATCCCTGAGAATGACATTTGGATCGCAGCACTTGCCCTTCAATACGGCTTGATACTTGCTACGCGCGATGCACATTTCCGCGAAGTGCCCAATCTAGCACTCGAAGTCTGGTAGCCCCCTACTCCCTATTCCCCACTCCCTACTCCCTACCCTCACCGCCCAGCGGCGTAGCGCGGGATCATCGTCTGCGTCGTGCGGCGCGGATCGCGCACCGGCTCGATCGCGTGCTCGTCCGCGATACGCCGCGCCACCAGCCGCGCCGACACCAGCGCTGTCGGTACGCCCGTGCCCGGATGGGTGCTCGCGCCCACAAAATACAGGTTGCGATAGCGCGCGTGCCGGTTGCGGGGCCGCAGGTAGCCAAGCTGCATCAACGTGTGGCTCAGCCCGTGCGTGGCCCCTTTGACCAAGTTGTACCGCTTGCGCCACGACAGCGGCGTGTAGCTCACCTCAAACTTGATGTGCTGGTCCAGGTCCGTCACGCCGAGCAGCTTCGCTCGCGCGAAGACCGCCTCGCGCGCCTCGTCGCGCAGCAGCCGCCAATCCTGCTCGCCGCGCTCGTCCAGATGCCCCACCGGCACATGCGCGATCAGCGTGTCCTGCCCCTGGGGAGCGGTAGCGGGATCCAGGCGGCCCGGCGCGTGGATGTACAGGCTCGGGTTGGCGGGCAGATCGTGGCGCTCGATGCTGTCGAAATTGGCGCGATAGTCGTCCGCCAGAAACAGCGTGTGCGGCCCAAGGTCGGGGTACGTCTTATCCACGCCCCAGAAGAAGCTGATGGTCGAGCACGAGAACCGCTTGCGGGACATCGGCGCGCCTTCCGGCGGGAGCAGCGTGTCGTAGACATACGGCAGGTCCGCGTTGGCGACGATCACATCCGCTTCCAGGCGGCGGCCATCGGCCATCAGCGCGGCGCGAGCGCGATTACCCCGCACCTCGATCTGCTCGACCGGCGCGCCAAACTCGAACTGCACGCCTGCCCGCTCCGCGATCCGCATCAGGCTCTCGACGATGGCGTACATCCCCCCGCGCGGATACCACACGCCATGCGCCAGCTCGGTGTAGGGCATCATCGAGAAGGTGGAGGGCGCCTCAAAGGGGCTGAGGCCCATGTACACGTCCTGAAAGGTGAAGGCGGCTTTCAGGCGCGGCGAGTCGAAATAGGTCTGCATGTGGCGGTAATGGCGCGCCAGCGGCTTCACCTGGAACAGCAGCGGCAGGTTCCGCAGACTGAAGAACTCGCTCGCCTTGCGGAAATCGCGGTCCACCAGCTTTTCGAGCGCGATCGTGTAGTGACGGTGCCCTTCCTCGACGTAGCGCAAGAACCCGTCGAAGCTGCCCGGCTCGATCGCTTCCAACTGCTCGCGCATCCGGTTGAGGTCCGAGGTCAGCGCGATCTGGCTGGCGTCGTCGAACACCAGGCGATAGGTCGGGTCTACCCGCTGCAAATCGAGCGCCTCGCGCAGCGGCACGCCGAGCGCCGCGTACTCCGACTCGTACAACAGCGGCATGACCAGCAGCGTCGGACCGGTGTCGAAGGTGTGTCGGTCGCGGGTGAACTGGCCGCAGCGGCCGCCCGGCTCGCGGTTCTTCTCGACCACGGTCACACGCGCGCCCTGTTTGGCGAGGTGCGCGGCCGTGGCGATCCCGCCGATCCCGGCGCCGATGACGAGTGCGGTGGACTGTTTCGCGGGCATCGTTAGATTCTCTCCTGCCGCTCGTCAGAGCGGACGACATACGCATGGCGCTCAAGCAAATCCAGTTCGGCCTCGAACTGGGCGCAGTAGGCTTCCCCGGCCATCCGGCAGCGGGCGTTTGGCACCTGCGCCAGATAGTCGCGGCCCGCCCGGAACATCTCCCGTGCCAGTTGCACGCGGCTCTGCACCCAGGCGCGATAGGCGTCGCTGTGCACGTCAAAGGGGGTGATCCCACCCGCGTCCAGCGCCTCGCGCGGGATGTTGAAATATCCGGCGCTCAGGTCGTCGCAGGTGTCCCGCAGCATGTGGGTGATGTGCGCGGCGATAACGGCGTGATAGCGTGTCTCAATCTGGGGCGAAGGATCGTCGTGGCCGATGAAATAGTGCAGCGCCTCGGTCACCGCGATGGCAAGATCGCGCGTGTAGGCGTCAAGCTCCGCCTGGGTGATCAGACGGCCGCGCCGTTCCGCGTCGAACGCCATCACCGCCATCATGTGCCGGATGTACAGGCCGAGTCCGCTGTCTGGCGCGGGATCGCTGGCGATGAGATCGACCGCCATCTGCTCTTCCGGCGCCAGAGGGTGCAGCGGTCGCCCTGCGTAGGCGCTGGCGACGACCGCTTGTTGCCGCGCCACGAACGCCAGCCGCTGCGCCTGCTCCCACGCCGAGCCGTCGATCTGGTCGTCCACCCAGCGAAAGTAAGCGTAGGCGCGGTAGGCGTTCTGCGTGCGGCCGCTGTCCACCAGCGTGCCGATGATCTGGTAGGTGCGCGCGCTGGCGGCGCGGGTGATCGCGGCGGGGAGCAAGGCGATCCCGCGGCGGATGAGGGCGGTTGGGACGTGCGCGGGCGATGGGGTGAGCGTGCGGATCTTCACGGTGGGATGCCTCGTATTTCCCGGCGCGACCGGCTTGTGCAGGGTTTCACAGAATATTACGCGCGGTGTGGGGAAAGGTTGCGGGGCAGCGATTAGCCCCTCACCCCTGGCCCCTCTCCCTCTTGCGACTGCGTCGCGGGGAGAGGGGAAATGGCGGCACGCAACGGAGGGGCGGAGCTTGCTCCGCCCGCTTGCCTGACCCGCTAGCCCCCCATCCCCCGCCCCCTTCCCCCACGCAAGCAGAGGGAAGGGGAGAAGGTCGCCAGCATGACCCGCCCCTATTTTCTACTCCCTACTCCCTATTCCCTATTCCCCCGCAAAGAACCTCACCCCTGGCCCCTCTCCGTAAACGGAGAGGGGAAAATGCTGGAAGCTAAGGGGATGAGGTTTTTCAGAAGCACGCCATGATCTGTGCAGCCAGAGAAAAAAGCGGGCGGAGCAAGCTCCGCCCCTACACATCGCGGCGTGGTTACCTATTCTCTATTCCCCACTCCCTACTCCCTATTCCCTGCTCTTGCTAACCGCTAATCGCTAACCGCTAACTGCTAGTTGCTCCGCTAGCCCCTGCGCCCACGCGCGGATCGCGTCCCAGTCGCGGAAGTCACCTTCCGGCGCCTTGACCGCCTTGGAGATGATGCGCTCGCCCAGGCTCAGCGCGCTCTTGTCCAGCCGCCCGACGAATACCTCATGCCCGCGCGCGCCGGTCTGCGCCATCAGATCGTCGAGGTTCGTGGGCACGCCCATGCCTTCGGGATAGTCGTCGCCAAGCGGACCGCTGCTAAACAGCCAGACCGGCTTCCCGGCGAAACGTCCCTCGTTCTGCTGGAGAAACGCCTTCGCCTCAGACATCCAGTTGCCCATGTAAATCGCGCTGCCCGCGACCACTGCGTCGTACCCATCCACCGAGGGCGCGTCCTGCGCGTTGCGCACGTCGACCGCGTGCCCCGCCTGCTGCAGCGTCTCGCCGATCGCGTCCGCGATCCCGCGCGTGCTGCCATGTTTGCTTGCGACCGCCACCAGTATCTTCATGCGTGCCCCTTTCGCTGAGAAACCGCCTCACAATAGCACAGCCCCTGCCGCTGAGCAAACAGTCTGCACAGTAGCAATTAAGAACGTGCGGCGCGGGCGCGTCTCCCTTATAATGGAGGCTTGCACGCGTGCAAACGCGAGGTAGATGGGCAACATGAGGGGGCAGAACCGGTGAATATCCAGATTTATGTGTGCGATCTTCCGCCGGACTGTGGCGAGGAAGAGATAAATGCCCTGTTCGAGAAGCACGGTTCGGTGACTGCAATCGAATGGCTGCCGCCGCGTGACGGTACGGACCTGCGCCGCGCGCTGGTGACGGTAGACACAGAGAAGCCGGTGCTGGTCGTGGTCGGGCAATTGAACGGGAGGTCGGTTGGGGAGCAGCCGATCGTCGCCACGCCTGCCGCCCCGCCGGACGGCCCCTACGAGATCTCCCGGCGGCAGATCCAGGTCAGCAACGACATCGCCGTGCAGCTTCACGAGAAATTCAAGTGGCCGCGCATGATGATCCAGCAGACGGTCGGGCTGTGCGGCGTGCGGTTCGCTCAGGAAATGGCGCGCCGCGCGCAGGCGATCGAGGACGCGGGCGGGATGCTGGTGCCGGATGGCAGCCGCCGCCGAACGGTGGGCGGGATCTTCTTCGCGCTGACTCGCCAGTACGTCACGCCGGAGATCGGTCGCGCGATCTTCTACGGCACGCGGCAGGCGGTCAAGGAACTGAAAGCGAGCGCCCGCAAAGCCGCCGCCGAGGCAGCGCAAGCCCAGCCCGCCACCCCGGTCGAGAACGCTGCGCCCGCTGCCGAGCCGGTCCCCGCGCCGAAGTCGCCCGCCCCGCCCAAGCCGGAGCCCACGCCCGACCCCGAGGCGCTCAACGCCGCGCGGGAGCGGCTCGACGCGCTCCGCCGCCAGATGCAGGCAGCGCAGGCCGAGCTTGAGGCGATGAAGCGCGGTCAGGCGCAGCGCACGACGGGCGTCTTCACGCTGATGAAGCAGATGGTCGACGCGCAGAAAGCGATCGACGCGCTGCTGGCGGAGCATCCCGGCCTGCAATAGCAGCGCGCCTCTACCCCACTCCGCTGCCAACCCTCTCCAACACACCGGCGGCATCGACCTGCTAGCGTGGGTGATGCCGCCGGATTTCGCACGTCTCTGCGCTCCGCCAGCGCGTGAATTTTCCGTGAAAAACAACTGCGTTCCACACGCGAAACTCTGCGCCTATCTCTAAGCTGAATACCGTGCCGCTTTTATAAGCTTGTAAATTTACAATTTTCATTTCTATCAATCTTGCACATGTAAGATTGTTTGTCTATGATTATGTGGATTTGCATGTCCCTCTTTAATGCGGGGTAGCCGCACCACTTTCGGAAGGTCATAAAATTGTCCGATCTCCTGTATCCGATGGGGTTGATCCTGTCGGGCTGGGCAGTGTTCTTTGCGATTTGTTATGGTTTGGGACGCGCCATCTGGAAAGCACTCCACATCGACGCCCTCGACGAGTTCCGGGGTATCCTGACCTTCTGGGTTGGCTGGGGCGCCCTCGTCCTATTTCTGCAAATCTGGCACCTGGCGTTCAAAGTCGACAGCCGCGCGTTCGCCATCGTCGCGGTCGTCGCGGCGATCTCTCTGCTGCTCGACTGGCGAAATATCCTGCGCGACGTCTATCACCTCATTCGCCATCGCACGCTGCTGTGCCTCGCGATCGCCGGGGTGAGCGTCGTCTTCGCCAACCAGGCGATGCGGCCGCTGTACGACTACGACACCGGTCTGTATCACCTGCAGGCGATACGATGGATGCAGGATTACCCGATCATCAAGGGGCTGGGGAACCTGCACGGCCGGTTTGCGTTCAACAATGCGAATTTCCTCTACGTCGCGCTGGTGAGCGTGGGTCCGTGGCGCGGCGCGGAGTTGAACATCGCCAACAGTCTGCTGATCATGGTCGCCACCGCGCAGGCGCTGACCGGCCTGGACTGCGCGGTTCGCCAGCGGCGGAACTGGAAGCTGAAGCACGTGTTTGCAGCGTTGATGATATTCCCTGTGGTGGATTCCGCTCTGCTGCGCGGGACGATCAGCAGCCCGTCGTCGGATGTAGCCAGCGCGATGGTCCAGCTCTCGCTGATGGTGTTGTTGCTGAGCTTTCTCCAGCGCAAGGACTATTCCGGCGCGCAGGCGTTCCACGAACTGGGGCTGATCGTTTTTCTAGCGGCGCTCGGCATCGCGATCAAGCTCAGTTCCGGGGCATTCAGCGCGGCGGCCGTGCTGCTGAGCGTGGGTGTGTGGCTAGCGCATCGCCGGCACGTGCCGCAGCGCGTGGTGAGCAGCCTCGCTGGGCTGGGGCTGATCGGTAGCGTAGTGCTGGTCCCGTGGATGGCGCGGGGCGTTGTGCTGAGCGGCTACCCGCTGTATCCCTCGACGGTGCTGGCCGCGCCGGTAAGTTGGTGCGTCCCAGCGGCCAGCGCGGAGTCCGAAGCGCGGTGGATTTACAGTTGGGCGCGCTGGCCGTCGCACCATCCGGACGAGGTCCTCAGCAGTTGGGATTGGCTCGATCCGTGGCTGGAGACGCAGCGCGACATCCCGACCGCGTATCTCCCGGCACTGATGGCGGTCGCCGCGGCGCTTCTTGTCGCGCTCCGCTTCGCGACCGATCGTCACGCATTGGCGCGGCCAGGGCTGGCGTGGGCGTTCCTGCTCCCCGCGACAGTTGCGGTGGGCGCGTGGTTTTTCAGCGCGCCGAACCCTCGCTTCGCCGTCCCGTCGCTTTATGGCACGGCGATCGGCGCGTGCTTGCTGGCAGTGTCGAGCTTCCAGCGCTCGACGCGGACCCTGTTGGCGGTCTTTCTGGTAGCGGCGCCGCTCGGCTGGCATTTACTCA
>Ga0134097_1002355_pt1 | contig 11698 bp, 7 predicted proteins | sample 8_3taG_FD_94450 | JGI IMG/M metagenome (GOLD analysis project Ga0134097, IMG submission 94450) | Switchgrass degrading microbial communities from high solid loading bioreactors in New Hampshire, USA - 8_30_10_142_A2 metaG | ecosystem: Engineered > Bioreactor > Semi-continuous > Anaerobic >... | reverse complement strand
GCGCTTGAAGCGATCGCGTATCAGGTGCGCGACGTGCTGGGGCTGATGGCGTCCGAAGCGGGGATGCCGCTGCGCACGGTTCACGGCGACGGCGGCGCGGTCAGCAACCGCTTCCTGATGCAATTCACCGCCGACATCACGCAACAGGCGCTGCGCGCGTCGTCCGTGCCGGAGCTATCGGCGCTCGGCGCGGTGCTGGCTGGCGGGCTGGGGATGGGCCTCTATGGCGACCTGGACGCGATCGAGCGGCTGCCGCTGGGGTTTGTGGATTACACGCCTGCCATGCCGCCACAGCAGGCCGACGCACTCTATGCCGGGTGGCAGGCGGCGGTCCGGCAGGTTCTGGCAGGCGGCGACGCGCGCTCTACCGAGCCTTCGCTGCCCGAAACACAACAAGCCATCATTGAGTGAATCTCGTAACATTTGAGGTGAAAAACACATGATCACGAACGGCAAGGATAAAATTAAGCTTGGCGTCATCATCGGAAACCGGGACTTCTTCCCGGATGCGCTCATCACAGACGGCCGGACCGAAGTGCTCGGCGTGCTGAACGAGCTGGGCATCGACTACGTGGTGCTCGACGAGCAGACGACACCCTTTGGCGCGGTCGAGACGTGGGAGCATGCCAAGGCGTGCGCGGCGTTGTTCCGCAAGCACGCCGACGAGATCGCCGGTATCCTGGTCAGCCTGCCGAACTTCGGCGACGAGAAGGCAGTTGCCGAGACGATCAAGCTCTCCGGGCTGCGCGTGCCGATTCTGGTGCAGGCGTTCCCTGACGACCTCGATAAGTTCAACGTCGAGCGGCGGCGCGATGCCTTCTGCGGCAAGATCTCCGTCTGCAACAACCTCTACCAGTACGGCTTCCCGTTCAGCGTGACCGAGCTGCACACCGTCCGCCCGAATACCGAAGCGTTCAAGGCGGACCTGCGCAAGTTCGCTGCAGTGTGCCGCGTGGTGAAGTTCCTGCCCAACGCGCGGCTCGGCGCGATCGGCGCGCGCCCGAACAACTTCAACACCACCCGCTACAGCGAAAAGCTGCTGCAGGCGTTCGGGATCAGCGTGCAGTCGGTCGACCTGTCCACGATCCTCGGCAAAGCCGCCCGCCTGGATGACAACGCTCCGGCGGTGAAGGAGAAGCTCGAGTCGATCCGCGCCTACGTGCCCACGACCGGCGTCCCCTCGCCCGCGCTCGTCAAGCAGGCGAAGCTCGGCGTCGTGATCGACAAGTGGATGACCGATCTGGACATCGACGCGACCGCGCTCCAGTGCTGGGACTCGCTGCAGCACAACTACGGCATCAACGCCTGCACGCTGATGAGCATGATGAGCCAGAGCCTGATGCCGAGCGCCTGCGAGGTGGACGTGACCGGCGCGGCGTCGATGTATGCGCTGTCGCTGGCGTCTGGCAAGCCGAGCGCGCTGGTCGACTGGAACAACAACTACGGCGACGATCCCGACAAGTGCGTGCTGTTCCACTGCGGCAACTGGGCGACCGAGTTCCTGGGCGAGCCGAAGATGGCTTACGCCGAAATCCTTTCGACCACGCTTGGACCGGAGAACACCTTCGGTACGGTCGCGGGCCGCACACCCGCCGGGCCGCTCGGCTTCGCGCGCATCACGACCGACGATCGCAACGGCGCGATCAAGGCGTATGTCGGCGACGGCGAATTCGTGGACGATCCGCTCGACACGTTCGGCAGCCGCGCGGTGGTTCGCGTGCCGGGGCTGCAAAGTCTGATGCGCTACGTCTGCAAAAATGGCTTCGAGCATCACGCCGCGATGACCTCTGCTCACGTCGGCGACGTGCTGGCCGAAGCGTTTGAGACGTACTTCGGCTGGGACACATATCATCACGTCGGCTAAAAGCAGCTAAACAGCGGTAAAGCAGCGAAAAGCAGCTTATAGCGCAGCGAAACCTTCCTTACTGCCTATAAGCTGCTTTTTTGCTGTCTGTAGCTGCTTCTTGCTGTTCTCGGCTGCTCTTGCTGCCCCCGGCTACTCTTCCGCGTAATGCAGCGGCAAAAAGACCTGAAAGCGCGTATCCCCCGGTTGCGAGAAGACCTGCAAATCTCCGCGATGGTCCTCAGTCACGATCCGGTACGCGATCTCCAGCCCCATGCCGGTCCCGTCCCCTATCCCTTTCGTCGTGAAGAACGGCTCGAAGATGCGATCCTGGATCTCCGGCGGGATACCGGGGCCGTCGTCCGCGATCTCGACCAGGATGTGATCGCCCTCAAGCGACGTGCGCAGCCAGATGCGCCCGCGCCCTTTCAGCGCGTCGATCGCGTTGTCGATCAGGTTCGTCCACACCTGGTTTAGCTGGCTGCCGTGCGCCGTGATGCGTGGCAGATTCGGGTCGTATTCGCGGATCACCTCGATCCCCGCCAGCTTGTGGCGCAGCATCGTCAGCGTATTGTCCAGCCCTTCGTGGACGTCGATCTCCTTCACGGGCGACTGATCCATGTAGCTGTACGCCCTGATCGCGCTGACCAGCTCGTGAATCCGCTCGGAACTCTGCGCGATTGTGTTCAGCACGTCCACCACCGTGATCATGCCTTCTAGCCACGTCAGCGCGTGGTCGAGCGCGCCGTCGCCCATCGTCGCCTTGAGGTCGTTAAGCTCGTCCACGGCGATCTGCGCGCGAACCAGCATTGGCGCAAGCTGCCACGCTTCGGGGATGCCGTGCGCCTCGATCCACGCGGCCAGGGCGTCTTCGCGGTCCGCTCGCTCCAGCGGATTGAGCCGGTCCGGTTCGGAGAGGCGTCTCATCAACTCGTTCTGCCGCTCGTTGAGATAGCGGTGCTGCTCCGGGGAAAAGCCCATCTCGTTCATGTGGAACACGAGCTTCTGAAGGCGGATCAGCACTTCGGGGAGCTGTCGCGCCGCCCGCACGCTGGCGGCCGCCGGGTTGTTGAGCTCGTGCGCCAGCCCGGCAGACAGCCGCCCCAGTGCGGTGAGCTTTTCTTCCTGGCGGACGGCCGCTTCCATCCGCCGCAGGCGTTCGGCCATCGTGCTGAGCAGGATGCGAATCAGCGGCGCGTCGTCGAAAATCTGCCGGAACAGGTCGATATCGAAGAACAGCAGGCGCGCGTCGGTCACCGTGCGGACCGTCGCCATCGGCGGGAAGCCGGTCATCACGGAGATCTCCCCGACAAAGTTCACCGGCTCCATGCGGCTGAGAGTCACCGTGCGCCCGCGAATCTGCTTGGTGACCGTCATCTCGCCCTCGAGCAGGATGTACAGCCCCTTCGCCTCGGCCCCTTCCTCGATCACGGTCGTCTCTTTGGGGAAGGTCACCTCGCGGCCCTGGGACATGATCATGCGGAACTGCTCGTCCGTCAGATCGGCGAAGGCGGGCGCGCGGCGCAGATCGTCCTCTCGCATCACAGGTTCCCAAGATACTGGTGCACGAACTGGACGACCATCGCGCCCTCACCGACCGCCGTGGCGATGCGCTTGACCGAGCCGTGACGCACATCTCCGGTCACAAAGATGCCGGGCACGCTGGTTTCAAACATGTACGGATCGCGGTCCAGCGGCCATTTTGAGGGGCGCGCCATACCGCCTTCGAGGTACGCGCCGCACATGATGAATCCCTGCGGATCGCACTCGACCACACCACAGATCCAGTCGGTCGGCGGGGTGGCGCCGATGAACACGAACAGCGCATCCGCCGGATACACCTCACGGTGCCCGTTTTGCTCGACGGCGATCGCTTCGAGGTGATCGCTGCCGTGCGCCTCGGCGATCCGCGTTTCGGTCATCACTCTGACGTTCGGGATCGCCTCAAGCTGGTCGATCAGGTAGCGTGACATGCTGGTCGCCAGCGTGGAGCCTCGCACCAGCAGCGTCACCTGGCGGGCGTGCTGCGAAAAGTACACCGCCGCCTGACCGGCCGAATTGCCCGCGCCGACAATGAACAAGTCCTGTCCCTCATAGGCGGGCGCTTCGCTCATCGTCGCGCCATAATACACGCCCGCTCCGGTCAGTTCGTTGACTCCCGGCACCTCGAGCATCCGGTACGTGACGCCGGTCGCAATCAGTAGCGCGTGACAGCTAATTTCACGCCCGTCCGACAGTGTGACGATGCGATATTGCCCTTCAATGCGGATCCCAACCGCTTCCACTGGCGACAGAATCTCCGCTCCGAAGCGCCGCGCCTGTGCCGTCGCCCGCCGCGCGAGATCCGCCCCGCTCAGCCCGACCGGAAAGCCGAGGTAGTTCTCGATCCGCGCGCTGGTGGCGGCCTGCCCACCGGGCGCCTGCTTCTCGATCAGCACCGTGCGCAGCCCTTCGGATGCCGCATACACTCCTGCCGCCAGCCCAGACGGCCCCGCGCCGATGATCGCCAGATCGTAGAACGGGCGCTGCGCGTGCATGCTGAGGCCGATCCGCTCCGCGATCGTGCTGGTGGACGGCCTGTCGAGGACCGAGCCGTCCGGGAAGATCACGACCGGGAACTGCGGATGCTCCAGGCCGGTCTGCTCGAGCAGCCGCTGCGCCTCGGTGGAGTGCGTGACATCCATCCAGTGAAAGGGGACCTGGTTAAGCGACAGGAACTGCCTGACCTCGTGCGAGGCGGGCGCCCACCGATAGCCGATGACGCGCAGGCCCTCGAACGGCGCGCGGTAGGCGGAGAGCCAGTCGTCGAGCAGGTCGTTCAGCACCGGGTAGAGCCGCTCTTCCGGCGGATGCCACGGTTTGAGCAGGTAATGATGGATGCCGACGTCGTTGATCGCGCGGATGGCGGCTTCGATGTCGGTGTACGCCGTCAGCAGGACGCGTTTGGCATCAGGAAAAATCTGGATCGCCTCAGCCAGAAACTCGACCCCGGTCATTTCCGGCATGCGCTGGTCGACCAGAAACAGCGCGACTGCCTCGCCACGCAGCTTCAGGTTCCGGATCGCTTCGAGCGCCGACTGGCCTGAGTCCGCCTGGAGCAGGCGGAAACGCCCGCCATACTCGTGCCGCAAATCTCGCCCAATGCTCTGCAACACGTTGGGATCGTCGTCTACGGTGAAGATTGCCGGTTTTGCCACGGTGGTGTGCCTTCGAGTAGTGGATGGGTGGGATGTTGCCGATGGTGTTCACTGATTATACAAGACCTGCCGTGATTTAAACATGGTCATTAAGCGAAGTAGTAACGCCTGCGTCCGCTGACCGGCGTGCAGGACGCGCGCTCAAAATCGCGCCGAGCGCATTGAACGCCCGGTACGTGATCGAACACATCCCAATGGAACGGCGCGCCGCTGCCCATGACCGTCGTCGACTAAGCGACCCGCGCCAGAACAGTGACGGGAGAGGTAGCGCGTGCCCCTCTCCCGTTTGCGTTTGACGGTGGCGTGCGGTCGTCAGGGCAAGCGATCGGGCGGTGTGGAGAACAGCTCCCGGCTGGCGAACAGCAGCACGCTATCGTGTGGAGCCAGCGTCACAGCGATCCGCTCGACCGGCTGCTCCCACGCGCGCCCGGACGGCCACTCGGTGATGTGCCACGCGCCCTCAAGCCCCAGCCGCGCCAGGGAATAGCTGCGCTGCGCGGGCGCGTCGCCGGTGTTGAAGACGAAGATCGCCGCGAGCGATGCGGGCTCGTCCCCGACCCTCTGACGCACCTGCACCGACACCGGATCGCCCGATCCGAGCAGCGGGAAGCGGCACAGCGCCCGTTCAGGCGAAAGCAGCAGCTTGAACAGCCGCACACGCTCGGCGGAAAGCTCATCGAGCGCGTCGCTCGTCATCACGACGCCCGCCGCCATCCCTGCGTAGATCGCCAGCGACCGCAGCTCGGACTCGCTCAGGTGGTGGAAGCGGTCGCGCAGCAGGATGCAGTCGGGATCGGCCTGCCACAGAATCCCGTTGGCGAAGTTGCGCGTCGCCTGATCGCGCAGCAGCGACTCGGCGGAATGGACGTCCTCACTGCCACGCCACTCCACGCCGACATCCCGCCCGATGCGCAGCCCGTCCACCAGCCCGACCGGCGCCCACAGCGGGCACCCGCAGCCGAGCCACGTCGCGTCGCCGATCTCCTCACGGATCATCTCCGCCACCTGCCGCCAGATCTCGACGCGCGTCAGGCCGGGCGTGTGCCAGACCGCGCGCTCCGGCCCGTAGACGGTCGGAAAATGCATAAAGTCGGTCTTGAAGTACTCGCAGCCCCACTCATGCCGCCACGTGCGGAACACCGTCCGCAGATAGTCGAACGCGTCTGGATGCGTCGTGTCGAGCGTGTAGTATTCCTCGCTGCGCTTGTGCCAGCGGAACTCACCATAGAACGTCATCACCGGCAGCGGATCGCCCGTCAGCCGGTCGCGCACCACCCAGTCGGGATGCTCGCGGTAGAGGCGGCTGCGGTTGCCGACCATCCACGGCCCGATCCACAACCCCGGCGTGAACCCGGCGGCGCGGATGTCGTCCAGCAGCGGCTTCATCCCGCGCGGGAACTGTGGCTTGACGAGCAGCCAGTCGCCCATTTCCGGCGTGAACCCGTCGTCGATCTGGAAGACCCGCAGCGGCAGATTCTCGCGATCGCGTACCGCGACCGCCCCGCGCAGATGCTCGAGGATGTTCTCTTCGGTGATCGCGGCGTAGAGGTTGTACCACGAGCACCAGCCAGTGATCGGCGTCTCCGGCACGCGCGGCGGCAGCGACGACGCAGCGGCGACGATCGCTGCCCAGGTGCGCAGCGCATCTTCCACGCCGGGGTGCTCAAAGATCACCAGCGCCTCGGACTCGCGCCGATCTCCCGCAGTCGTCTTGCGATCCCACACTGTTTCCACCGCCAGCGAGGGCGCTCCGCCCACGACCTCAACGCGGAACGTGTGCTGAAAGCGATCGTGCCGGTCGAAGCCGAGCACTACGCTCCCCTCGCCTTCGCGCGGCAGGAGCTGCGTCATCGCGTAGCCGGTGCGTGGCTCCCCTTCGACCACGGTGAGATAGCGCGAGCCGTCCCAACTGTAGTAACCGGTTTGCAGGTAAGCGCGCAGGTTCTCGACCACCTCGAAGCACACGCCGAATGAGTCGATCTCGACGCCGGGATCGCTTGCCAGCGTGTAGCGCATCTCCCACGTATCCGCGTCGCGGCGATGGACCGTCACGTCGAGCGCCGCGCCGCCCAGCCCTGGCGCGGTCATGCGGACCCGCACGCCGTCGCCACTCTCACGCACGTCGAGCCGCGCGCCGTCCAGCCGCACGCCATTCAGCATCGGAGTCAGCCCGCGCAGTGTGACCCGCGCCGACTCCAGCGCGACCTGCCCCGCCGAGGAGACGTGCAGCCTCATAGCACCACCTCTGCCCGTTGCTCGTTCGAGCGCACCGCCGCCAGCACTAAGTCGAGCGTCTTCGCCCCTTCGCGCAGGGGAACGCGCGTCTCGCCGTCGGTGCGGATCGCGCGCAACAGGTCTTCGATCAGCGCCAGCCGGAAGTCTTTGTCGGACGCGATCACGAGCGGCTCGCGCTCCGGCTCGGCGGTGAAGATGAACGTCGCCTGGTTGGCGTTGGTGAAATCAGCGGTCACTTTCTGAGCGACCAACCGGTAATCGTTAATCCACTTGCCAGGGATCGCACCGTTCGTCGCGTAGACCACGCCGAGCGCCCGGTTCTGGAAGCTGACAACCGTCGCGCTGACATCCTCGGCGGTGTAGTCCGGCACATCCTCGTGGAACAGGTTCTCCTGACGGCTGTAGACACTCACCGCATCGCCGAACAGATAGCGCAGCAGGTCGAAAATGTGGATCGCCTGCTCGACAAGCTGCCCGCCGGATTTTTCGCGCACGCGCCACCAATCCGCATGTAACGCGTTGCAGAAATAGCGCGCGCTCATCAGGCCGGGGCGGCCTGCCTCGCCGGAGTCGAGCAGCGCCTTCATCTGCTCGACGGCCGCGCCGAAGCGGAACATAAACCCGACCTGCGTCTTGACTCCTGCTTGCTCCGCCGCCTCGACCATGCGCCAGCCTTGCTCAGATGTCAGCGCAATCGGTTTCTCGATCAGCAGGTGCACGCCGCGCGCCGCCGCCTGCTCGACCTCGTCCGTATGGCCGTAAGGCGGCACCGCGACGACCAGCACATCCAGGTCCGCGCAGTCCAGCATCGTGACGTGATCGGTGAAAACGCCCGCCGCGCCGCCCGTGTACTGGTCGGCGTAGGCGCGCGCCTTCCACTCGTTGCGGTCGCAGAAGGCAACCAGCGTCGCCTCATCGGGCAGCGCCAGAAGGTTTTGCGCGTGCCGGTGCGCGTAGCTGCCACACCCCAGAATCCCAACTCGTAATGGCGTCATCGCTCGCTTACTCCGTTTCGCCCGAGAATTCCAGCACGGCTTGCAGCACATCATCCGGCGCCTGATCCAGCGTAGCGTAGAGTCCGGCAGCCTGCTCAAACGGCGCGCGGTGCGTGATCAGAGAACGCAGGTCCAGCAGCCCTTCGACCTGCAAGCGGATCGCTGTCTGCCACAGCCGCAGCTTGCTCCAGCGATATTGAAGCTCTGGATCGGTCCCGCTGATCTGAGAGCAGACGACGTTGATCCGGTTGTGATGGAACTCCTCGCCCAGAAACAGCCCCTGCGCCTCGCCCTGGAAGAAGCCCATCGCCACCACGCGCGCCGAGTACGCCGCCGCGCGGATCGCCTCGTTCAGCGCCACAGTCGAGCCGGTGACCTCGAAGACCACGTCCGCGCCACGCCCGCCAGTCAGGTCTTTGATCGCTTCCGCCACGCCCCCATCCGCCGCGTTGAGCGTGACGTGCGCGCCGTGCGCTTTGGCGGTGTCCAGCCGCGCCGGGAGCCGGTCAATCGCGATCACGTGCGCACCGGACTGCCGCGCCGCCTGCGCCACGATCTGCCCGAGCACGCCCAGCCCGAACACGGCGACCGTCTCGCCGATGCGGATCCGCCCGTCGTGCACGCCGTTGAGCCCCACCGCGCCAATGTGCGAGAAAATACCGAAGATCGGATCGGCTCCGGCAGGCATCAGGCGCGGGCGGACGTACTCGGCGGTGGCGACATGGTGTGTGCGGTGGCCCCACGTGCCAAACAGCAGCGCGCCAACCTCGATGTCGTCCACTTCGGCGCCCACCTCGACCACCTCGCCGACCTCTTCATAGCCCCACGTGCGGAGCGGGTAGGTGACCGACGCCTCTTCGCCGGGCAGAAATAGCCGCCGCTCTGCGTCCCAGCGTTTGTGCAGAAAGGGCGACGTGCCGCGATACTGCGCCAGCTCGGTCCCGGCGCTGATGCCCGAAAACAGCGTGCGGATACGAACCTCGTCTGGGGCAAGCGGCGCGTCGGGGACCTCTTCATACGCCACCTCGCGCGGCCCGGCCAGAACCAGCACCTTGCTCATGTTGAACGACTCCATTTGTGAAAAATTACTCAAAACGTTTCGGATCCAATTGTACCGCAGATCGGCTACCGGGCGGATAGGGATGTGAGCAATTGCCACGGAAAGCATACAAATGCTTGACGGGCGCGGGAAACTATGGTGAAATCGTATAACGTTATTTGTTTCAACTGGCCCACCCGGCCGGTGCGTGTAAGGATTCCGATGGCAGAACCTACAAATCGCAAAGCACCACGTTCAGTAACGATGAAGGATGTTGCGCGCCTGGCAGGCGTCTCGCAGCCGACCGTCTCGCGCGTGTTGAACAACACCAGCACCCCGATCGCCGTCAGCGAGGCGACGCGCGAAAAGGTGCTCAAAGCCGTCGCGGAGCTGGGCTATCGACCCAACATGACCGCGCGCAGCCTGCGCACCCAGCACACGCAGATGATCGCGCTGCTGATCGCGGACATCTCTAACGGCTTCTACCACCCCATCGCCCGCGCCGTGCAGGAAGTCGCGCGCGAGCACGACTACGACCTGCTGATTGCGGACAGCGACCACGACTACGAGAACGAAAAACACTTCTGCGAAGCGGTCATCCGCCGCCCGGTGGACGGGGTGATCGCCGTGCCGATTCACCTGGACGAGAACGACCTCGACCGTCTGACCACGCTCGCGCGGACGCCGGTCGTCGCGCTAGGGCAGCACGTCCAACACCCCGCCGTCGATGTAGTGGGCGTGGACGACCAGGCCGCGACCTGCGCCGCCGTCACCTGGCTGCTGACCGAGCGCGGCTATGAGACGGTCGGCTTTCTCGGCGTGCCGGAAAGCTACCCGCCCGGCCCGCGCCGCTTCCAGGGCTATCGCGACGCCCTCGCCGAAGCGGGGCGCACGCTCGACCCGCGCTTCGTCTACGAGGGCGACTTCTCACTTGAATCCGGCCGCCGCGCCGCCCGCACGCTACTCGAGCAGCCGGAATGGCCGCGCGCGATCTTCGCGATCAACGATCTGATGGCGATCGGGCTGATCCTGGAGCTGCGCGCCGCCGGGGTGCGCATCCCGGACGACCTGGCGGTGATGGGCTTTGACGACATCGCCGAGGCGCAGATCGTCAGCCCGGCGCTGACCACGGTCGCGCAAGACCCGGCAGACATCGGCCGCAAACTGGCGACCGCGCTGTTCGACCGGATCAGCGGGCGGGTGACCGGCCCGCACCGCATGATCGAAAGCTCCTGGCAGATCGTCCCGCGCGAATCGGCCTAGCGACCGCCCGCCGGATCAACACGCGACTCGCTGAGGTAGACTCTGCGTTCGCTCACGTCGACCGTTTGCCCGACGATCTCGAACGATCCGCTCAGGCGGATATCGTCCGACGACGCGCCGATCATCACCTCGATCGTGCCCGGTTCCACCACCCACCGCATCGACAGGTCGAGGAACGCAAGCTGGTTGACCGCCAGCGAGAAGGTGACCGTCTTCACCTCGCCCGGCTCTAGCGTCACCCGGCGGAAGCCCTTGAGTTCCTTGACCGGGCGCGTCACGCTCGACGCGACGTCGCGCACGTAAAGCTGCACGATCTCGTCGCCCGCCCGCTCGCCGACGTTCGCCACGTCCACCTGGATTGTGACCTGCTCATCTGCACGCGCCTCGCCCGCTGAAATCCGCAGATTGCGATACTCGAAACGCGTGTAGCTCAGCCCGTAGCCGAACGGGTACAGCGGTTTGGTGCTTAGCTCGACGTAGTCCACTTTCCAGTGCGAGCGCCCGCCCGACAGCTTGTGCCCGTAGAAGACCGGCACCTGCCCCACGTCGCGCGGGACGGAAATCGGCAGCTTGCCGCCGGGGGTGTAGTCACCAAACAGCACATCCGCGATAGCATTGGCGCCTTCCTCGCCGGGCAGCCACGCATGCACCAGCGCGGGGACGTGCTCGGCGATCCACGGGACGGCCTGCGGGCGCCCGCTTACCAGCACGACCACCACGGGCGTCCCCGTCGCGTGAACCGCCTCGACCAACTGCTGCTGAACGCCGGGCAGCCCAAGCTTCGCCCGATCCCGCGCCTCGCCGCAGGTGCAATCGTCCGTCAGGCCGGATTTCTCGCCCACCACCAGGATCGCCACATCCGACTGCCGCGCCAGCTCGACCGCTTCCGCGAATCCATCGGTGGACGTGTCGAGCACGGTCTTCACGCCGGGCGCATAGCGAACCTGCGCGCCATCGCCTACCTTCGCACGGATCGCGTCGAGCACGCTGATAATCGGCACGAAGTTCTCGATCAGGCGGATGCGATCGGGCCGCGCGCCGCCGGACGGGTTGTCGCTATGCTGTTCGAGGATCGTCTCGATGTGCGCAGGATACGCGTAGTCGCCGACGAGGTTCCGGATCACGT
>Ga0134097_1002349_pt1 | contig 11718 bp, 9 predicted proteins | sample 8_3taG_FD_94450 | JGI IMG/M metagenome (GOLD analysis project Ga0134097, IMG submission 94450) | Switchgrass degrading microbial communities from high solid loading bioreactors in New Hampshire, USA - 8_30_10_142_A2 metaG | ecosystem: Engineered > Bioreactor > Semi-continuous > Anaerobic >... | reverse complement strand
TTACGGAAATAAAGCCTTATCTGGATCTTGCAGAGATGCTCGGTAAAATTTATTATCAAGCTGAAAAGGGAAGAGTGCATAAAATTGAAATAGTATACAGCGGCGATCTTGCAGATATGGAAACCAGAGTATTCTCACTTTCTGTGCTGAAAGGTTTCCTTGATCCTGTTATTAAAGAAAAAGTAAATTATGTAAATGCAGAGTTGATGCTTAAAAACATGGGAATAGAGCTTGTTGAAAGCAAGAGCTCATATCTTGACAAATATACTAATCTTATTACTGTAAAATATTATACAAAAGAGAGACAATTAAGCGTTTCCGGTACGGTGTTTGCAAAAGAAGAGATCAGAATCGTAGATTTCTTCGGTTACAAGTTGGATTTCGAACCTACGCCGCACGTATTGGCGATACAAAATATAGACAAACCCGGGATTATCGGTAAGATAGGAACAATACTCGGAGCTGCAAATATGAACATTGCAGCAATGCAGTGGAGTAGAAACCGTAAAGGCGAAAAAGCAGTTGCTTTTGTAAGTGTTGACGGTGAGGTAAGCGATCCGGTACTGGAAGAACTCAAAAAGATCGACGGAGTATTGAAGATATCAAGGCTGAACTTCTAGGAAGGTATAATTGAAATATAGCGTAGTTAAAGACATATACTGTTTCAGTGAAAATAGTATATGTCTTTTTTATAATCATAACCGGCTTCCGCAAAAAGGGCAGAATGAATATTCAGGATCCACTCTTGATTTACAGTTGGTACATATTCTATATGCATACTGATGTCCTGCTGGACGTAAATGCTCGTTTCTGATTTCAGGGGTCTGTCCTTTATCAAACTGTTGTCCTATTATAGGGTCAAGCTCATATATGCTGTTGCAGCAAGCAGTTTTAACATAGAACCTGTTATTCCATCTGAAAGCAGGTATAAAGAATATATGGAGATACGAGTACATTTTAGTGATTTCATAATGTGTCATCGATCCGCATGAAGGACAGATTGTATTATTATATATGCCAATTTGTTTTTGAGCTTCCTGGATTCCAAATATACCTATAAAAAACACAGGTATCACTCTCCTTTATTTCAGTATATATAAATCATATGTTTATATGCAAGGCTTTGTTTAGTCTTTAAATATAACTTTAGAGTAATGCCGGATCTAATAGTATACAAATGTTATTTGTGTAAATAAATAATAAATTTATTAATTATAGAATATATGATATTGTTTTTACCAAAATAATAAAGTGTAATAAACATAAATAGGTTATTAATTTAATAATTAATTTTAAAAAACATGACATTTTATATTAAAATAAGCAAGCTTTTCGCAATTAATTCGTAAAATGATAATTTAATGACAGTAGTTTAATTTGACTTTTATACTCTCATTATGTTATTGTTATTGTTTGTAAAGTAAAAAGCTTATGCTTATCTTAATCCTTTCTGATTAGCAACATTTTTACTGGGAGTGAAATAATGAATAAAATAGGATTTGACAACGAAAAGTATTTGCAACTGCAATCGCAGAAGATTCTTGAGCGTATAGAATTTTTTGGTGGTAAACTATATCTGGAATTTGGGGGAAAACTCTTTGATGATTATCATGCTGCGAGAGTACTCCCAGGTTTTCAGCCTGACAGCAAGGTGAAAATGCTGATGCAGCTTAAAGATCAGGCTGAAATTGTTATTACCATAAATGCTGATGATATAGAAAAAAGTAAACGGCGAGGGGATTTAGGCATAACATACGACCTGGATGTGTTGCGCCTTATTGATGCTTTCCGTGAAATTGGTCTATATGTAGGAAGTGTGGTTATTACACAGTATCGTCAGCAATTTACTGCGGACTTATTTCAAAAAAGGTTAGTAAACCTCGGCATAAAGGTTTATAAACATTATCCGATTCCTGATTATCCTTCAAACATACCCTTAATTGTAAGCGATGAAGGATTTGGTAAGAATGATTACATAGAAACTACCCGTTCTCTTGTCGTGGTTACCGCACCCGGCCCGGGAAGCGGAAAGATGGCTACATGTTTATCACAGTTATATCATGATAATAAACGGGGTATAAAATCCGGTTATGCAAAGTTTGAAACTTTCCCAATATGGAATATTCCGTTAAGGCACCCTGTAAATCTTGCGTATGAGGCTGCAACTACAGATCTTAATGATGTTAATATGATTGACCCGTTCCACCTTGAAGCATATGGTGTTACTACGGTTAATTATAACAGGGATATTGAAATTTTCCCTGTTTTGAATGCAATATTTGAGAAGATAGCAGGCAAATCACCATATAAAAGCCCTACTGATATGGGCGTAAATATGGCCGGGTATTGCATTACTGACGATGAGGTAGTATGCCGTGCTTCAGAACAGGAGATTATTCGCAGGTACTATAATACCTGCTGTGCGCAAAAACAGGGATTGGCTGAGAGATCAGAAGTCTACAAGCTGGAACTTTTAATGAACCAATTGGGTATATCATCAAAGAACCGTCCTGCAGTACAGGCAGCATTGGATCGTGCCGAAGCTACTCATGGCCCTGCTGTGGCACTTCAGTTGAATGATGGGCGTATTGTTACAGGGAAAACAACTCCATTGCTAGGAGCCTCAGCAGCGTTAATATTAAACGCGTTAAAAGAGCTCGGCGGTATTCATCATGATATTCATCTCATATCACCGATTGTTATAGAACCTATACAGGTTTTGAAAGTGAAGCATATGGGTAATCGTAATCCTCGTTTACATACAGATGAGATATTGATTGCACTTTCAATTTGTGCTGCTACCAATCCAACTGCGGCACTGGCTTTGAAACAGCTTCCCAAACTGCGTGGATGCGAAGCGCATTCAACGGTTATTTTGTCCCGTGTGGATGAGAATGTTTTTCAGAAATTAGGCATAAACATAACATGTGAGCCTCAATACCAATCTAATAATAAAGTCTATCATAATTATTAATATTTAAGATAAAAAAGACTTGTGCAGCTTATTATGCTACGCAAGTTTTTTCTTTATATGTAACTTAATAAATGTTACTAAATAACGCTATCTAAATGCAAAGTAAACTGCGCCTATTATGCATAAAAATGAAAATACATAATTCAGCTTAAAACCTTCACCCAAATACACAACAGAAAATACTGCAAAAACTACAAGTGTTATAGCCTCCTGAATAATTTTAAGCTGAGCTGTTTCGAAGCTTTTTGAAGCAATTCTGTTTGCAGGGATCATGAAACAATATTCAAAAAATGCAATACCCCAGCTAATAAGAATAATAATGGGCAAGGGAGTTGAAGTGTTCTTAAAGTATTTTAAATTGCCATACCATGCAAAGGTCATAAAAATATTGGATATTACTAAAAGAAGAAACGTCCAAAATTTAATTATTGCTGACATGCTTTACTGCTCCTCTGTATTGTATATGCTTATCTGGATTATGTTTTGTGATTATTGCATGAAAAAAACCATCAACTTCCCGATGGTTCTTCCTTTGGTGCGAAGGACGGGACTTGAACCCGTACGGTCTCCCACACGCCCCTCAAACGTGCGCGTCTGCCAGTTCCGCCACCCTCGCATATTTAATTGTTTGCTAAATTTATAAAGGCCTTTGAAACTCGCTTGTTTCAAGCCTTTCATCTTAGCGGCATAATCAATTATACTAGCATAAAACCGTTATGTCAATACTTTTTTAAATAAAATTATGTCAAAAGTGCTTCAAATAAATAATATGTTGATAAATCAGGGCTGTACTGTTAAAATAAGCATATTGATATATAATATTAACGACTGCTGATTAATTATAAGTTTGATTTTAATTTAAACGGAACTAAGGGAGGAAAATTAATGGCAGGTTTTTTTAAGTTTTTGGATCCAAACAGGGACGGACCGGGTGTTCCGAAAGATGCTCCTCCAAAACCGAGGATAAAAGTGTTTTTTGAGGTATACTTCAGAAAGTTCTGGAACCTAGTTTTACTTAACATGTTATATTTAGTATTAAACTTTCCGGCTCTGATACTGGGATTTTTTATTTCAGGCTATTTCATGCAGAAGTTCTTATTGCAGAATGTAAATGCAGGAGACGAACTACTGGTTTTACAACAAAATCTTCATATAATTTTTGCAGTGGCGATTTTTTTAACATGTATGTCATTAGTGACCATTGGACCAGTACAGGCAGGGTTCACATATGTATTAAGAAACTATTCAAGAGAGGAACACGCGTTTATCTGGTGGGACTTTAAACAGGCGGCAAAGAAAAATTTTAAGCAGAGTCTTATTGTATCTGCAATTGATTTAGTGCTTACAATGCTTTTGGCAATAGATATAAATTATTATTATAATCCCGGTGAAAAGGGGATAGTATCAAATATTTTAAGTACTACCGTTCTGATGATAATTTTCTTATATATTATGATGCATATGTATATTTATCCGATGATGGTTACTTTTAACCTGAACATAAAGCAGCTTTATAAAAATGCTCTTATGCTGTCTATGGCTAAGTTCTTGCCTAACTTGCTTATTATTTCTGTTTGCGGATTAATTTGGTTTTTTGCTTTGTTTCTATATTCATTTGTATTTATTGTATTTTTCCTTTTTATATTATTCAGCCTGATAGGGTTTATTACTAACTTTTATGTATATCCTCAGTTGATAAAATATGTGCTTGATGAGCCTAAACCGGATAATGAAGGAAAAGAAGAGAAGCAACATAAGGAGAAAAGTGAAAAACAACATGAAAAGAAAGGTGAATAAAAAAGGAGCTTATGCTCCTTTTTTTATCAGTCCTTAATTATATCATTCATGCCATATAATCCCGGAGCTTTGTTATATATGAATTTGGCTGCCCGCAGCGCGCCGACACCGAATATCTCTTTTGACATTGCCTTATGATTTATTTCGATTATTTCATCATTTCCTGCGAATATAACTGAGTGTTCTCCTACTATGGTTCCTCCGCGTACTGCATGAATTCCTATCTCTTTTTTGCTTCTTTTCTTTCTTCTGGAATGCCTGTCATATATATATTCCTTTTTTTCTTCAAGAACCTCATTTAAAGCATCAGCGATTGCAAGTGCCGTACCGCTTGGAGCGTCAATTTTCTGATTGTGATGTTTTTCTACGATTTCTATATCGAAGTTGTTTTCCAACACCTTTGCGGCTTTCTTTACAAGGTCAATGAGCAGATTGACTCCCAATGACATGTTTGCTGAAAAGAAGACAGGTACTTTTTTTGATGCATCTTTTAAAGCTTTTATGTTTTCATTTGAAAGACCCGTAGTAGCTATTACAATTGGTATTTTCTTTGCAGTGCTGTATTCAAGCAGGGAATCCAGTGCATTGGGATTTGAAAAATCTATTATCACATCAACGCTTTCTTTAACTTCATTTATATTTTTATAAACGGGATAATTTCCATGGGAAGTGGTATTTATATCGCAGCCTGCTACAATCTGCATATCTTCCGTATCCAAAGCGAGCCTGGATATAACCTGCCCCATTTTCCCGTTACATCCTGATAGCAAAATCTTTATCATTTGAGTTCACATCCATTCTTAGATTAGTTATACTCACAAACTATGAAATACGTATTTTAATTAATATATGTATTATTTTAGGAGTCCATACTCAGTCATAGCTTTCTTAAGCATTTCAACAGTTTTTTCACTTGGCCCTACAAGAGGCATTCTGCATTTGCCTACATCCATGCCCATCAGGTTCATAGCTGCTTTTATCGGTATTGGGCTTACTTCTGCGAACAAAGCCTTAATCAATTTCAGGGCAGCCAGCTGTATATTTCGGCTTCCTTCCGTATCGCCGTTTAAAAATTTTATTACCATTTTGTGAGTGTCTGTAGGTATAATATTGGCCATTACCGATATTACACCCTTGCCTCCTAATGAAAGAAGCGGGATTACAAGGGCATCTTCACCTGAATATACAGTGATATTATCACCGCATAAATTTATTATTTCTCCAACCTGAGAAAGATTACATTCTTTTATACCTACTATATTTTCAATTTCAGATAATTCTTTAACTGTATTAGGGTCAATATTTAGATTTGTTCTTGACGGTACATTATACAGGATTACGGGTATTGATATACTTTCAGCAATTGCTTTAAAATGCTCATAAAGACCTCTTTGTGTTGTTTTATTGTAATAAGGAGTCACCGTAAGTATAGCGTCAGCACCGACTTCTTCCGCATATTTGCTTAATTCTATTGCATGACGTGTATCATTGCTGCCTGTACCTGCAATAACGGGCAATCTGCCTTTGACCTTTTCAACCGCGAATTTTATAACGGATTTATGTTCATCATCAGGCATAGTAGAAGCTTCTCCTGTTGTACCGCAAATAATTATAGCATCAGTGCTTTCTTTTACATGAAACTCTATTAATTCTTCCAGTTTATCAAAGTTTACTCCATCTTCAGTGAAAGGTGTTACCAAAGCAACACCGGAACCTACAAAAATTGGTTTTTTCATATTTTTACACCCTTTCTTAATTATTTATTAACTGCGGCTTCGCAAGGATTCAGCCTTATTTAATGGTTCAGGAAAAGGTCATACACATTGTATAAAGCTACAGGTGTTTTTCAGGCAACTATTATATATATGCTGTACTTCTAATAAATAAAAAAACTGGTATATGAGTACCAGTAGTTATTAACAGAAAATACAATTTATGTATTATTCTGTAAAACCGGTAGCTCTCCATCAAACCTTTGATGACAGTTGTACAACTATTAATCATACAACCAGAAATATGCTCTTTCGGGAGAGATATCTCTTCGGCACTTTTCCCTTTCGGACCATATCATCGACCCCGAAATCTCAATAGCCTTACTTATGAAAAATGCGCCTCTACCGTCAAAATATTCTTTTTCTTTTATAATATCATTGCAATAAGATAATGTCAAACTTTTTCCTTAAAATAAGCAGAGGCTGTTCTGTTTTATAAATTTTCCGGCTCTGATTCTGTAATTTGAATTGAGACAAATATCAATGTATGTTAAACTATATTATATGTTTATTTTTAAAATTAGCTGAGTCTATTACATATTATAGCAAATTGCGATAGATATCAAACATGCTGATGATTTGGTCTGAGTAATAAGACTTTTATACATGAATTGATTTGTATTGTCTATTATATGGGGGAAAAAATGAAAAAAATTACTTTGCTTATACTTGTAATATGTATGATATTTATTTTTGCTGCTTCGGGGACATTTTTGCATGTAAAGGCAGTAACTGTACCTGAAAAGGTAAGGATAGGCCTTTACTATAAATCTACAAGTCCTGTTCAGTTCAGCATATCAGCAGAAAAAGGACTTGAATTTGGTTCATCAGCAAGCGGGAATTTTACTCCGATTGCTGTTTTAGGGAAAACAGGGGAATCATTTCAAGTAAGAAAGGATACATATTTAGTCAGCAGTGGAGACGGATTGAAAGAATATTCACCTACTGCGTCAACAATGCCATCCGGAACAAAGACCGGGCCATACCATGTTAAGATAGGCGGAAGCTTAAGTGACATGGCTGTTGCCGTTAAAAAAGCGGAAGAACTCAAACAGAAAGGTATTGATGCATACCCCGTATATGAGGACAGCTGGCAGGTCTGGGCAGGATTTTACACTGATGCTTCTACTGCACAATCGAATATTGAAAAGGTTATTAAACCTAAGGCAGGTTCCGAAACCTTAACCCTTATAACTCCACCTGCCGTAAATAACGGGGTGCTGTCATCAGAAAGGGTTGTGGTATTGTATGCTTCAGGAAATGTTGCATTTCTGTTTGGCAGCCAGAAAGGTTCGGCTCTAGGTATACGTGCAGCATCCGATAACAGCTCCCGGATTGTTAAGTTAAATACAAGAAGGTATAGAGGAGAAATTATAGTCAGAAGGCTTAAAGACAGTGACATGACTGTTGTAAATCAATTAACTTTAAATCAATATTTATACAGCGTAGTTCCGGCTGAAATAGGAGGCAAGTCACCAGCGGAAGCATTAAAAGCTCAGGCTGTGGCAGCCAGAACATATGCTGTAAAGAATATTAAAAAGCATAATGCATATCAGTTTGATCTATGTTCAACAACAGACTGCCAGGCGTATTATGGTGTTGATTATGAAACGGCTGAATCCATTAATGCTGTTGAAGCTACTACTGGCAAAGTTATAACATATAAAGGTCAGCTAATTGAAGCCACGTATTTTGCTTCTGACGGAGGAAGAACTGAGGACTCGGAAAATGTATGGCTGAATAAGGTGGATTACCTAAGAAGCGTGGAGGATCCATATGAGTCGCAGGATGCGCCTAGTTTGAATTGGACGGCTGTATTTACTGCTGAACAAATCAAAAACTTATTCGGAGGATCACTTGGCGATATTTTATCAGTCGAGGTTACCAAACGTTCTGCTGCCGGCAGGGCAATAGAGGTAGTGGTAAAAGGAACATTGGGTTCTAAAACTTTGCAAAAGGAATCTTGCAGGACAGCTTTTGGTTCTGCGGTAAAAAGCCAGTTATACACAATAGTCACGGATACGGGAACTATAGCCAAATCCAGAGATTCACAGGCCATGCTTGCAACTGTTGAAGGTAAAAAAGTAGTAACGGCTGATGGATTAAAAACTATTAATATCGCTAAAGAGAATATTTCAGTAATAGGTGCTGACGGAAATGTGAAAAAACTGCCTGTCGGCATACCTAAGACATATACCTTTATCGGCAAAGGTTCAGGCCATGCTGTAGGTATGAGCCAGGAAGGCGCGATAGGAATGGCAAAGGCAGGAAAGAGTTATATTGAGATATTAAAGCATTTCTATACAGGGGTGGAGATAGAGTAAGGTTTATATTTAAAAATTAGAGGCATTTTCTGCGTCAATATCCTCTTCAAGGACCTTACCGGCCTTTTTAATTTTCCTTCAAGTTTTGCTATGCGGATATTCTGGTTGCCAAATTCTGCCCTGTCTACCTGGTTGCTATGTTCTATTGCTCTTACAATTTCATAAATCTCATCCTGACGGATTTCAAATTTTTTGAATCTATCTTGCATCTCATTTCTTAAAGAAGTAATCTCTTCATGTAATTCATTCTTAAATGAAATAAGTTTTTTATCAACGTCATCTTTACAGAAGCAATTTCTTCTTGAAACTCATTTCTTACAGAAGCAAGCTCTTTTTGAAATTCATTTCTTACTGAAACAAATTCTTTTTAATTAATGAAAACTCTTTGTTTGTAACATTTCTGAGAGAAGCTATCTCTCCTAAGACCTTCTTTTGAAATTCCTCATATGTAATTTATTATAACCTCCAGACTTATCCATACATAAATATTAAAATTATAAGAATGAATTTTGTTTGGCTGAATTTATAAATAAAATGGCTGCACATTTATGTTAACTAAACAGAAATGTGCAGCCCTCTGTATTTATTGCATTAATCTACTCAAAAAACTCTTTGTACAATGCGCGTACGGCTTTAACTGAATCTTCTGATTTTATACCGAACATCATGCTTATTTCGGAAGATCCCTGGTTTATCATTTCAAGATTAACTGATTCTTTTGCCAGTGCGGTAGCAGCTCTTGCTGCTATACCTATAGTATTGCGCATACCTTCGCCGACTATTATTATCATTGAAAGATCATGTTCGATGTTGATTTCATCAACATTTAATTCATCTCTTATACGTTTTATTATTCTTTCTTCTTTTTCAGAATCAATTTGTTTTTCCTTTAATATAACCGATATATTGTCTATTCCTGAAGGAGTATGCTCATATGATATCCCTTCTTCTTCAAGTATTTGCAACAGACGGCGCCCAAAACCTATTTCACGGTTCATCATGTACTTGCTTAAATTTATGCTGCAAAAACCTCCGTCGCAAGCTATTCCAACCACATGACCGGGAGAAAGCTCTCTGGTAGTCGCAATAATGGTACCCGGAGCAGACGGATTATTGGTATTCTTTATGTTTACAGGTATTCCTGCACGGAATACAGGCGCAAGTGTTTCTTCATGTAAAACTGTGAAACCTGCATAGGAAAGCTCACGCATTTCTCTATAGGTTATATGAGATATAGGTTTGGGGTTATCGATGATGTTTGGATTTGCTACAAATACTGAATCAACATCGGTAAAGTTCTCATACATATCAGCATTTACAGCGCAAGCAAGTATGGAACCTGTTATATCGGATCCTCCTCTTGGGAAGGTAACAACCTTTCCGTCTTTTGAGTATCCGAAGAAGCCAGGGAAAATCATTAACTTATCATTATTTTTAAGCTGTGCAAGTTTTTCATATGATTCCGGAAGTACCTGTGCATTTCCCGGATCTGATGTCAGAATAAGTCCTGCATCTTTAGGATTGATGTATTCAGCGTCGTATCCTATGCTTTTCAGATAGCAGGCTATTAATTTCGCAGAGTTGTCTTCACCTGCGGCCTTAAGTGAATCCATAAATGCCCCGGTATCAGTCTTGTCACCGTTTAAACGGTTTTCCAGATCTTCTTTAATCTGATTTACTATATCCTGTCCCAGGGATAAATCCTGTGCAATTTCTGCATATCGTGCAACTACCGCATCCAGTTCCTTCTGAGCTGAACCGGTTTTTAATTGCTGTTCCGCACATGCAATAAGAAGGTCAGTTACCTTTATGTCATCTTTAAAGCGTTTTCCAGGAGCAGAAACAACTATAAGCCTTCTTTAAGGATCCGATGTAATTATATTACAGACTTTTTTGATTTGTTCTGCATTGGCTAGAGAAGTTCCACCAAATTTTGCTACTTTCATTAATAAAGCCTCCAGTATAAAGTTATTTTAATTTATTTATCAATCATGCCTGTTAGAGTAACTTGTTCCTAAACTTCAAGGCACAACAGTCATTGACTTTAGCTGCTGTGTTCCAATTTAAATACGAAACACTTAAATTTTTCTAAAACATTATATAAAAAACTGGCGAAGATGACAATAATATTATTTAATAATCCAAAGTTTAATATAAAATTTGTAATACCCTTGTAAATATTGATAAATTAATGTATCATTATTTTCTATAAAATAAATTACAATTAATATATATTTTGCAGAAGATAATTCGATTTATAAAAACTAATAAAAATGATTTTCTGCTATGGATTATAATTAATTAACCTGGTGTTAATCATATTAATGTATGAAAAAGGTGTACGATAAAGCATATGGAAAAACTGAGTTTAAAAGATTTTTATTATGAACTGCCTGAAGAGCTTATTGCGCAGGAACCTTTAAAAGAACGCCACATGTCCAGGCTGATGGTATTAAATAAAACTACCGGTGAGATTACTCATAAAAGGTTCAAAGATATTATAGATTATCTGGATAGGGGAGACTGTCTTGTTCTGAATGATACAAGGGTTATACCTGCCAGGCTCCTTGGTGAAAAGGAAGGTACCGGAGGAAAAATTGAATTTGTGCTGCTAAAGAAGATTAAGGATGACATCTGGGAGGTTATTCTGAAACCAGGGAAACGTGCTAAAAAAGGCAGCAGATTTGTTTTCGGCGGAGGGCTTCTTAAAGCTGAAGTGCTTGATATAGGTGAGCAGGGCAACAGATATGTCAAATTTGAATACGAAGGAATTTTTGAACAGGTACTTGATAAGGTTGGAATTATGTCTTTGCCTCCGTATATAAAACATGAGCTTAAGGATAAGGAAAGA
>Ga0134097_1002339_pt1 | contig 11745 bp, 9 predicted proteins | sample 8_3taG_FD_94450 | JGI IMG/M metagenome (GOLD analysis project Ga0134097, IMG submission 94450) | Switchgrass degrading microbial communities from high solid loading bioreactors in New Hampshire, USA - 8_30_10_142_A2 metaG | ecosystem: Engineered > Bioreactor > Semi-continuous > Anaerobic >... | reverse complement strand
TTGATGCTGCATTATCAGCCGCACATTTTCCTCTTATTGATCCCGTTCCGTTGCTCGATCCTCTTTCACTTCTTAATCCTTTTCTATTGCTTAATCCTTTCGTATATGCCCTTCATGTATTTATACGTATAAATTGCTGCTTAGGTGACACGGTATATGCGACTGTAAAGCATTTGCGTCAAAACAAAGCTCTCGCGATGACAAAATACTTGCGACTACAAAGCATGCATGCTGATAAAGTATAGGCTGACAAGCCACTCTCGATGGCAATGCATGCTCTATGACAAGATAAGCATGTCAGCAAGGCATACGCAACAACATGGTAACAATAGTAGGCCTGCTGAATGCCAATCTATACGAGCACTAACTTAACCAACCCTCATTTATACGTATAAATTAAGCTGTAAATAAACGGGGACGTGCTATTTAATATCTTCATCCGATGCCGCACGGCTTCACATATAATCCGCTTTATTTATACGTATAAATTTTAAAGCATATAAGCCGGTTTGTCAATATCAACCAGCCAAAAAGTTGAAAAGGCAGCTCAAGCTGCCTTTTCTCTGAATCCTCATCGCCCTGTACCAGCATATACGGAATCTTCTCCGGCCGAACCGCCCTCATTTGGGAAAGGCTCAGCCTATAGATTTGGTGCGAATCTCCTTCTGTATCATATTCATGAACTCATCAAGGGACATGGCGCCAATGTCTCCCTTACCCCGGGCCCTTACCGCCACCGTTCCATTTTCCTGCTCCTTATCGCCCAGCACCAGCATATAAGGGATCTTTTCCAGCTGGGCTTCCCTCACCTTGTATCCAATCTTCTCGTTCCTCAGGTCGGTCTCCACCCTGATATCGGCATCACTGAGCCTGGCAGCCACCTGCTCCGCATAGGCATTTGCCCTATCGGTGACGGTGAGTACGCGCACCTGTATCGGCGCCAGCCATGTTGGGAAGGCCCCCGCAAAGTGCTCTATCAGTATACCTATAAACCGCTCGATGCTACCGAATACCACACGGTGTATCATCACCGGGCGGTGCTTCTCCCCATCCGGGCCGACATAGGTCAGGTCAAACCTCTCCGGCATCTGGAAATCCAGCTGGATGGTCCCGCACTGCCACGTCCTGCCTATGCTGTCTTCCAGATGGAAGTCAATTTTGGGCCCGTAAAAAGCCCCGTCCCCTTCGTTGATCTTGTATTCCAAACCCTTGGCCTCCAGGGCCTCCTTCAGCGCGTTGGTGGCCCGCTCCCAGTCCTCATCCGAGCCCATGGAGTTCTCCGGCCTGGTGGACAGCTCCACGTGGTACTTAAACCCGAATATACCGTAAAAATAGTCGACCAGATCAATGACGCCCAGGATCTCATCCTTTATCTGCTCGGGCAACATAAATATATGGGCATCGTCCTGGGTGAAGCAGCGCACCCGCATAAGCCCATGCAGCACGCCCGACAGCTCATGCCGATGAACAAGCCCCAGCTCTGCTACCCTGAGGGGCAGGTCCCTGTAGCTGTGTATCTTGCGCTTGTAAAGGATCATGCTGCCCGGACAGTTCATGGGCTTTATAGCATAGTCCTCGCCGTCAATCTTGGTGAAATACATGTTTTCGCGATAATGGTCCCAGTGGCCGGACCGGATCCATAGATCGCGGTTCAGTATTATGGGCGTCTTTATCTCCTGATAGCCCCTCTTGTAGTGCTCTTTTCTCCAGAAATCCTCCAGCGTGTTACGAAGGATCATGCCCTTCGGATGGAAGAAGGGAAAGCCCGGCCCCTCCTCATGAAGGCTGAAGAGATCCAGCTCCTTACCCAGCTTTCTGTGGTCCCTCTTCTTTGCCTCCTCAAGGCGCTGCAGGTACTCATCCAGCTGGCTCTTCTTGGGGAATGAAATGCCGTATATCCGCTGCAGCATCTTGTTCCTCTCATCGCCGCGCCAGTAAGCCCCGGCCACGCTGAGCAGCTTTATGGCCTTAACCATGCCCGTGGAGGGAAGGTGCGGGCCGCTGCACAGGTCCACAAAATCCCCCTGTCTGTAAAAGGAAATCTCGGAGCCTTCCGGTATGTCTCCAATGAGCTCCACCTTATACGGTTCACCCTTCTCCTTTACAAATTCGATGGCCTGCTCCCTGGGCAGCACAAACCTCTCAAGGGGCAAATCCTCCTTGACTATCCTGTTCATTTCCTCTTCGATGGCCTGCAAATCCTCCGGCGAAAACGGCTTTTCCACATCGAAATCATAATAAAATCCGTTATCTATGGCAGGCCCGATGCTAAGCTTGGCATCTGGGAACAGCCTTTTCACGGCCTGGGCCATGATGTGAGATGAGGTATGCCAGAAAGTCTTCTTCCCTTCATCATCATCGAAGGTCAGTATATTGAGCTGGCAGTCCTCGGATATTTTTGCCGACAGATCAACGGTGCGCCCGTTCACCTGCGCTGCCACAGCCGATTTGGCCAGCTTCATGCTTATATCCTTTACTATATCGGCTATGGCCGTTCCTTCGGGATACTGCTTTACCGAGCCGTCTTTCAACACCACATTCACCATACCGTCTTCATCCTTTCATATAAAAATATAACTTTATAAACGTCAATACAGGCATATAAAGACCGGAATATCATTTATATAGGCAATTAAAAAACCTCTCATCCCATAAAGGGACGAGAGGCTGCCCGCGGTTCCACCCTTATTGGTCCACAAAATAAGGACCCACCTCCATCGGCCGTTAACGGAGCCATCCGCCATGCTCAAAGGGTGGTCTTCAACTGGGCCTAGTGCGGGATGCTTCCAGCCTCAGGCATCCCTTCTCTATCACCGGTTTCCAGCCTACTCTTCCTTATCATCGCATGTAAGCCATTGACTTCAGCCTAGTTTGGAAATATTATAATCGAGCATCACCCGTAAGTCAAGACCCTTTCTTTATTTCAATTCTGCGGATATAGCCCTTCGTGGCACATAACCACCTTACCCCTGAAGACCTTATTTATGGTGTTTAACAGCTCGGTATTCTTTATCTTGTCGCACCCGTGTATGGTAATCTTGCTGGGCGCTATGGTTATCAGCGAGCTTATGAGCAAATCGTCATAGCTCATCTCTGTATCCGATATCTCCCTGGCCAGCTCCTTCAATATGTCGTTGTTTATGACCCTCATGCTGTCATCCAGCAGTATATATCTTCTATCATCGTCCACCAGCACGTGGACCTCCCTCACCTTTGGCTCCTGGATCTCCACGAAGTACCTGAGCAGCTTGATAAACTCGTTGTATTCCCTTTCCACCAGCAATTCCTCTATTATTTTATCTACAATTTCTACCATTTCCCTGGTAAAATCCTTCAGCCTAAACCGGATAAAACCCTCTACGATGAGCTCGTTGTGCGCATCCAGGTGGTCCAAAATTCGCTGCCTGATTGGGTTGCGCCATTTATTCTTCAACTGGTTAAACTGGTTCTCGTACTCTTTCCCTTCAAAAATGGCATTTAATACTTCCTGCCTTATCTGTTCCCTGTCATCATTTTCATAATAAAAATATTCGCTTTTTATAACCCTCTCAATCATCATCTGCTGTAGGTCGTTTACGATAAAATCCGACAGGATATCGGCTAAGCGTTGTTTGAGATTATCCCTCAACTGGCTCCATGCCCCATAGCTGTCGGATTGGCCGGTCATATAATTTATGAACAGCAGGTTGCCTGCTTTTCTTTCCTCAATTTTATACCCCTGGAACCGGATATCTTCCATTTTTTCTATAACCGAATTCATAAGGCCAAGGTTGCGTTCTTCAAATCCAATGGAAAAAAAGTGCATCACACCACTCCCTTCATTTAGATCCCTTGACCCAATTGGCTTCTCGACCGATTCACGCCGATTCTCGGTAAACATTATATGCTTTATTCGCTAAATAGTTGATTCGTATTAGTAGTATTCCCAACAACGCGTCAATTTCATGATGCATTAAATGGTTACATAGTACGATATTGACATTAAAAAATAAAAATTGGGAACGAACTTAAAAAAGCTCGTCCCCAATCTCATCGCGCAAGTACTATGATTACAGCCGACATCCATCATCCAATCCCTGACCGATCCTTTTATATATGCCAACCCTCTCATTGAGGTCGGGATACCGGCGCACGATATCCGGGGAAAACATCCCCTTGCTTATATCACAGGTTGCCATCTTTTCATGTCCGATTAAAGCCCATGTGGCGTCTATCAGATTTTTAAACTCCTCTTTTCTCAAATGGGTGCATACAAAGGACTGTCTTGGGGAGTTTATATCCTCACCGCTAATCTGGAAAAATCCATAATGTTCGCACAAACCCTTTACCCTTTTCAGCTGCTGTATGGTGTTGCGCGAGGGCATGTAGGTCACCGCATTAAATCCCAGCTGGCCTATTACCTCAAAAAGCAATTCAAGATAATCGTCTTCAAACTTCTGGCTTTTCTTATCCCCGGTAACCGAATCTCCAACATCGCCTAAATAGGCATAGGCCAGAATTGCTCCCGTATCTCTGGCCAGCTCAACCACTTCCCTTATATCGGGACATTCCAGGGTAGCATCAATATAAAATCGCGGGACCAGATCGCTCTTTAAAGCCCCCAGCAGGTCATATTCGTAAAACCGGTTGTTAGAATCCTTAAGATACCCTTCCACCCTCGGATTGAGCTCCAGCCCTAAATCCTTCATCAAAAAATCGACCAGGACCTGACCCTTCCCGAATTTAGCCACCAGCTTAAGCGACAGGGCATACAGCAGGTGGCGCTCGGTTATGCTTCCCCCTTCATGGCTTTTTGATAACGGCACGACGTCTTCCTCAAAGCTGAGGTGGATTCCAAACGGCTGAAAGATCCGGTTGATCTCATCCACCATAAGGGCATTACGCTTATTCCGCTCCCTGACGTAAGGAACAAAAAAGTCCCTTATCCTATCGATCCGGGTGTGCGGAATGCCGTGTATGGCCACATAGGCAATGGACTTCTGATCCGGGTTGTTGATCCTCCTGCCTTTCAAGGGGGTGTCTGAAAAGTCAGCCCTGCATTCCACTCCTATGGTGGTGGCTATGCCCGCAATCCTTCCCGCTTCGATGAACTCCATGGCCCCGCTTATGGAATCATGGTCCATAATGCCGGCGGTTTTAAGCCCCGCCCTGTAAGCCATCCATATGGCCTTGGTAGGAGAATAGGGCGAAAAGGAATATGTAGTGTGTATGTGGTTGTTGACATCATCGCCCTGCCGCGGCTTTTCTATGTCCCCCTTTTGCACCTTTTGCATAAGCGCTCTTAAAGCCCGCAATCTAACGCCTACATCATCATGATTTAACTGCTCTTCATACATCACGGCCTCAGCATCCATGATAGATACCCCCACTCATTTGATTTATTGCCGTTCTACTTCACCGGCTGTGTATAGGCAGCGGTATCAGCGTTAACCGCATAGAAAAGGGCCTGTCATGCATATGTCATCGTCCCTACCTTCTTATATATTATATCAGATTACAGGATAATTGAATATGTTGTTATTGCCATACTCGCCATGATTCTATATCACCATATACAAAAACCTCCGCTAAAGGGAGGCATGCTATTATCGTAAAATATATGATCGTTATGCCCTCTCATTTTCCCAGATACACAATTCCGCTTGGGTTTTTGCCAACCCGAATATTGCCTATTTTCTTGCCCGCTTTCCAGTCCACCACGCATACGCAGCCTTCCTTAGCAGCCGTTACGTATGCATATATCCCTTCTTGATCCAGCGCTATATCGCATACGGTTTCCCCAATATCGGCGGCGTGCACCACCGACCTGGAAGCCAAGTCTACAACCTCCAACCTGCCCGCTTCACAGGAAGTGACGAGCAAACAGCTCCCATCCCTGCTCTCCAGTATCTTATGGGGAATACATCCCACGTCGATCTCATGGCAAATTACACCTTCATGCGGGTCTATCAGCAACACCCTGTTAAACAGCTTATGGCTATGAAAATAACATCCCGCATAGAGGATGTCACCTTTCGAGCTGAATTTAACCTGAACCGGATAACCCTCGATCACCATCTTTTTCACCAACGTATACCCTTCGGTTTCCACAAGCCATATATCCTGGGAATTGATATGGGCAATGGCCAAAAGAGGAAGGTGCGGATGGCAGTCAATCCCCTGTGGCGCTGAGCCTACGGGTATTTGGCTTACCACATTGAATTCATCGCCGTTTTGTATAACCGAAATAGAGTCGGAATCGGCATTGGTAACGTAAACGGCGTGCATCCTGTTGCACACGGCGATGGAGCTGGGGCAGCGTCCAACTGGCAGGATTTCTTCTACAACGCCGCTATCCAAGTCAAGGCATGCCAGAGAACTATCAAAGGCATTGACTACCAGCAGGGTTGGGGAATAATTAAACCTGACAAGGGCGCCCGGTCCCGTCCCGGCTTCCAGATAAATACGATATTCTTCCCTCCCGAGATGAGGGTTTATAAAAGATATGCTATCTTCTCCTTTGTTGGCAACCGCAATCTTTCCCCGCCATATCATAAAACAAATACCCCCATCGGAATTTCTCCACAACAAGCGGTTACTTCATTATATGACCGCCCGCTGCAGAAGGTACCCAACAGGGGTTAAAGCCTTCACGTTAAGATTTCATATACGGGGATATAAAATTCGCTCCAGCAATTGCCTGCCGTTTAAACTCACGCTTCTTCTTCTGGCCTCTTTCAGCAGGGAAACATAGATGCTTTTAAGCCACCGCACCCTTTCACGGTCCCAATGAGAGGCCTCGGCTCTTTTCCAGAGCACCAGTGCCGTATGCACCACATCCAGGAACACATCGTTTTCATCCTTTTTAATATCGCCATTTTGCACCATACCACCAACTCTCATTTAACCTTTAAGTCGTTACAGTAAATATCTATGATGGCATGGCCAATAAAATTCGCATGTCTACTTAAAAAACGAGAATATCTCATCCGGTCTGGCGACACGGAACTTAAGATGGGCTCAGCAACCCGCGAATCCTTCCTATTAAATATAGAGATCCGGTAAACAGCAGCACTCCATCCCGGGCCACCTTTCCAAGCCCCATGGCAGTCGCTCTTTCTACATCGGGCTCCACCGTCACATCCCGGCAATACCTCTTAACCTTAACTGCCAGCTCAGCAGGATCCATAGCCCTGGGACTGTCAGGCCTGGTCACGATGATCGACTCTGCCAGAGGGCAGATATGTTTCACTATCGCATCGATGTCCTTATCCTTCAGTATGCCCATGACCAGCGTCACGGGCTTTCCCCCAAAATACTCCTTAATGGCACCGGCCAAAGCCTGGGCACCCGATTCGTTATGCGCCCCATCCAAAATCACATAAGGCTGGTGCCCCAGCACCTCCAGGCGCCCCGGCCAAAATGCGCGTTCCATACCCCTATACACCGCATCATCGAGAATGGCAAAGCCCTCCCGCCTCAATGCGGCTACAGCGGTCAGGGCGGTAGCAGCATTGAGTATCTGGTGACGGCCCGTCAACCGAATGACCACGTTCGAAAAATTATCCCCGCCAAATGAGTAATTGAAAACCTGCCTTCCCACCTCGGAAGCTATAACCTGTATCCCGCTCCTGTTCACCTCAAACAGAGGGGCATTGCGTTCCCGTGCCACCCTCTTTATTACATCCGTGGCTTCGGGCAGCTGCGGGTATGTCACCACCGGCCTGCCCTGCTTTATGATGCCCGCCTTTTCAAATGCAATCTTGCCCAGCGTATCCCCCAGCACGTCCATGTGGTCATAGCTTATGGATGTTATAACCGAGACTATGGGGTTTACCACATTTGTAGCATCAAAGCGCCCGCCCAACCCCACCTCCACCACCGCGCAGTCCACTTCCCTTTCGGCAAAATAGGCAAAGCCTATGGCGGTGACTATCTCAAACTCTGTGGGGTGGTTTTTCCCCTCGCTTACCATTTCCTCCACTTTCTCCTTAACCCGCTGGGTTATGCGGGCCAGGTGGTCATGCTCGATCTCCTTTAAATCCACCTGAATCCTCTCGGTAAACCTTTCGAGGTATGGGGATATAAACATCCCCACCCTGTAGCCGGCCTCATGCAGCACATGGGTCAGCATGGAAGTGACAGAGCCCTTTCCGTTGGTCCCGGCCACGTGTACCACGCCAAACCGCTCATGGGGATTATCCAGGCGACGCAACAAATCCTTTATATTCTCAAGCCCCAGCTTGGAGCCAAACCTGTAAGTGCTGTGTATATACTCGAGCGCTTCTTCATAGTTCATTCAGGTATCCCCCTGCCAACTTACTTCTTCATGCCGCTGAGCGCCTCAATACGGCTCAACACCTTGGCCATCATATCCTGGTACTTTGCCTGCTTCTTTCGTTCTTCCTCCACCACAGCCGGAGGCGCTTTCTCCACAAAATTGCGGTTGGAAAGCTTAGCTTCTACCCGCGCCAGCTCCTTCTCGAGATTGGCCTTCTCCTTGAGCAGGCGTTCCATCTCTTTCTCGATATCGACCAGGTCTTCAAGGGGCATGAATATCTGCGCTCTATCGGTCACGGCGGAGACGGCATTGGAAGGTATGCCCTCCCTATCCCGCTTTAGCACTACTTCGGAAGCCCATGCCAGCTTTTCAAAGTATGCCGTGCTGCTTGCAAAGATGTCCATCCAATCGTCGTTGACCACCAGTATCACCTTAGCCCTGCGGGAAGGCGGCACCTCCATCTCCGCCCTTACATTCCTGATGCTCCTTATGGCATTCATCACGGCAGCCATCTGCTCCTCGGCCTTAGCATCTATCTCCTCTTCCTTTACCTTCGGCCAGGATGAAACCATGATGCTATCGCACTCCCGATTGGGCAGGTGCTGCCATATCTCCTCGGTGATAAACGGCATGAACGGATGCAGCAGCTTCAGGATACTGGCCAGCACATAGGTTAGGGTATACAGCTTGGATTCTTTAAGCTCCACGTCCTGGCTATACAGTCCGGGCTTTGCAAGCTCGATATACCAATCGCAGAATTCATCCCATATAAAGTCGTACAGCTTCTGCACGGCTATACCCAGCTCAAACTTCTCCAGGTTGTCGGTCACTTCTTTGACAAGGCGATTACATCTACTTATGATCCAGCGATCGGGGAGCTCCAGCTTCACCTTTCGCGGCTTATCTATTCCCGAATTCTCCATATTCATCAATATGAACCTGGCGGCATTCCACAGCTTATTGCAGAAGTTGCGGCTGGCCTCCACCCTCTCCCAGTAGAAGCGCATGTCGTTGCCCGGCGAGTTCCCGGTCACAAGGGTGAGGCGCAATGCATCCGCCCCGTACTTCTCGATCACTTCCAGGGGATCTATGCCGTTTCCGAGGGATTTGCTCATCTTTCGCCCTTCCGAGTCCCTGACAATGCCGTGGATGAAGACATACCTGAAGGGAACGTCACCCATGTGTTCCAGTCCCGAGAATATCATCCTGGCCACCCAGAAGAATATGATGTCGTATCCGGTCACCAGCACGCTGGTGGGATAGAAGTATTTGAGGTCCTCTGTCTCATCGGGCCAGCCCAGGGTGGAGAATGGCCACAGCGCCGAGCTGAACCAGGTATCCAGCACGTCCTCGTCCTGCTTCAGGTTGGTGCTGCCGCACCTGCTGCACCTCTCCGGCATGCTGCGCTCAACCATGGTCTCACCGCAATCCTGGCAATAGTATGCCGGGATCCTATGACCCCACCACAGCTGCCTGGAGATGCACCAGTCCTTTATGTTTTCCATCCAGTTAAAATAGATCTTCTCAAATCGCTCGGGCACGAACTTGATTTTCCCTTCCCTAACGGCCCTTATGGCCGGCTCAGCCAGGGGTTTCATCTTTACAAACCACTGCTTTGAAATGATGGGTTCAACGACGGTATGGCATCTGTAGCAGTGGCCCACGTTATGCTTAAGGTCTTCCGTCTTTTCGAGGAGCCCCAGGCTCCTGAGCTCTTCCACAATCGCCTTTCTTGCCTCGTACCTATCCATCCCCTCATACTTTCCGGCATTGTGGTTCATGACGCCCTTTTCGTCCATAACGCAAATCCATGGCAAACCGTGCCTTGCCCCCACCTCAAAGTCGTTGGGATCATGGGCGGGGGTAATCTTAACCGCACCCGTACCGAATTCGCGCTCCACGTATTCATCGGCAATTACGGGTATCTCCCTGTTCATGATGGGCAGTATAATCGTCTTCCCGATGAGGTGGCGATATCGCTCGTCTTCGGGATGCACCGCAACTGCGGTATCGCCCAGCATGGTCTCGGGCCTTGTGGTGGCCACCATTATGCTCTCATCGCTATCCTTTACGGGATAGCGTATATACCACAGGTTGCCCTGCTCCTCTTCGTATTCCACCTCTGCATCCGATAGGGCGGTCTTGCAGTCGGGACACCAGTTTATTATCCTGTCACCGCGGTATATGAGGCCTTTTTGGTAAAGGCGCACAAACACCTCCAGCACCGCCCTGCTGCAGCCCTCATCCATGGTAAACCTTTCCCTGGACCAGTCAAGGGACGAACCCAGCTTTTTAAGCTGCTGCGTGATCCTGCCCCCGTACTGCTCCTTCCACTGCCATGCCCGCCTCAAAAACTCCTCCCGTCCCAGGTCTTTCTTGGTGAGGCCCTCCTCGGCCAGCTTCTCGACGATCTTTACCTCGGTGGCTATGCTGGCATGGTCGGTTCCGGGAAGCCACAAAGTAACATACCCCTGCATCCTCCTCCAGCGGGCGAGTATATCCTGCAGGGTATTGTCCAGAGCATGCCCCATGTGAAGCTGCCCCGTTATGTTGGGTGGGGGGATAACTATACAAAACGGCTCCTTGTTCCAATCAACCTCTGCCCTGAAGTATCCTTTTTCCATCCACATGCGGTACAACCGATCCTCTACCTGGCTTGGGTCGTAAGTCTTATTCAGCAACCTGTCTGGCATGTCCTCAACCTCCTATGTCTAGAATGTATTCATTATCTTGAACATTCCCAGTATCACCAGAATCAAACCGGCCAATTTCACGGCTATCGTCCACTTCATCAACCGTTCTTGCGGGGGCCTTAGGGCATGCATCACAATCCATCTTCCGCCATATCCCAATATGCCGCCCAGCAACATGAAAACAATGCCTATAGGGTCAATATGTTTTAGCAAGACCACACTCCCCTTTAACAAAAAAATCCTTCATCCCATAAAGGACGAAGGATTGTACTCCGCGGTACCACCTTTAATCCTGCCGTTTCAGGCGCACACCTCTTAGCACTTGCCCCTTACGCATTCCCCTGCACCTTACAGCTACACCCTTACAGCGCATAAAACGCTTTCGCTTATAAGGTTCAGGTAGACCGGCAGGCACTCCTTGACATAACGGTAGCATACCGTTTCAGCCTACTGCCATTCAGCTGAAATGCTCCGAAGCGACCTTCCGCCCCGCTCTATCGCCCAAGGAGGCCTTTCAGCCGCGGGCCCCCCTCTCTGTTGGGAAGCAAGGCGTACTCCTCTTCTTCATAGCATCTTGCCGTTATTCCATTATTTGTTGTATTTATTATACGCTAAGTACGAATTTTGTCAAGGGGATATCGGATGTGCTGCTTTACATATTTTCGATTAAGTAAATTGAAAATTTAACTTCCACCCCCATGGTTATGAAATGTGGAACTTAATCTTGCAAATCAATATGTGGATTTTAATCCTGCAAGATGATATACTACTTCTAAGTATTACCCTTTACAG
>Ga0134097_1002331_pt1 | contig 11782 bp, 6 predicted proteins | sample 8_3taG_FD_94450 | JGI IMG/M metagenome (GOLD analysis project Ga0134097, IMG submission 94450) | Switchgrass degrading microbial communities from high solid loading bioreactors in New Hampshire, USA - 8_30_10_142_A2 metaG | ecosystem: Engineered > Bioreactor > Semi-continuous > Anaerobic >... | reverse complement strand
TTACATACCCATTCACAGCAGCTATACTGTTACAGCAGTTGGGGACGGAATTTTTGAAGCAGCGGTATGCAAGGTTAAGGCTGAAGTAAAATATGAGCCGTTTGTAATTACACCTGAAGAAGTAATAACAGTTCACAGGGGCAAATTAAACTGGCAGAGGGATGTCAACGATATAATAACTTCAAGATATGAGGGTATGGTCGATAAAATTGTTCTGGGTGAAACCTACGGTTACCCGGGACAATGGTCCAGTTATCCTTCTCATAAGCATGATACGGATAATATGCCTTATGAAATAAATATGGAAGAAATATATCATTTCAAAGTAAACCCGAAACAGGGTTTTGGTGTCCAGGTAATGTACAGCGACGATATGTCACTGAATGAAAGTTATATAGTTCGCGACGGTGACAGTGTTGCGATAAAGAAAGGGTATCATCCCGTAGCATCGGCTCCGGGCTATCAGGTATATTATCTTTGGGTTATGGCAGGAAAATCAGGCAGGAATTTGACTCCATTTGATGATCCCAAACATTCATGGATTAGAGCTGTTGAAAATATGGTATAAAAATACGGTGTAGAAGTATCTAAGTACAAATAAGCGGAAGCTGCACTTCCGCTTATTTGTGTTTTCCTGCGTTTACTATTAATTTCTTTTAATGCATCATTCTTATTTATTAATCAGTCTTATCAGGAACCTGTCAAGTATAGGATTCTTTCCTATAAAACCTTCTATATTAAGGCTGGAGAAGACCACCCTTCCTTTTCCATATGGTAAATATCCTACTATGGGCACCTTTGTTTTTATATCACTCTGTTTTTCATATGAACGCGGCTTTTTGTAAGTGAACAAAAGAGGCTTAAGACTTTCGCATACCATTGACTTGTCTGCAATAAAGTCAATATAACCGCTGTTTTCATTATACCACATATAGAAATCCCTGGTTTTAAACTCAGAAGTTACAGGTTCTTCAGGGTTTCTTGCCACATAAGTAAGCCCTCCTGTATATAAATCCACAGCACCTTTGAAAGTTATTTCCACATCGTCCCACTTGATGCTTTCTTTGTTGTTGCCTGTCATGATTACAATATTTACACCCTTTTGAGCCATTTCCTTAAATTTTTCTATATATGCATCAAGATTGCAGCTTTCATCTGCTATAACAGCTTCAGCTTCTTCCATATTATCGGTTAATTCCGCACCTAAAATATTAAGATATTTATTTGCTTTTTCCCCCAAAGCCAACACTTTTACTCCTTTATCCGGCTGTACCCTTTCGAATGCTTCCAGTGTCAGCCTTTCCTGATTTAGAATATTGTTGTCGCCATCAACTAAGGCAGCATCTATATAGAACAACTCCCTGCCATTTACATCCGGAGCTTTAAACTTAATAATTCCTTCGCATACGGCAGTTGCAGGCTTTACAGAAGCATCAATTTCAAAGGATTGAATATCTTCCTTATCTGTTCTTACAGTAGCAATTATCCTGCAATTATCATATTTTTCTGAAGTATCGTTTAATATCCATGCTTCTGCTTCAGTTTCTTCCCCGGCATACATAGTAAATCTGTCAGTCCTTAAATTTATCCTTACAGGCTCCAGTGACTTCTTGTAACTGAAAAACGCACGCTTGGGCTTTCTTCTGTAATCAACCAGCGTCTTCATCCATCCTGCCGGCCACGCGTCAATAAGTAGATGAATAGCTGTTGACGTTATATAGTCCGCCCTTCGCCTGTATGCGTCAGTCATAAACGCTGTCGCTTCCGCCTGGTATTCCTGGCTTGCCTTTATCCAGTCCCGCATATTATACTGCTCTTCATACCAATCTCCGTGCATTTGGAATGTCTGAGCCTTTACTATTTTCCTGGGGCTCCACAGTTCATTGTCAGGATCATTGGCTACCCATTCTTTAGGATAGTCCTCCATCATTATCTCGACAGGATCAAGGCCTTCGGCGCCATATTCACCGCAACCAGTCTTCCAGCCCTTTTTTAAAGGCGGAAGATAACCTTTATGCAGTTTTCCGATAGGCATACCGTTATTGGTATACCACATGCAATAACAGTGAAAATCGGAAAGCCCCGTACGGGTTGGAGGGTCATAATCTCCGTCCACGTTTTTTATAACTCTGTCAGGATTGTGCATCAGCACAACTTTTGTAGCGCATTCGAAAAAGTCTTCCAGCTCGCTTCTAATCAGGTCTCTATGGCTTCTCTTTTTGTTTGACGGCTTATTCATATTTGAAGGCTCATTAATATATGAAATCATTATCGCTGATGGATGGCTTCTGATAAGCTTTTCCATCTCTCCTGCCTGTTTCACCGCCTCTGTAAATTGATTCCTTCTTAGAAATCCAAACAGCGGCATATCGGTCTGATTCATCATTCCAAGCATATCGCAATACTCATAAATTTCTCTTTGAACAGGCCTTTGAGTAAATCTGTAGAAATTCATATTTGCTATTTTTGCAATCAGGATATCATCGATAAGCTGATCATAGTCCTCCCTGATTACACAAAGCTGCAAATGCCCCATATCATTTGCACCCCTAAGTATTACAGGCTTGTTGTTCAAAAAAAGGCTGCCTTTTAATCCTCCGTTTTCACCCTTCTCATCCATATGAAATTTACGCATGCCAAAGGGCCTGTCCAGCTGGTCAATTAATTTGCCGTCAACATATATAGATACTCTCATGGTATAGAGCCATGGTTCTTCAGGTGACCACAACCTGAAATTTTCAAAGGGCAGTCCGAAACGGTAATTGTTAATACCCGGTCCTGCAGGTTCTGCTTTGCAAGGTATATCAATCATTGCTTCTCCTACGAAATTTCTCGGATATACAGAAAGCCTTACTTCCAGTTCGGTGTTCTTAAATTCGGTATTGTATATGTCTACCCATGCTTCAATATAACCCTTATCTATATCAGGTCTTGTAAAAATGTCTTCTATAAACAATTCAGACCTTTCTTCAAGGTAAACCTTGTTATATATACCTGCTCCGGGAGGGCAGTGATGCCATCCAAGCTGCGGGTCATCCCATCCTATTCCTGTCGCTGCATATATTTTGTCACCGTCAATTTTTATACCGCAATCATCTATACCTTTGGTTGTGGCATCATTTTTAATTTCCACTATAAGAATATTATTACCGCCGTAATTCAAATAATCTGTAACATCAAATTCGAAAGGCGCAAAAAATCCTTCATGGCTGCCAACAAAACGGTTATTTAAATATACATTCGCAATATAATCTACACCTTCAAAATGCAGGAATACTTTTTTACCTTCGTTAATCTTGTCCTTTATGGTAAACTCCCTGCGGTAAAATCCGGTCCATCTTCCTACAGGGCCTCTGTAGTCCGGTATTATTAGCTGTTCCCACTCGCCCTGTCCGCTGATAACATTATTAAAATCAGCTTTATCCGCTTCCGTTTCATAACGAAACTGAAATTTATCCTGATACCATCTTCTCCTGTGAATCGAACCCTCAGGAGTTAGATTTACCATGAACTTCCTGTATTTTTCCCTTAACTCCTTCAATTCTTTATTAAATTCTTCAAGATTTTCTTCATAACTGTTTATTTTTATAGGTTTAACCCTCTCCCTGCTTTCCCTGAAATATCTTTCCGGTATCACAGGAGGATCAATAGACATCATTTCCTCTCTTGAAGCAGAGTAGCTCTGCTGGGCCACCTGGGCGAAAAAGTCTATATCGGCCATATGTTTTACCTCCGGTTTTTATTATTTATTTTATATTTTTACATTCCATCATCCTTCTAAGCGCTTCTTCCGATTACCTCATCCATAAACTATCACTTGCCCTTGTATACTAAGGTTAGTAGGGCATGTTTCTGCAACTGTATTTTATTTAATTTTTATTTCTTCTGTCATCCTCTTTAGTGCCTCCGAGCGTCCTGTCAGAAACCAGTTCTTGGCCGTTGGTTTCCGACACCTTCCGAACCGCGTCCTCAGTCGCCGGACAGGCTCTTTGCCTCCGCTACCCACGCCTATTCTCATCCGTGCTCAGAGGCGTGTAAGTCCCCGTCCGTGGGGACTTTACGCTCCGGGTAGAAATTAAAATGTATTAGCAGAGCTATGAAGTAATTATTCCTACTCTCCCATAAATTAAAGTATCAACAATTGCATTGTAGATGAATAAAAAACAACTCATTCCATATCTCTTCATCTATTATTGCAGTATGAGCTTTGAAAAGCTTCGCAAATACACTCGATAGAAAAACAGACGACGCGGGAAAAATGGCAGGACGTCATTTTTAGGCGCAACTGAACCACGGATGGTTCATTTGCGCCGACCACCAAAGGAATGTTTTTCTATCGCTAAGTGTATTCGAAGGTTTTCACTGACCCGAAAGCCTCCGCGGCGATTGAGCGGCGACTTTTGCTCCGCTTTTGGTCGTTCAAAAGCGGAAAAACCTCGAAGACACAGCATATAATCAGCCATAAATAAAAATCAAAATACTCTAATATAGCTCTGCGGCAAATGTGCGTCTCTTTTCCTCCAGCTTTTGGTCACTCAAAAGCGGAACCCCTACTTCCACGGCGTGTTGCTGGCCCTATGCACACTCACCTCATCTATTACCGCGTTGCCGCGATGCGTGAGCAGGAATTCCACTATATCTGCAATTTCCTCAGGCTGTATCAGCTCATCTGTATTTAAGTCAGGCCTGGTTTTACGCACCATCTCGGTTGCAACTCCGCCAGGTGATATTACATGAACTCTTATACCATATTCCTGTACTTCCTGCGCCAATACCTTTGTCATTCCCATAAGTGCATGTTTTGAAGCTGTATACGCCATTTGGTTTACATATCCTTTTGTACCTACCACAGAAGCAATATTTATAATGCTTGGCACTTCAGATTTACGCAGATAAGGTATTGCCTCCTTACATAGCAAAAAAGGTGCTCTTGCGTTTAAATTCATGTGTTTGTCCCAGTCTTCAACGGTAGTTTCGCAGAAAGATTTCCTGTCTGCTGTTCCCGCATTGTTTATAAGTATGTCAATTCCGCCAAAATCATTTATAACATCTTCAATGAGTTTTGAAGGAACATGGGATTGAGATAAATCTGCCGCATAAGTCCTAACATCTATATTATACTGTTCAGTCTCTTTTTTAACTAACTTTAAGTTGTCCTGGCTGGTAGCTGTAAGAGCAAGATTTACGCCGTTTTTAGCAAGCATAAGTGCAATGGATTTGCCGATTCCCCTCCCTGCACCTGTTACAAGTGCTATTCTTCCTTTTAAATTCACCATACATGTACTGCTCCTTTGTTTTATAACTTATAGAATTTTATATAATGCAATTTCTTTAAGTTTTTAAATGTAAAAACTCAGGCTGTAACTTTGTCTTCACTTTCACTTTTGTTATCATCCAGTATAAAATCGGCCATCATTCCTTCATAGACTTTTTCCAATCCTATAATACCGCAAAAGTCCATAGGAGTGACCAGCATAACATTCTTGTCAAAAGTAAGTATATCGCTCTTTTCAAGTATGTACGCAACAAAATGAGAACAAGTATATCTTTTACCCATCTTTAACGGTTTATTAATTAATATTCCGATAAGACCTGCAAAATTATATTTATAGCATTTACTGTTAAGGATAAACTCCTCTAGATTTCTTTCTAGGTTCCAGTATTTATACTCATCAACTGTAAGCCTGCATATCAGGCACTTCGTCCTTTTAAATACCTGATAAATGCCACAGTTCATTCTTTCAGTTACAAATCCTCCTATCAGAGGAAACCACATCTTTCTACGACCAAAACTGTAAAAAGTATCCAGGCTATCCTCCATGCATAATGAAATATGGTTATATTCCGCGCCGGAAAACAGCCTTAGTAATTTCGATATTTTCGAACCTGTATCAGTAAGAATAAGATAAATATTTTTCATATTTTATACATTTCTTCCCATGGTTTCCAACCTTAGAATTTCTCTATAGATCATAATATAAATATTACTATATATTATACAAAAAATCTATTACATATCTTCATTGAATCATTAATTTATCATTAAAACTTTACTAAATACAAAAATACAGTGTAAGACTTCTATGCACTATATATACATTTAATGATAATTGAATCCAGACTATATTAATACATCAGCAAAGGTTTTAATCAACCTTTATAGCTATGTATGCAGTATGCCATTTTTAATGTATTTACTATAAATAATATTGCTTGACATATGTATATTCTTTGTGGTATAGTTCAATTATACATTTATTGTATTATTTTCCACACCAGTACAATGAAATCAAAATTATCAATATTATAATGATTATGCAAGGTAGTATAACTTAATTGTAATTTATAGCATACACTTTAACACTAAAAATTGAGTGCGTTAAGTATTTTTAATATTAGCTGTGTTACAGTTAATATATATTATGTATTGGAAAAATTAAATGTTTGCGTACGGGACATTTGAATTTTCAGTACTATTATGCAAGTTCGTTATAAATTATACTATTTTAGTATATACGCAAATGCGTTCAATAACAAATCTGAGGAGGTCTTTATGAAAACAAAAAGCAAATCTATAAAAATAGTATCCATGGTTACGTTAATTTCTGTTTTATTATCCATTGGAGGAATTAGTACTTTTGCTGAAACAGGTAGTCCAACATTTCTAGCTTTATACGGTGGTGACTTAAATAGTTCTGATGTTATAGATTTTAGAAATAAATTCGTAAGTTATGGGTGGAATGCTGGCTGTGCATATAGTGTGAGAGGTACAGTTGATCTCATTAAAAGTGCTAAAAACTATAATATTCTATATTGGTCTGGTCATGGTCTATCAGATGGGATGATGAGTTTCTATAAAAATGATGGAACATATGTAGATTATCCTCGTTCTACAGACAACACTACACCTATGCATGATAGAATCGGGACTTCCTATACATATTATGATTCTACAAATGGCTATTATGGTCCAACTGTTTGGAATGGAAAGCTTAATTGGGTAGTTATGGCAGTATGTAATCAGTTATCAACTCCACAAAACAGAAATAAATGGGCCATGACAATGGTAGGACCGCATAGAGTTAAAGGGTTTATGGGTTACTATTCTACTGCATATGATAGTCCAACGGATAACAATGTTGTTAAAAAGTTCGCTGATTTATGTTTTACATCAGTAAGAAAAAGGCCTATGTTTGCTTGGATAGAAGCTTCCCAAAGTGCTGGTCAAGCAGGTGCAGGTTCTTTGTATCATACAATTAACAAAAATGATACATTAACAAATATCACTGATAACAGTATATATATAAAACCAACTTTTGAAATGATGAAAGCTGATAATAGTGTAATATCAGATCCTTTCAATGGAAATTATTTATATTCATCACAACCTTCAATGTATTCAGCTTCAGCAACTGACGCATCAACACAAGTCTTGAATAATTCAGATATAGTATATGACATAATTGAATTATCAGATACTGAAAAGTATAACCTATCAGAAGATAATGTTTCGAAAAGAACGTATGATTTTATTAAATTTGATCTTTATAATTATGTAGATGTAATTGAAAAAGTAAATGCAGGACTTAAAGACTCTATTTTACCTAATGATGCAATTCTAGTAGAAGTAAAACCAATTACTACAACACCAGTGAATGAAACAAACGGATTTGAAAATGGACTTGATAAAATTACAGGATATATATTATCATATGGACGAAAAATTGATGGGATTGGTGTTGCTAACAATATTATGGGTGATTATATAAATATATTTATTGATGAAAATGGTATATATAGCATTGACAAGCAATGGTCAAAAATATCAAAAAAACTTTATAAAAATAATAATGTAAGCAAGTTTAATCAAAATGCTTTAATCAGTAAAGCCACAGAATATGTATCAAACATATTAGAAACTTATAGCAATTCATTAAAAGCAATTGTTAAAAGCAAAGCAAATGTTTATGTTAGAGAAAGTACTGATAGTTCCAAATTGGTTCCAGCAATTGAAGTAACTTTTGAAGATTATGCCGGAACAGTTTATGTGAATATTTTAACAGGTGAGATTATAAATAAATAAGTATATTATAATCTAAAAGTTAGGCTATATAATATATAGCCTAACTTTTTAAGATTAAGAAGGAGATGCACATTATATGACTAAACTTAGTTTTACAAAATTTTTAAGTATACTTTGGGTAATTTTTATCTTAACTGCTTGCTCTAACTCTGATAGTTTAGAAAAATCATCTACTAAAAACATGACTTCACCTAAAAGTATTGAAGAACAACTAAGCAGCGTTAGTAAAAATAATGAATATGTAAACTTTACACAAAACCTTTTGGATGGTGACACAATTGTATTTAATAATTGTATATTTACAAATAAAAGCTTTAAGCAAATAAAAGAAAATATAATAGTTTGTCATTATAATGCAAATAATAATAAAATCATCGGTCAAAAATATATTGGGTTTAGTGGATCAGATAAATGGATGAATCCTATCATTGAATATGATATTCAAACAAAAAAAGATTTTGCAATCTTTAAAGACCTGGAAGAATTCAAAAATTCAGTTTTACAAGGTACCAATGGGGAGAAGCTTTTAATAAGTGTATATAAAGATAAAAAAGAAAGATGGAATATAGGAAAAGAAGAAATTATTATTTTCGATATAAAATTAAATAAATCGTATAAAATAGATTTTCAATTTAAAAAAGATTATCCTTCTTCTGCCGTTTCTATTGCAGACATTTATTCCGACGGATATGTTATATCATTTACATCATCAGATGAAAAAAATCCGGAGAAAACAGGACATTTTACAATATTAACTGACTTAAAAGGAACTACTAAGAAATTTCTAAAATTAGGCAAGAACGGAGAGCTTAAAGTTGGTATATATAAAAATCTGAAGATTTCACCTGATGAAAGTAAAATTATATACTCTCTCGGTACAACCGGTGCAAATCTATTTCTATACGATATGAATACTGAAAAAGTAACTTGTATCTCAGAGGAAAGTGTCGTCTACAGCGTTTGGAGCCAGAATTCAAAATCAGTATATTATATTACAATACAACCTGGAGAAAATAGCAGTATAAAATACTTTTTAAATAGATTTGATATTTAAAATTGATTATATTAATAACCTAGTATATGGTAACATTTACATATTTTCTATATAATTATGTAAACCGGCTATTGCACATAAAATTCATCCCTACATTTCACTCTCTTTATAAATGAAAAAAGTACTGTTTATAAAGAGAGTGTTTGGGTGAATTCTTTTATTATAATTACCTGTACATTTCTTCTCTCAGTCTCTCAATATCCGCGTTTTCTATATATTCATCAAAGGACATCTGTCTGTCTATCAAGCCTTTTGGTGTTATTTCAATAATTCTGTCTGCTATAGTCTGTACAAACTGATGGTCATGAGATACAAACAGTATAGTACCTTTATAATTTATCAGTCCATTGTTCAATGCAGTTATAGATTCAAGATCAAGATGGTTAGTGGGTTCATCAAATATTAACACATTCGCTCCGGAAAGCATCATTTTAGCAAACATGCATCTTACTTTTTCACCTCCGGAGAGTACGGAAGCCTTTTTGTATACTTCATCACCCGAGAACAGCATCCTTCCGAGCCACCCTCTAATAAAAGTCTCAGTCTGATCCTTCGAGAACTGCCTTAACCAATCTACAAGGTTCATATCTACACCATCAAAATATTCTGAGTTATCCTTTGGAAAATATGCTTGTGAAGTAGTTATACCCCAACTGTAAGAACCGCTGTCCGGCTCCATCTCCCCTGATAATATCTCAAACAGTATTGTTTTAGCACGCCCATCCTCTCCTACAAATGCTACCTTTTCACCTTTATTTATCATAAAGCTGATATCATTAAGAATCATTTCTCCGTCTATTGTCTTTGTAAGATTTCTTACCATGAGCAGATCATTACCAGCTTCTCTGTCCGGTTTAAAATCAATAAAAGGATATTTTCTTGAAGATGGTTTAATATCTTCAAGAGTAAGATTTTCAAGAAGTTTTTTTCTTGAGGTTGCTTGCTTTGACTTTGAAGCATTTGCACTAAATCTCTGTATAAACTCCTGTAGTTCTTTAATTTTTGCCTCGGTTTTTTTATTCTGTTCCTTGGCCTGTTTCAATGCCAACTGGCTGGATTCATACCAAAAATCGTAATTACCTACATATAGCTGTATTTTACCAAAATCAATATCAGCTATATGAGTACATACCTGATTTAGAAAATGCCTGTCATGTGAAACAACAATAACCGTATTTTCAAAACTTGAAAGAAAATTTTCAAGCCATTTTATTGATGCAAGGTCCAGATGATTTGTAGGCTCGTCAAGCAGCAGTATATCTGGATTGCCAAAAAGCGCTTGTGCCAGCAGTACCCTTACCTTTTCATTACCGCTTAACTCCTTCATTTTTTTATCATGTAGATTTTCATCTATTCCTAGACCATTAAGCATTGTAGCTGCTTCTGACTCTGCATCCCATCCGTTCATTTCAGCAAATTCAGCTTCCAGCTCCGAAATTTTTATTCCATCTTCTTCTGAGAAATCAGGTTTTGCATATAGTTTTTCTTTCTCTTCCATTATCTCAAAAAGCCTAGTATGACCCATTATAACTGTCTTTAAAACTTCATATTCATCATACTCAAAGTGGTTTTGTTTAAGAACTGCCAGCCTTTTACCCGGCAATATGCTTACATCACCCTTGCTAGGTTCAATCTCTCCTGATAATATCCTAAGAAATGTGGATTTACCTGAACCGTTTGCCCCTATCAGACCATAGCAGTTGCCAGATGTAAATTTAATGTTAACGTCTTCAAATAGGGCTCGTCCCCCAAATCTTAATGTCAAACCTCTAGTTTCTATCATTATTTAGAATCCTCCAATCAATGCTGTAACATTATAACATAACAGCATTATATAGTCCAACTTTGATTGGAGAAAACTGTTAAACTGACTGTCCAAATGCTATATTACTTCTGTATGATTTTTTATATCCAGTATTCTCATTAATTGCTCCACATTTATTTCAGTTGGAAATCCCCTGTCATCCCAATGGTTTCTGCATCCACAATAATCAAGAATAACACATTGTGCTGCAATTCCCATATCCTGCAGCATCCATCCCCCTGATATCAGGTTCAAAACACAGGAAACGCCTACAACTCCTGTATCAGAATCAATATTAGACAGTTTGCTTCCGCTTTGCACCAAAGATGATTCATGAGGAATAACTAATACCTCAAAACCATATTTATGGCTAAGACTCGTCAACTTACTGATATTGCATTCATTTGTACATCTTTTGCAGCTATAAGCTTTACCTCCTGCATCTGACATGCACCCAGTATTTGACCCTTGATTTATTGCTGCATATAGACGCATACATGCAGGAACAACGACAAGCTTTTTAGAACAATTCACAAAACGTTTTCTGAATGCATCATTCATTATCTGAGCACCTATCATATTAAGATGGTACTCAGTTCTTTGCCTTCCACAAAAAATTATGTCTTCTTTCCATCTATGATCAGACAGCCGGCTTTTAAAAAAAGTCTCAATATTTTGTGTATAGATGCCCAAAACTTCCTGGCTTCTTTCTCTGAACCATTGGGCATACATTATTATAGAAGCCAATATATCAGCAGCAGATTTTTTGCCGCAAGTGGACAAATATCTATACCAACCTTTAATTCTTTTCGATTCATAGAAAAATTCGCCGGATGCATCC
>Ga0134097_1002320_pt1 | contig 11811 bp, 8 predicted proteins | sample 8_3taG_FD_94450 | JGI IMG/M metagenome (GOLD analysis project Ga0134097, IMG submission 94450) | Switchgrass degrading microbial communities from high solid loading bioreactors in New Hampshire, USA - 8_30_10_142_A2 metaG | ecosystem: Engineered > Bioreactor > Semi-continuous > Anaerobic >... | reverse complement strand
GCGCGAGATACGCCCATACCGGGTGCTGGTGCTCGACCCCGCTCCATCCGGCGTACAGGCACAGCCCGATCCCGCCGAGCGCCATCAGCAAGCCCGGCAAACCCGCTGCTAAGGGAGTCGCGCCCGTTGCAACTGGTGTGATGGAACGGAACCCGCGCCGCGCCGGTCGCGTGCCCACCAGCACCAACAGCATCCCCGGACCGGCCAGCAGCGCGCCTGACCAGAAATCGGTCACGTCGCGATACCACGCCCACTGTCCAAACGCGATCAGCGCCGTGCCGAGCAGCACTGCCCATGGGGAGCGCAGCACCACCGCCACGCCTCGCACCATCGGCGCGCCAGTCCGGGGAAAGTGCGGTGAGTGCGCAGCTCGCTGCATAAGCCCCCCTTATCAGTCGCGCAGAGCAGACGCCACGATCTCGATCGGGTGGAGCGCCACGCGCCCTGCGCCGTGCTGCACCTGCTCCCTGCACGACACGCCGCTCGCCGCGATGATCGCGTCGGGGTGCGCACGCACCGCCGGAAGCAACCGCTGCTCCCCGATCTGCACCGATAGCTCGTAATGCTCCTTCTCGTACCCAAAACTGCCTGCCACGCCGCAGCAGCCATCGTCCAACTCGGTGACGCGGCAGTTCGGGATCAGCTTCAGCGCCCGGTGCGTGGCGGTTGTGCCCCACAGTGCCCGCTGATAACAGTGCCCGTGCAACAAGACCTTGCGCGGTTGCGAGTCGAAGCGCTCCGGCGGCAGCTTATCTTCCCCGATCTCCGCCAGCCACTCCTCGACCGTCATCACCGCCTCGGCTACGCGTCGTGCGTCCTCGCGTAGCTCCGCCGGGACGAGATCGGGATATTCGTCGCGGAACGCCGCCGCGCAACTGGGCTCGATCAGCATAAAGCGCCGTCCCTGCGCGACCACAGGCGCCATCCGGCGCACGTTCTTGATCGCCAACGCCTTCGCGCCGTCCAGCAGCCCTTTTGAGATCATCGGGCGCCCGCAGCAATCCAGCTCGCGTGGACCCCACACTTCAACACGGAACCCGGCCGCCTCAGCGACCCGCAGCGCCGCCTTCCCCAGGTGCGGAAAGTTGTACTCGGTGTACGTATCCGAGATCAGGATCGGCGCGTCGAGATCGCCCGAGCGCGGCGCGTGCTTGCGCGCCCACACGCTGAAACGCTGCCGCGCCAGCATTGGCAGCGCGCGCTTCGGCGTGATGCCAACCCGCTCCAGCGCCCAGCGCCCCGGCTGCGACCTCAGCGCGAAATTCGCCAGCGGGGGGACGAGGCTCCCCAGCCGGTTGAGGCGGTGGATGTTGCCGAAGATCCGCGCGCGAAGCGGCGTGCCGTGCCGGTCGTAGTAGGATGCGGTGAATTCCGCCTTCAACCGCGCCATATCGACCAGCGAGGGACACTCCGCCTTACATGCCTTGCACGACAGGCACAGGTCGAGCACGTCCGCCACCCGCTGATCCGCCAGCCCGTCCAGACCGAGTTTACCGGTCATCGCCAGCCGCAGCGCATTCGCCCGCCCGCGCGTCGAGTCCCGCTCGTCGAGCGTCGCCATGAAGCTGGGGCACATCGTCCCGCTGCCCTCTTTGCGGCACACAGCCGCTCCGTTGCACATCTCGACTGCCCCGGCGAATCCCCCATCCGCCGACCAGTCGAAGCGCAGCCGTATCGGCATGTGCGGGGTGGCGTAGTCCGGCCCATAACGCAGCGTCGCCGCATTGTCCATCGGGCCTACGTCGACCACCTTACCGGGGTTCATCAGTCCGCGCGGGTCGAACGTCCGCTTCACTTCGCGGAAGGCTTCGGTCAGGCGAGGGCCGAACAGCTTGCGGCTGAACTCCCCGCGCGACAGCCCCTCGCCGTGCTCGCCGCTGGTCGTGCCATGATACGTCAGCACCAGGTCGCTGACCGCCTCGGCGATCGCCCGGTATTGCCGCAGGCCTTCGGCGGTCTTCAAATTCAGCAGCGGGCGGATGTGCAGGCAGCCCGCGCTGGCGTGCGCGTAGATCGCCATCCGTGCGCCGTTCTCCGTGACGATCCGCTCCACGCCCGCGACGTATGCGGCAAGGTACTCGACCGGAACCGCCGCATCCTCGATGAACGGGACCGGCTTCACATCCCCGCGCATGCTCATCAGCAGCCCCAGCCCGGCCTTGCGCACGATCAGCACGTCGCGCGCCCGCGACTCGGTGTCCGCAATGACGACCTGCTCCCGGTGCCCCTGCGCGCGGAGCCGATCGCGCAGCCGGTCCACCTTTGCCGCCAGCTCGCTCGCCGACTCGCCATAGAACTCGACTGCCAGCACCGCCGCCGGATCGCCCTCGATAAACGTCAGGTGGCGCGAATAGTCGGGGTGCGCGCGCGTCATGTCGAGCAGCATCTTGTCCATCAGCTCAATCGCTGACGGCTCGACCTCAAGAATACCGGGCACTGCTTCAAGCGCAGCCGCCATCTCGCCGTAATGCACCAGCGCCAGCCGCGTCATGCGCGGGCGCGGGACGAGCGCCAACTCGATCTCGGTCACCGTGCCGAGCGTCCCTTCCGAACCGACGAACAGCCGCGCCAAGTCCGGCGCGTCGGGGTCGAGCCGGTTCAGCGCATATCCGGCGACCGTGCGCCACGTCTTCGGATAGCGCGCCGCGATCTCGTCCGCATAGCGCCGCACGATCTCGCCAACGCTTGCCGCCAGCGCCTCCGCACGGGGATGTTCCGGCGCGCTTGCGCCCAGCCGCAGCCGTTCGCCATCGGCCAGCACCGCCTCGACTTCGGTGACGTGATCGGCAAACATGCCGTAGAGGATGCTGTGCATGCCGGTCGCGTTGTTGCCCAGGCACCCGCCAACCGTCGCCCGGTCCGCGCTGGCCGGATCCGGCCCCACCATCAGGCCGAGGGGCGTAAGCTGCGCGTTAAGCTGCCCCAGCACCATCCCGCTCTGCACGCGGACGCGCTGCGTCTCGGCGTTGACGCTAACGACGCGGCGCATGTGGCGCGACAGATCGAGCACCAGCGCGTGCCCAACCGTCTGCCCGGCGAGCGCGCTCCCCGCCCCGCGTGGCAACAGGGGGACGCCGTGCCGGGCGGCAATCTCATGCGCCGCACAGACGTCATCCACGTGGCGCGGGAAGACCACCCCAATCGGCTCGATCTGATAATTGCTGGCGTCTGTGCTGTACAGCATCCGCGTGGTGAGGTCGAAGCGTGTGTTTCCATCCAGCGCGGCGGCGAGATCGCGCTCCAGTTCGCGGACGTCAAAGGTCGTTCCGGCGAGCGAGACAGCCGACATAAGCGTGCCTTTCGTTCAAACAAGCAGTAAGCGGTGAGCGTGTGGCGGGGCCGGGAACAGGCGCTGGACGGTCACCGGCGGAATGGACGTAGCTTGTCGCCTTTTGGATTGCGCGCACTGCTAACGGCTAACCGCTCAGGTAGTAAAAGGGATCGCTCGTGTTACGCTCACAAGCGATCCCCACTACACTAAAACCATTCCAGACTGGCGCGTTGCGTCAGCCGTACCTATTGCAGCGCCTGCTCGGTTTCCTGGTCGAACAACTGCATGTTGTACAGGTTGAGCACCGCGCCGATCCGCTGGCCGACATGCACATCCGCGCGCGGGTCGAAGCGGGCGAGGAACGTCTTGCCGCCCTCTTCGAGATACACGATCTTCTCGTTGCCCATCTCTTCAACCACGTCCACGTTCGCCTCGACCATCGCGGGCTCAACGTTGGCGGGCTGATAGTCGGGGTGCGCGATGTTCTCAGGACGGATGCCGAAGATCACGGTCTTGCCGAGGTGCGGGCGATACTGCTCCACGCGCGAAGCAGGCACCGGGATCTGGTACTGGCCCGTGTCAACGATCATCTTGCCGTTGACTTCCTTCAACACCGAGTTGTCGAAGAAGTTCATCGACGGGCTACCGATGAAGCCAGCGACGAAGACATTGGCGGGGTGATCGTACAGGTTGGTCGGCGTGTCGATCTGCATCAGCTCACCGGCGCGCAGCACCGCAATGCGCTGGCCCATCGTCATCGCTTCCACCTGGTCGTGGGTCACGTAGATGAAGGTCGTGCCCAGACGCTGGTGCAGCTTGCTGATGAAGGCGCGCGCCTCAACGCGCAGCTTGGCGTCGAGGTTGGAAAGGGGCTCGTCCAGCAAGAAGACTGCAGGCTCGCGCACAATCGCGCGGCCCACCGCCACACGCTGGCGCTGCCCACCCGAAAGCTGACGCGGACGGCGGTCCAGCAGGTTTTCGATCCCCAGGCTGGCGGCGACTTCACGCACGCGCTCGTCGATCACATGCTTGGGGGTGCGACGAAGACGTAGACCGAACGCCATGTTGTCGTAGACCGTCATGTGCGGGTACAGAGCGTAGCTCTGGAACACCATCGCAATGTCACGGTCCTTAGGCGCCACGTTGTTGACGACGCGGTCGCCGATCAGAATTTCGCCCTCGGTGATCTCTTCGAGGCCGGCCAGCATCCGCAGGCTGGTGGACTTGCCGCACCCTGAAGGACCCACGAAGACCAGAAATTCGCCGTCTGGGATTTCGATGCTAAGGTTCTTAACGGCCTCAACATCGCCCCACCGCTTGGTTACATTTCGATAAGTTACACTCGCCACGGGCTTCCTCCCATAGACTGATCTTTAATGAAAATGCCTGCCTGGCAAAAATGGTCTTATCGACACCCTATTATGGCATTGTATACCTCCAAAGACAAATAGCTTTTTCCCGCGGGAAATGTGCCGCTTGACACCTGTAACCGCTCGCCTGCGCGCTACAGCGTTTTTCCCTACGGTCCAAACCTTTTAGCAAACACGCTTCTAGTGCCTGAAATGCCGCGTGCCGGTGAAGATCATCGCGATATTGGCTTCATCCGCCGCGGCGATCACTTCCTGGTCGCGGATCGACCCGCCCGGCTGGATCACGCACGTCACGCCCGCCGCCGCCGCGACCTCGATCCCGTCCGCAAACGGGAAGAATGCGTCAGACGCCAGCGCCGCGCCATGCGCCCGCTCGCCTGCCTTCTCGACTGCCAGCCGGACCGCATCCACCCGGCTCGGCAGGCCGCCGCCGATCCCGACCGTCGCATTGGCCGTCGCCAGCACGATCGCGTTGCTCTTGACCGGCTGGACTGCCCGCCACGCAAACCGCAGCGCCTGAAGTTCGTCCGACGTCGGGCGGCGCTTCGTGACGACGTGCCACAGCGTCCCGTTCGAGTCGTCGCGATCCGGCCGCTGGAGCAGATAGCCGCCCACCACGCTGCGCAGCTCGAAGCGCGGCAATCCGGGCTCAGGACCGCGCACCAGACGGCAGTTCCGTCGCTGCTCGCCGAGCAATTGCTGCGCGGTCGGCGCGAAGTCCGGCGCGATGATCGCCTCGACAAACAGCGATCCGAGCGCCCGAACCAGCGCCTCGTCGACCGTCCGGTTGACCGCGATCACGCCGCCGAACGCAGACACCGGATCAGACGCCACTGCCAGCGGCAGCGCGTCGGCGGCAGTCGGCCCGATCGCGATCCCTGTCGGGTTCAGGTGCTTGATGACCGCGACCGCCGGTTGCTCGAACAGGCTCACCGCGCGCCACGCCGCGTCAAGGTCGAGCAAATTGTTATACGAAAGCTCCTTGCCGCCAAGCACTTCCCCGCCCATCGGCGTCGCATCCGGCCGGACGGCGTACAACCCGGCGCGCTGGTGCGGGTTTTCCCCATAGCGCAGGTCGAGGATGCGCGTCAGCCCCAGCGAGAGGATCGGCGGCAACTCCTCTTCCAATGACTCCTGCGGCAGAAGCTCGCGCGCCAGATAGGCGTGAATCGCGGTGTCGTAGTCGCGCGTCAGGGCAAACGCCTTGACCGCCAGCCGCCGCCGGAAGTCTTCGTCCAGCCGCCCCGCGACGCGCAGCTTCGCCAGCACGGCCGGGTAATCCGCCGGATCGCACACCACGATCACGCGGGCGAAGTTCTTGGCCGCGGCCCGCACCAGCGCTACCCCGCCAATGTCAATCTGTTCGATCGCTTCTTCCAGCGAAATGCCTTCCTGCGCGATCGTCTCCTGAAACGGGTACAGGTTCGACACCACCATGTCGATCGGCGCGTACCCGTGACGGCGCAGCGTCTCCATATCCGCATCGGTGTCGCGCGCCAGAATCGCCGCGTGGATGGCAGGGTGCAATGTCTTGACGCGCCCAGCGAGCATCTCTGGCGCCTGAGTCACCGCTTCTACCGGCGTCGGCTGCAAGCCCACCACTTCCAGCGCCCGCGCCGTTCCTCCGCTGGCGACCAGGTCCCACCCCAGTTCTGCCAGCCCCTGCGCGAAAACGTCTAGCCCGGCCTTGTTGTAGACACTGATAAACGCGCGTGGCATTGCTTTAACCTCTTAGCTTTCCTGTCAAACGCGCCTGCCTGCGCTCGCCAACCAGTCAGACCTTAATTTAACCTGCAACGCGCGCTCAGTGTGGCGCACGCTTGGTCATTTTAGCCTAAACGGACAATAGTCCAGGCGGAAATGGGACAATGGTCTCTTGACGCCATGTACTACACAATTGTTTAATGAGGTATAGGGATTTGGGGTTGGATTGTTTGTTAGAAAACTGACGCGCTTTAAAGGGGAGCTTGTGAGGGAGAAGGTGCCATGCAACAAGGCGATCGTATCGTAGGACGGGTAATCCGTGTCGGGCGCGGATGGGCAGACGTGGCGGTCGGAAACAAAGTCCGGCGCGTCAGCGTTCGCCCTGATCTGTTGATCCGCGCGGGAAGCCAGCTTATCCTCAACCGGGAAGGCAGCGTCGCGGCGCTCATGCAAGAGCGCGCTTCCACAAGCCGGGCGCGATAAGTTTTTGCGCTGAACAAGCCACTTCGCAACGAGACTCATTCAGCGCAGCCTCGTTGAAGATTTCTTAACCGCGCAGCCGGGGAACACACTCCCCGGCTGTTCTTTATTGTGCCTCGCGTTCCCTCTGCTCTGCTGGCAGGCGCAGCACCTTGTAGCGCTCCAGCGCGACGACGATGTGCGAGCCGAAGACCTGCACCGGCTCGGGCTGCCCCCGCGCGACGACCCATCCGCTGGCAAACCCGCCCGTCAGAAGCGTCACACGCTGCGGCTCCAGCGCCAAGTTGACCAGATGCCACTGCGTTTCGCCGTTCGGCTCGCGCCAGATGGTGAACAGCACCGGCTGCTCCGCCTGCACGCGCGGGCACACATCTCCCGGCAGGGCCGCAGCCAACTCGTCCACCAGCGCATCAGAAAGCGGTAACGGGGCAGGCTCCGCGCCGGGGCGACCGGGCAGACGCAGCCAACGCGCCAGCCTGCGCCGCGCCGCACCGCCCGTATGCCAGCGTGTGCCGAGCAGCATCATCCGCGCGCTGAGGGCGCGCATCACCGGCCAGTGTTGCCAGCCAGGGCGAACCGGCTCATACCCGGTCCACAGTGGACGACCGGCGCTGCCCGTTCGCATCTGCTGGAGAGCGATCACCTGCCCGCCGTTCTGGCTAAATTCCGTCAGGCGCGCGTCCAGGCCCGGCACCTGCCCCGGCGGCACGATCAGCGTCTTGACCCCGTCCCATGCCTCGTCGCCGACCACGCGCAGCGGCAGCCCTAGCCGGATCACCGCCTGGCACGCAGCGTCCACCAGCGGCTCGGCCGGGCCGTTCTTCCACCACGTCAGCGCCGGGGGGCAGTAGATCGCCAGCGGACCCGCGCCCGCTCGCCCGTCGAGCCAACTGTTCTGCGCCGCCAGCCAGCGATACCACTCGTTGATCGAGGCGCGCAGCGGCTCAAACTCGCTCGCCACGATGAGCGTCAGCGCGCCGTTGCTGGTGAAGGGCGTTCCGTCCACGACCGGCGCGGCGTTCAGCGCAACTGCCGCTGTTTGCCCGGCCGCAAATGCCTCAGCCGAAGGCGTCTCGCGTGCAGCCGGATACGCCTCGCCTAGCGTCGCCGCCACGCGCGCCTGCTCGCCAAGCCGCGCGCAGGCCGCCGCGACCGACACCGCTAGCGAAGTTGGATCGCGCCCTTCCCCAAGCGGCACGCGCACCAGATATAGGTCGGTTACGCCGGAGAGCGCAGCCGGGTCGTGCCCGTAGCGCAGCGCTACCATGTCGCCGGACGCAGGCGGACCCTCGACCGCCACAAGCGCATCGGGCGAATGCTCGCGCACCGCCGCCGCCCACTCCCCGATCCGCCGCGTGGTGAGCTCGGCCCGCCATTCCAGATAGTTCTGCACCTCGCGGGATTTCAGCGACAGGTGACGGGGGATCGGCGCGCCGTCTGCAGCCTCGGCGTAGGCAGCGCGACAGCGCGAGCAAGCGCATCCCGCCGCGCCGAGCAGCCCGCCGCCCACCGCGAACGGCACGCCGCCCGCCCACGGCGCCATCAACCAGACGCCATCCGCTCCGGCGTCGAGCGCCTGAATCAGATGCGTACGGACGGTGTCAAGCCACTCCGTGTCATTCCAGCATGCATACAGCCGCCCCACCTGCGCCGGAATCGCGCGTCCAAACGGGTCGCGCGCCGCCCAATCGCGTCCCGCGTAGCTGGCTTGCGGCGCATAGCTGGACGCCATCACTCCGGCCATCACGCGCAAACCCGCGTCGTGATACAGCCGTACCACGCGCGCAAATCCCAGCCGGTCGACCTCGTCCAGCTCTGGGGGTAAACCCCAGCTATACGCCAGGAACACAGTATCCGCGCCTAGCTTCGCCGCCCGCTGCGCGCCATCCCGCGCGTGCGCCATATCCAGCGTCGGAATGTCTAGCGGCGTGCCGGGGAACATCCGGCGCAGAGTCAGCCGCGCGCCGCGCCCGCCCAGCAACATCACTCCGCGCACTGTTCCCGCGTCGTCGTCATTGCGCATGCTTCACCTTCGCTTGCTGTCAGCCGCCCTGCCCTACGAGCATTATAGACGAAGAACGGCTGCTAGCGACCAGCCATCCGTCACAAAACGCTGGCGCGCGGTATTTCCGTGATAAGTGGCACAAAAAACTGGTTGATTGCGCAGGGCGACGGTACAATCTGCGCAGTGCGTGGCATTTCCCTGGGCATCGCAAATACGAGGATCGTCATGGCGAGCGAGAACTCCGAGAAGATCGACCAGATGCGCCAGCTCCGCGACGCGAAGGTGCGCGGGCATCTGGAGCAGTACGCGCCGGTTTGGCTGGTTGACGACGTGCCGATTGCGCGGGACGAGATACTTCGTTTCGACGTCGTGTTCCTGCACCCGCGCTATGGCTGGGTGAAGCGCCGCTATCGCTACGACGCGTTCAGCGATGTGCTGTATTACAACGGCCAGCGCCTCATGCGCGAGGAAGACGTCCTCGATCTGCTCGATCAGGAGCCGTACATCTCCGCCGAGACGATCAATCCCTTCGAGTCGTACGGCGGCTAACCCGCGCGCCGCACGACCCTTGCACATTTCGATAGATCTCGCCGGACATCAAAACGGGGAGAGCGCCTGCTCTCCCCGCTGTGTTTTTCGCCCGCCAACCGGTTAGTTACTCGCCGCCGGATTGATCGCCACCTGGAACACGCGCGTATCCTTGCCGCCGAGGTCGTACTTATACGCCTCGTCCCCACGCAGAAAGTCCACCTCTTCGCGCCCCTGCTGGATCGCGTGCTCGATGATGCGCGCCATCAGGATAATGCCAGGGCTGAGTGCGGCGTGCGCCCCACGCGCGTTGCCGGAGTTATAGACCATAATCCGGTTGCCATAGTCGAAGTTGAGGTACGCCGCCGCCTCGTCGCCATTGACCGTCAGGAATGAAAGCTGGAGCCAGCCCGCCTCGGCGATGCGCGGGACAACGCCCCGGAAAAACGTAACATTCTCCGGCTCTCGCAGAAACAGCGCCTTCTCGTCGGCGCTGGACGCCATCAGCTCAAGGAACTTTTCAAGTGCGGCGTTCAAGTCGCACTGATCGCCCACAATGTACCAGTCGACCGATCCGGCGGCGGCCCGGCGCAGCTTGCGCCGCAATTCGTGGCGGTCTTTCTTGCTCAGCCCGGCGATAAACGCCTCGAACGTGTCCGGCAGCTTGATGACCGGGCAAACTTCCTGGAACGTCACCTCGACGTCGAACCCATTCTCGCGGAACACGTCCGGCAGCATCTGCATCGTCAATGACGCTTCGGGCACGTTGCACAGGCGGATGTCGTCATAGTCCTCGCCGCGCGTCGCAATGAAACGCGCCAGCGCCTCAAAAACCTCGCGCTCCCGCCCGTTGCGTGCAATCACTTCGAGATAGTCAGTCACATCCACGCAGCCGATCGCCCGGACGACGCGCCGCCCGCCGCCTTCCGGTCGCACGAACCACGGCGCCAGCCCAACCAGCTCGCCCTCATCGCGAACGGCCAGCGCCCAGATGTCGCCAGGCTTGTACGCGTCCCACCAACACGACTGCCATTGATACGTCAGGAAAATACAGTCCGCTTTGCTGTCCGTCAGCAGCGCATTCCACTCGCTTTCCAGCTCGTCGAACAGCGCCCGACTGGTGTACAGGGTAACTTCCACGATGCGCACCTCTCACCAAACGCGCGGGTCAATCGCCTAGCAGCCGATTATACTTGACGCAATGCGGTTCCCCAATGGCGGGCGAATTTTTGCTTACGGAATTTCCTGAAAATCCGGCAAAAAAGCACAAAAAAGCCTTGTCAGCCTTTCACCTCCCTGGTATAATGCGACCCACGTAATGCCACCCTAGCTCAATCGGCAGAGCAAACGCTTCGTAAGCGTTAGGTTATGAGTTCGACTCTCATGGGTGGCTCTCTCAAAGGTGCCCCGGCGCGTGTCCGCTGTGGGCATTTCTTATATAATTTGCTTGTCTCGCAGCCTTACGAGGAACCGCCTTATGCCCGACCAACCGCAACGCCCCACACCCGTCACGATCGGTGTGGCTGGCGGCACCGGTTCCGGTAAGACGACCGTCTCGAATGCCATCCTGGATCGCGTGGGGACCGAGCACATCGCTTATCTGGAACACGACTCGTACTACAAAGACCTGCACGATATTCCCCGCGCGCCCGGTGAGCGAATCAACTTTGACCATCCCGACACCCTGGAAACGTCGCTGCTGATCGAGCACCTGCACCGGCTCAAAAACTGGGAGCCGGTCGCCGTGCCCGTCTACGACTTCACCACCTTTCGCCGCACGCCCGAGGTGCGGGTCGTCGAGCCGCAACCAATCATCCTGGTCGAAGGGATATTGGTTTTCGCCGAACCGGAACTTCGGCGGCTGTTTGACGTAAGAATATTCGTAGACACCGATGCGGACATCCGTTTCATCCGGCGGCTTCAGCGCGACATTGCCGAGCGCGGGCGAACGGTGGACTCTGTGATCGAGCAGTATCTCCACAGCGTCCGCCCGATGCACCTGGAGTTCGTCGAGCCGAGCAAACGTTACGCGGATGTGATCATTCCGCAGGGCGGGAAGAACCTGGTCGCGATCGAAATGGTCGCGGCGCGCATCCGCAACCTGCTAGAGCAATCCGTTCGCCAAGCTTAAAAGGAGCCCTCAGGCAACGCGCCATGTTTCGCCGCCTGACCGACCGCTTCCCGCAGTTGTTCGCTCGTCCGGCCGCGCCTGCCCCGAAACAGCGGTCCGGTAACCTGAGCGCGCGTCGCCTGGGAATGCTCGGTATGGTTCTGCTGGTATCGGTGGCGATCAGCCTGAACCAGGAACGGCTTTCAAACCTGGCCGCGTTTGGGTATCTCGGCGCGTTCCTCGTGATGCTGCTCAGCAACGCCACGCTGATTCTGCCCGCGCCCGGCCTGATCTTCGTCTTCGCGCTGGGGAGCAGCCTGCACCCGCTGCTGGTGGGGCTGGC
>Ga0134097_1002299_pt1 | contig 11901 bp, 10 predicted proteins | sample 8_3taG_FD_94450 | JGI IMG/M metagenome (GOLD analysis project Ga0134097, IMG submission 94450) | Switchgrass degrading microbial communities from high solid loading bioreactors in New Hampshire, USA - 8_30_10_142_A2 metaG | ecosystem: Engineered > Bioreactor > Semi-continuous > Anaerobic >... | reverse complement strand
TAGCTGGGATATGGTGGATTAAGCGAAAAACAGCGATAAAGCAGCAGAGAAGCGCAGCGGTAATGTGTGCACCGCTCTAGAACCAGTCGAGCCGCCGGAACAGCGCCATCAACCCGACGATCAGCCCGGCCATCAGCGCGAGCACGGCCGGGACGCCCCATTCCGCCGAGAAGGGCGGCCACGTGTGCGCGAAGTTCATCCCGTAGAAGCCGCTGATCACCGTCAACAGCCCGATCATGACGGTGATGATCGTCAGCCGGTTGACGACCGTGTTCAGCCGGTTCGACACCGCCGACATGTACAGATCAATCACACTGGTGAGCGTGTCGCGGAAGGTGGACACCATATCCGCGATCCACAGCAGGTGATCGGATACGTCGCGCAGATACGGGCCGATCGCGGCCTGGTCGATCAGGGGCATGGTGTGGTGCATCAGACCGTTCAGGACTTCACGTTGTGGCCAGACGGCGCGCCATAGATCGATCAGGGAGTTTTTCAACTGAAACAGCCGGTGAAGCGTGCGCTGGCGTGGCCGCGCGAGGACGAGATTTCCCAACGCCTCGATCTCTTCCTCGAACGTGTCGAGCAGCGGAAAGAACGTGTCTACCGTTGCGTCGAGCAGCGTGTACAGCACAAAACTCGGCGTCAGGATGGGCGACTTGCCAAGTCGCTCCAGCCGCTTGCGCGCTTCGGCGATAACCGGCTCGTCGTCAGGGTGCACCGTCAGCACGTAATTTCGCCCGACGAAGACGTCAAGCTCCGCTAGCACCACGTCGCGCTCGTTTTGCCGCGCCGAATTGAGGATCAGGAACAGATAGTCGGCGTATTCTTCGAGCTTGGGCCGCTGGCGTTGGTTGCGCGTGTCTTCGATGGCGAGCGGGTGGAAGGCAAACACGTCGCGCATGATTGCGATGTCGGCTTCGTCCGGCCCGGTGATGTCGACCCACAGCGTCCCGGTTTGCGCGCTCAGCGCCTCTGTCAGGTTTTCCGGCTCGACCGGCTGCCAGCCTTGATCCACCCAAACGCTCGTGATCATGACCTGTGCTCCCCCTTTAAGTTGGCGTCTGGCGGGCCGATCAGCCGTTCGACGACTGCCAGCAGGCGCGCTTCCTCGGCGTGCCAGTCGTAGTGCTGGCGGACCCGCTCGCGTCCGCAGGCGCCCAGCCGCGCGCGGAGCGCCGGATCCCGCACCAGCGACGCGATCCCGGCGGCGATACTATCCGGGTCCTCGATATTGACGGGCAGGGCCGATCCACCCGCCAGCCCGAGCCAAAACGGGTTATCGTGCATGAGGATAGGCAGCCCGGCAGCCATGTACTCGAACAGTTTGATCGGCCAGTTGACCGAGCTGTTCCGCTGAGGCCGCAGGCTCATCAGCCCAATGTGCGCCTGCGCCAGCAGCGGCGGAACCTCGTCGTGGCGCACATTTCCCCACAGCTTCACCCGCTCTCCGGCTGCGGCGCGTAGCTCCGCCTCGTAGTCGTCCGTTTTGAACGGGCCGATCACCCACAGGTGCACATTCAGCGCCGGGTCGAGCCGGTTGACGGCTTGCACGCACTCTAGCACGCAGCGGTCGGGCTGCACTGAGCCGGAATAGACTGCGATGAGCGCGCCATCGGCTGACAGGGTGGCGGGATTGGCGGGGAGCCAGCGCTCCGGCTCCGGCACATTGCGGATGATCGCGAGCTTGTGCCGGGCGTGCGGGAAGCGGTCCGCGATCTGCTCGAAGGCGGGCGTCACGGCGTCGAAGGCGCGGACCGCCAGCCGCTCGTAGCGGTCGACCAGCCACGCGACCGGCCGCCGCAGCGGGGCGGGGATCCACTCTTTGTCGAGAATCTGGTACGGCACGTGCTCGTGCACGTCGTAGAGCACTTTGCGCCCGCCCAGCTTGAGCAGCAATCCGACGAGCGTCATCTCAGGGTCGTAGACGATATACAGCGCGGCGTTTTCGGCGCGCGCCTGCTGCCAGACGCCAAGCAGCCGGAACCAACGCTTCCACGCCTGACGGGCGGGCGGCTTGGGCGGCAGCGGCTTGAGGCGCACGCCGTCGATCGTCTCGTCGGGCGCGCCGGGCGCGATCAGCGTGACAGAGTAACCGGCGCGCGCCAGCGAGCGGGCGAGCTTGAAGAACACGCGCGAGTCAAAAGGGTCATGGACTGTCGAGACAAAACAGATCGGTGGCATACGCGCTCCGTCGAGGGTGGGCGAACCAGCCCGCCAGGATTGTAGCCCATCGCACGCGCGCCTTCCAGTGACAGAAAGTCACATTCTTCATATTTCCCAGCCTACATAAGTTGCATTATAATCACTGACATCAGACTAGATGGCGGCTTGGTGAGTGGGGAGCGCTTAGTGCATTGCGTCATGGCGCCGGTAAGCCATTAATAGACATAGTAGTTGGGGGTAGAAATGTCTGATTTACATGAGGTCTACCGGGTTGAGCAGGCGAAGTGGGATGCGCAGGCGCTAGCTGAGCTAGAAGCGGTCGGCGTGACGAGCGACCGTGATTTCCAGCAATACGCGTCACACGCCAGCACCATGCGCGGTATCGCGGAGTTCCTGGGCGATCTGCGCGGCAAGAAGGTCCTCGAAATCGGCTGCGGGCTAGGGCAGCTCTCCGTGCTGCTGGCGAAAAGCGGAGCGCACGTCACCGCGTTCGACATCTCTCCGATGAGCGTGGTTGTGGCGCGCAAGCGGGCGAAGTTGAACAATGTCGACGAGGTCAATCTGCTGGTCGCCGCTGGGGAGCAGCTTCCGTTTGGGGATGAGTCGTTCGACGTGGTGTTCGGCAAAGGCGTGCTGCACCACCTGGAGCCGTCGCTTGGCGCGCCGGAACTCTACCGGGTGCTCAAGCGCGGCGGCAAGGCGGCGTTTGCCGAGCCCATGGGGATGAATCCGCTGCTCAAGTTCGCGCGGGAGTATCTGCCGTATCCCGACAAGAACCCGCGCGGCGCTGACAAACCCCTCACCTACCGCGAGATCCGCGAGTGGGTCAGCCGGTTTAGCCACTTCGATATCGAAGAATTTCAACTGCTCAGCATGATCGAGCGCGGCCTGGGGTTTCACCGGCCGCTGCCGATCCTGCGGCGCGCGGACGACTTTTTGCTGAAGCACGTGCCGTATCTGCGCCGCTTCTGCCGTTATGTGACGCTGAAAATGGTCAAGGCGTAACCGCCGGACGCACCCCCACGGGCGCCCGTTACATTTCGCTGCGGATGGCGGCCGCCAGCTCGCTGGTTTGTGGACCAGGCGACACGTTGAGCGTCTTCTTGAGCTCCGCTTCCAGGCGCTCGTAGGTTTCGAGCGCGGCGGCGGGCTGCCCCAGCGCGCGATACAACTCCATGATCGCGCGGGCCAGGTCCTCGCGCTCAGGGCTGGTCGCGGCGGCGCGCAGATAGCAGCCGAGCGCGTTCTCCTTATCCCCGCGCCGGGCATACAGCCGCGCCATCCCTGCCAGCGCTTCGGCGTAGGTGGTCGCCAGCTCGCCCCGCCGCGCAGTGACCCATTCCTGCTCCATCGTGCTCAGGAACGGCCCGTGATACAGCTCGACCGCGTTCCGGTAAAGCTCCAGCGCGCGATCGTCGTCCGCGACGGCGGCGTTCTGGACGGCCTCTGCGAATTTCACCACGTCGTAATGCAGCTCGAGGTCCGGCGACAGGCGATAGAAGCCTGACCAGTACACCGTCAGGTCGGTGCCGAGGATCTCGCTGATCTTGCGCTTGGTGACGTGGAACACGTTGGTCGCCTCGCGCGTCGTGAGCGACGGCCAGAACGTGCGGAAAATCTCGTCGCGCGTCGTCATGCCGCGATCTACGAAATAGAAGAACAGCGTGCGCGGCAGAATTCCGTCCCAATGGTCGATCAGCCGCCCATTGATCAGCACGCGACCCGGCCCCAGCGCCCGCACTTCGAGCACCGTCTTGTTGATGGACTGCGTGTAGTCGAGCATCATCTGGTCGGGGTTGACCGGGATGAGTGCGACCTGCGACTGCAAATTCTCGCGCCAGAGCAGGTCCATCGGCAGTTGGCGTCCGCCGATCACAACGCGGCTGCCGCCCGTCAGACGGGTGGCCAGCGCGGCGAGCAAATCCCCCGTGCTGTCCGGCTCCAGCAAGTCGTAGCCGTCGATCACCATGTTCACCGGGCTGTGCGCGTTCATGACCTCGGCGATGGCGTTGGCGGCGGCCTCGGGCTCGGCCGGGAGGTCGCTGATTGACTCGTCGAGCTGGGTGCGGATCGCTTCGGACAGCGCCACAGTCAGGGTGTCGAGATCGGCGCCGCTTTTCGGAACGGACAGGAAGACCGTGTGCTGATCCGTTCTGTCGAGCAGCGGGGCGAGCAACGTGTGCTGCCCGTAAAAGTCGGGATGGAGAATCACCAGCGTTGTTGAGTGATCCAGGCTCAGGAACTGGTCCCTCGCTTTGTCGACCAGATCTAAAGTCTTCATTGTCCCCCGCTCCATCCTGTATCCCCGGCCTGCGAGACCGGACGGCCGCTCTCTTTAGATGTTATAGCTTTGGTCTGACATGCTTTATTGATTGCATTATACACGCATGAGGTCAGCGCTACAACTCGCAGTCGAGATATGACAATTATAAGGCTGTTGGCGCAGCCTAAACTAGGCCAGGGTAAATTGCGCTAAGATGAGTTGGATGAAGTCGCCTGCGGGCTGGGCGTGCGCGCAGGTGTCGCCTCGGCGGGCGTGATGGTTGGCATAGGCGTGACGGGCACGACTTCAGTTAGCGTGGGCGAGGGTGTTGGGGCGGGGGTGTCGGTGAGGGTTGGCGTGCCGGTCGGGGTGACGGTTTCTGTCATGGTGCCTACGGGGCGCGTGGGCGCAGGGGTTCCCGGCGCGCGGAAGGTTGCGCAGGCGATGGTGCTCAGCAGCAGAAAGGCAACACTCAGCAAAAACAGACGCCGGTTTGCAGGGCGCGGAGTGGCTGGCATAAGGCTGTCTCTCCTGGCTGGTGTGGGCCGCGGTCAGATGGCAGTGCGGCGGATGGCCTCAACCACGTTCGGCAGGCGCTCGATCTTGGCGAGAATGCGCGCAAGCTGCTTGATGTCGCGAATTTCCATCGTCAGTTCGAACGTGGCGATGTTCTGGCGCGTGCTGATGTTCACGTTCGACATATTGATGTTTTCGTCGGCGATCACCGCGCCGATGTCCCGCATCAACCCCTCGCGGTCGTACGCGACGATCAGGACCGGCACCGGGTACGACTGCTCGCCTTCCGGCGGCCAGGTGACGTGAATCAACCGCTCTGGCTCGTTGGTGTTGAGCACGTTCTTGCAGTCTGCACGGTGAACGGTGATCCCTTTGCCACGCGTGATGAAGCCGGTGATCTCGTCGCCGTAGGTCGGGTTGCAGCAGCGCGCCAGCGTGACCAGCAGCCCGTCGGTCTGATCGATCCGCATCCCTTCGGCGCGCACCGGCTCATTGAGGCGGCTGACGGTCGCTTCCAGCGCAGGACCGGCATCGCTCGGCTGCTCGCTTTCGAGCAGGCGCAGGCTGATGGTCGCGCCTGTGATCTCGCCATACCCGATCGCGGCCATGAGGTCCTCGGCGTGGGCGTAGCCAAGCTGCTGCGCGACTTCCTCGCGCGAGCGGGTCGCCATGCCGAGCTTGCGTAGCTCGCGGTCGAGTATTTCCTTGCCGTCCGCGATGCTCTTTTCGCGGTCGCCGCGGCGGCAGTATTGATCGATCTTGTTGCGGGCCCGTGACGTCTTCGTATAGCCGAGATCGGTGTTCAGCCAGTCCAGGCTAGGGCCGCCACGGTTCGCGGTCAAGATCTCGACCTGGTCCGTGTTCTTAAGCTGGTAATCGAGCGACACCAGCCGCCCATTGACCTTCGCGCCCCGGCAGCGGTGGCCGATCTCGGTGTGGATGTGGTAGGCGAAGTCGATCGGCGTCGCGCCTTCCGGCAGGTCGACGATGTCGCCCTTGGGCGTGAAGACGTAGATGCGCTCCGGGCTGATTTCCTCGACCATCCGCGTGACGAAATCGCCCGCGTCGTTTTCGTCGGTATCTTGCTGGACTTCTTCCATCCAGCGGCGCATCTTCTCGACGCGGCGCTCGAAGGCGGCATCCGCAGCGGTCGACTGGCGGCCTTCCTTGTAGCGCCAGTGTGCGGCGATACCGTACTCGGCTTCCTCGTCCATTTCGCGCGTGCGGATCTGAATTTCGAGCGGTTTCCCCTCGCGGTCACGCACGCCGGTGTGCAGGCTGCGATAATGGTTCTCTTTGGGCGACGAGATGTAGTCGTCGAACTCGCCGGGCATGGTGTGGAAGATGTTGTGGATGATGCCCAGCGCCTGATAGCACTCTGGTAGAGTTTCGACGATGATGCGGATGGCGCGGATGTCGTGAATCTGGTTGAAAGGCAGATTTTTCCGCTCCATCTTGCGATAGATGCTGTAGATGTGCTTCGGCCGCCCCTTGATCTCGACGGCATGCAGCCCTTCGCGCGCGAACTGCTCGCGGATGTAGGCGATCGTCCGCTCCATATCCTTTTCGCGATCCGCGCGGCGCTCGTTCAACTGCTCGCGGATGGCGCGATAAGCCTCGGGGTTGAGGTAACGGAACGACAGGTCTTCAAGCTGCCACTTGATTTGCCAGATGCCGAGCCGGTTCGCGATCGGCGCAAAGATGTCCAGCGTTTCGCGGGCGGTGAGCTGCTGCTTCTCGGGGGACATGTAGCCGAGCGTCCGCATGTTATGCAGACGGTCTGCCAGCTTGATCACCATCACGCGGAAGTCGGACGCCATCGCCAGCAGCATCTTGCGGAGATATTCCATCTCGCGGTCGCCGGCTTTGGCGTACATCCCCTCGACGCCGGTGGGAAGCTGCTTCATCTTGGTGACCCCGGCGACCAGCTCCGCGATCTTTTCGCCGAATTCCTGCTCGATGTCTTCGAGCGTGACGCCGGTATCTTCCACGACGTCGTGGAGCAGGGCAGCCGCGATCGATGTGGCATCGAGCTTCATATCCGCGAGAATCTGCGCAACGGCCAGGCAGTGGCGGATATACGGCTCGCCTGAATTGCGGAACTGCCCCTCGTGCGCTTCACGCGCACGCTCATACGCGCGCTCGATCAAAAGCCGATCGGCGCGTGAGAGGTCCGGCAGGGCCTCAAAAATGGGAGCAAGATCCGACGTTTGGGTCTGCATCGTCGCAGCCTTTTTCAACGGGAATTGTTAAATAAACAGTATAGCTTTGGGATGGGCCAGATGCAACGGGTTTTTGACGATTCCCACGTGGAACGGCCCGCCAACCGCGCCGAAAAACCAGTCGGCGCACAACCTGTAGGAAAGTTTGCGAGTCAAGGAGGTACACATGTAAACTATGTCCAGCGCAAAGAATCCCAGGGAGGAAAACAGATCGGTGGGCAGAACAAAGACGCAGAATCTTGAGGTGGTAGCTCCAACGGTTGCGCTCGACTGGCCGCGGGTGATCGCGCTCATCCTGGCCGTGCTGGGCGTGCTGGTTTCAGGCTATCTCGCCTGGGCCGAGGTGACTGGCGCCGAAACGGTGTGCTTGAATACGGGCGCGATCAACTGCGAGACGGTACAGAACAGCGCTTATTCCAGCACATTCGGCATCCCCGTCGCGGTGATGGGCTTCGTTGGCTTTGTCGGTATGTTGGTGTTGTTGCTGCTCGAAGACCAGATCCCGTTTCTGGCGGCATATGGGCGGACGCTGGTCGCAGGCGCGGCGCTATTCGGCGTGTTGTTCCAGGCATACCTGACGGTGATCGAAGCGACTGTGCTCGAGGCGTGGTGCCAGTGGTGCGTGCTGTCGTTCATCATCGTGACGCTGCTGTTCGCGGTGTCGGCGTTCAGGCTGTACCGCTTCCTGCAGCCGCTCCGTAGCTAAGCGCGCAGCTTTTGCGGAAATGAAAAACGGACCGTCATATGAGGCGGTCCGTTTTTGATCATTGGTAGTAAGCGCCGCTTATTCTTTCGAGCCGTGCTGCTGAAGCGTGCGGGCGAAGATGTCTTCCTGCTCCGTCTGGCGACGGTTCTTCTTCTGGCGACGCTTGTTGCTGCGCCCACCGAAGTCGATGTCGGCCTTTTCCAGCGCCTGACGCAGCGCGAGTTCCATCGCGGTCGGCAGGGCTTCTTCCGGCTCGTCCGCCTCAAACGTGGTCTGAGAAGGTTCTTCAAGCGCGCGCACGCTGAGGTCGATCTGCTTCTTGCGGCGGTTCACGCCGATCACCTTAACCTCAAGGTCGTCGCCAACATTCACCACTTCGGACGGATCCCCAACATACCCCTTAGCCAGCTCCGACACGTGCACCAGGCCGGGACGCTCTGCGCCGAAATCGACGAACACGCCGAACTTCTCCACGCGCACGACCTTGCCGGTGAACACGCTGCCGACATTAATATCATCCCACGTCACGGCCGGCGGCTGGATCATGGTGAGGCTGATGCGCCCGCGCTCGCGGTCGATATCCTGCACCCACACAGTTACCTTATCGCCTTCGTTCAGCACGTCGGACACGTTGCGGACGTGCTTATCCGAAAGCTGGGAGATGTGGAGCAGTCCAAGACGTCCAACGCCAATATCAACCAGCGCCCCAAACAGCTCAATTTTCTTAACGGTGCCTTCAAGCTGCATCTTCGGGGCGAGGTCGTCGAACGAGGTCGGCGCGCTGTTATTGTTCGTCATAAGACTTGCTCCTTGATCCGTGCCGTGGTGTGTTGGTCTGGCGGATTATACCTGCTCCTGGGGAGACGGTCAACGGTGCGTTTGCGGTACGTTTGTCCATATTCAGGCATTTCAGAACTGGCTGTTAAGTGAAAAAGCGCCGGGATGCAGGCATCGTCCGGCGCTCGAAGTGACGGGGATACAGGTTAGCTAGCCGCTGCCAGCTCTTGCTGGATGATGGCGTCGAACACTTCGAACGGCTGGGCCCCAAACGAGTACACCACGCCGTTGATTACAAAGCCGGGCGTCCCACGGAAGCCGTACGCCTGGGCGGCCTGGAAGTCCCCAATGATCTCGTCCATATACCGCTCTTCGGCCAGGCACGTCTCGAACGCCTCGGTGTCCATGTCCAGCTCCTCGGCGAAGCTGACGAGCGTCTCCTGGCTGAGCGTGGGCGCGCTGGCTTCCTGGTGGATGGCGAAGATGCGGTCGTGCATCTCCCAGAACATATCCTGTTCGGCGGCGCACTCGGCGGCCATCGCAGCGCGGACCGAATCATCCCCGAAGATCGGGAAGTCGCGATAGACGAAGCGGACTTCATTGGGATACGTTTCCAGAATGCGCGGCAGCGTTTCGGTGAAGAAGCGGCCGCAATAGACGCACTGGAAGTCCGAGAACTCGACGATCGTGACTGGCGCGTCTTCCGGGCCGCGAATCGCGTCGTCGTCCACCGTGTCCGCAATCGGCATGGGCGTGGGAGTGGGCGGGATGGGCGTCTCGGTGGGAACCAGCGCCGCGACCTGCGTGCTGACCGACTGCTGGACCAACTGCGCGATGTCGGCCTGGCTGACGCCGCCGGACCCGCCAATCGGCGCATTGGCGCTGACCTGCGTCGCAACCGCGTTGTCGATCATGTCTTGCAGGGACGCGCGCCCCGTCTCAGGATCGCCCGGCGCAAGTCCGAACGCGCCGACCTGCGTGCCCACCGCCTCGTTCACCACTGAGCGCAATTCGTCCTCGCTCAAGCCGTCGTCGCGCAGAAGTATCGCGGCGATGATCAGCCCGGCGAAGACGATCGCCGCTGCGGCGAGCGTGATCAGCCCCTGCGAGCCAGAGCGTGGTGGCGCGGGCAACGGGGGAGCGGGGGGCATCGATTCGTCGCGCAGAGAAAGGGGTTTGGGTCCTGGCGCGGAAACGTTCGGGTCCGGCGCTGAATCGGTCATGATGTTCCTCGTTTCCTTATCAATTTGGCCGCGTCACATTCCATTGGAAGCGTTAACCATTTCTGTCGCGGCGTGTGCCAGCCGATTATACGGAAGGCGGCATGGCTTCGCAATCGTATACGCGAAAAACGCCGCGCTTGGATGGACCGGCGCGGCGTTCAGCGTGCGTGTGAAGGGGCCGATTAAGCGACGTCTTCGTCCACGACTGGGGTCAAGTCGTCCTCTGCGGCGAAGGCGTGCTGCAGCGGCATGATGTCGAACGACTGGCGGATCAGCGTTTCGATCTCGTACATCAGGTCGGGGTTGTCGCGCAGATATTCCTTGGCGTTCTCGCGGCCCTGGCCGATCATCCCATCGTTGTAGCGGTAGAACGCGCCGCGCTTCTCGATGATGCCGGTTTCGACGCCGAGGTCGATCACGTCGCCTTCCTTGCTGAAGCCCTCGTTGTAGAGGATGTCAATCTCGCACTGGCGGAAGGGTGGGGCGACCTTGTTCTTGGTGATCTTGACGCGCGTGCGGTTGCCGATGACTTCGTCCTTGCGCTTGATCGCCTGGATGCGGCGGATGTCGATGCGCAGGCTGGCGTAGAAGCGCAGGGCGCGCCCGCCGGTGGTCGTCTCTGGGTTGCCGAACATCACGCCGATCTTCTCGCGAAGCTGGTTGGTGAACAGGACGGCGCAGTTCGACTGCTTGATCGCGCCGGACAGCTTGCGGAGCGCCTGGCTCATCAGCCGCGCCTGAAGGCCCATGTGGCTGTCGCCCATTTCACCCTCAAGCTCCGCGCGCGGCACCAGCGCCGCGACGCTGTCCAGCACGACCACATCAACCGCGCCGCTGCGAACCAGCGCGTCGGTGATCTCCAGCGCCTGCTCGCCGGTATCCGGCTGGGAGATGTAGAGGTTGTCTACATCCACGCCGAGCCGCTGCGAGTAGACCGGGTCGAGCGCGTGCTCCATGTCGACGAACGCGCACACGCCGCCCATCCGCTGCGCCTCAGCGATGGTGTGCAGGCAGAGGGTCGTCTTACCGGAGCTTTCCGGTCCGTAAATCTCAGTCACGCGCCCGCGCGGGATCCCCCCAACGCCGATCGCGAGATCGATAGCGAGCGATCCGGTCGAGATGACATCAACCTGGAGATGCGATACGTCGCCCAGGCGGACGATGGTCCCGTCTCCATATCGTTTCGTCAGCTCGCTAACCGTATTCTCCAGTGCTTTCAAGCGGGCCTCGTCTGGCATCGCCTAATCTCCATCCCATGCTTTTTCGGACATCTGCGCCGATGGTGTGATACTCAGAGAATAGCACAGACGTTCTAATCTGTCAACTTTTGGTTAGCGTGGCGCAGGCGAAAAAAGCGCCCGCCAATCAACCGATTGGCGGGCGCGGGACGTGCGTTTGAAGGCCGGTTCGCGCTTATTCAAGCACGAGGTCGAGCGTGAAGGTTCCGTACGTGCCGCCGACCTGCAGGCCGTAATGCGTGGCGATCAGGTAGTACGTGCCGGTGAAGGCGAGGGTCTGATCCTCGATGGCGGAGTTACGGTTCTCGCCTGGCACGATGTCGTCGCTGAACGCAACCTGGATGCCGTCCGGCGAGATCAGGTACAGCGCCGGGTCGAGCGTGCCGCCGGTTGCATTCATCACGGCGGTGATCACGTCGCCCTGCTGCGCTTCGAACGAGTAGAGCTGGTAGCGCTGCTGCGCGGTGATGCTGCCGGAAACCGACGAGCCGTACGCCATAGGCGTCGCGTTATTAAGCTGCGTCTGGTAGTTCAGCGACGCGGCGTTGGTCATGTTGAAGAACCCGCCAGGGCCAGCGGTCGCCGTGCCGTCCGGCTGAACTTCGAACGTAATCATAAAGCGCGCGTCCGGGGCGATCTGCTGCTGGGTGTTGAGGACGGTCTGCTCCAGCACCGTGACCGACAGATCGAACGTCACCGGGGTGGTGTCTTCGCACGCGTTCTGGTGCCAAACTTCGATCTCGTACGTGCCCGGCAGCAGACGGTTCGCCGGCCAGTAGATGTACGACAC
>Ga0134097_1002291_pt1 | contig 11936 bp, 13 predicted proteins | sample 8_3taG_FD_94450 | JGI IMG/M metagenome (GOLD analysis project Ga0134097, IMG submission 94450) | Switchgrass degrading microbial communities from high solid loading bioreactors in New Hampshire, USA - 8_30_10_142_A2 metaG | ecosystem: Engineered > Bioreactor > Semi-continuous > Anaerobic >... | reverse complement strand
CTGGCTTAGAACCGTCTGATTCTTTCCGCTCTCCCAAGACACTAAGGGGGACACATTCCCCCTTTAACCCCTTTGTTATATCTTCTTTCACTTATTTGGTCTCAAATCATTTACAATCATACATTTCTTAATTAAATATTTTAAATTTTAGAAGAGCGAATATCTCCAAATTATTCTTTACATGTTATGGAAATGTAGGGTAAAATATTTTTCGGAAGGATGCTATTATTTATTTGCGGGGACATATATGTAAGAGATTATCCCGGGCATTCGGGATTTTTCTTTAATATATGGCAAGAACATTTAATGGCTTACTGCATAATAATTGAATGTGAGGATAAGGAATGAAAATAAGTAAACTTTTTATTCTGTTTCTGGCTTTCATTTGGATTGTTTTAATTGCGGCTTGCGGAAATGAGCCAAAGCTAACATCGATTGCGGTGAAGTCGACAGCCCATAAAACCGAATATTGTGTCGGAGATACTCTCGATGTAAGCGGATTGATTATTGAAGCAATCTACAGTGACGGCAAAAAAGAAGAAGTTCCTGTTACGAAAGATATGGTCTCCGGATTTGATTCCAGTAAAGTTACTTCTTCCCAAACTTTAACAATCACCTACTCAGGAAAAACAACCAACTTTATAATAAAGATATCGCAACCAACGATTACATCGATTGCGGTGAAGTCGACAACCCATAAAACAGAATATTGGGTCGGAGATACTCTTGATGTGAGCGGATTGATTATCGAAGTTGTTTACAGTGACGGCAGAAAAGAAGAAGTTTCTGTAACGGCAGATATGGTCTCCGGATTTGATTCGAGTCAAGAAACTTCCAGTAAGGCGTTAACAATCACTTATGGGGGAAAGTCGACCGAATATAATATCAGCGTATCGGAACCAAATGTCACTTCGATTGCCGTCAAATCGACAACGCATAAAACAGAATATTGGGTTGGAGATACCCTTGATGTGAGCAATTTGGTTATCGAGGTGACTTATTCTGACGGAAGCAAGGAAAATGTGAACGTTACGGAAGATATGGTATCCGGTTTTGATTCCAGTAAAGAAATTTCCAGTCAGACGCTGACAATAACTTACGGAGGAGCATCAACCGAATTTAATATCAGTATATCCGAACCCACGGTTACCTCGATTGCGGTTAAATCGACAAATCATAAAACGGAATATTGGATCGGTGATGCTCTCGACGTGAGCGGTTTGATTATCGAAGCGACTTTCAGCAACGGCAAGAAAGAAGAAGTACAGGTTACGGAAGCAATGGTTTCCGGATTTGATTCGCATCAGGAAAATTCGTCTCAGACTTTAACCATTACTTTCGGCGGAAAAACGGCAGAATTTGATATCAGTATTTCCGCACGCGCAATCATTTCCATCGCGGTAAAATCTACGAGCCATAAAACTCTCTATTGGGTCGGTGAGCCCCTTGACGTGAGCGGCTTAGTAATTGAAGCCTCTTATCAAAACGGCAAAAAAGAAAATATTAATGTTTCGGAAGAGATGGTTTCCGGTTTTGATTCGAGTACGCAGAATTTAAATCTGAATTTGACCATTAACTATCAGGGAAAGACGACCGGGTATATTGTGAAAATTATGAAGCCGATTTTATTATCCATCAGAGTTATCTCGAAAAATCATAAAGTATCTTATTGGGTAGGTGAAGAGCTTGACGTCTCGAATTTGATTATCGAAGCCAATTACAGCAACGGTCCGCAAACAATTCCGGTCACAAAGGATATGGTTTCCGGCTTTGATTCAAGCCAGCCTTCCGAAAGCCAAACTCTGACCATTACCTATGAGGGCGAAACGACAACCTATAAAATCAGTATTAAAGCTGTCATTTTATCAAATATAAAAATAAAATCGGAAGGCCACAAAACCATATATACAATCGGCGAACCGCTTGATGTTTCGAATCTTGTTATCGAAGCAACTTATAACAATGGTTATAAATGCGATATTGACGTGACCGAAGATATGATTTCCGGATTTGATTCTTCACAATTTAATTCCAATCAAGAAGTCAAAATCAACTTTGAAAACAAGACGACCAGTTATTTCATCTCAATTGTAACAGAAAATGCTTATCTGCTCGCTGACTTTTTCTCGTATGATAAGGACGGAAATCCCTATCAGGATCCGATTCTCAAACTGGGATATAAAGACTACGCCAGAAGTTTTTTTGAAATATATGAAGACAACACCTTCATTTGTTTATCCTTCACCAAAAATCAAATCTTTGAAATCAGTATAGTCTTTAGGGGTACATATCAACTGGATAATGAAACTATCATATTTTCCGACAATTATAATTTCCCAGGATTTCAAATCACAGCCACATTTAAAGATGGTAAGATTATTTATGAGATGGAAGCCCAGGGAAGTCAAATCGGCGATGTTACTTATCCGGATTACTTTATCAGGCTTACTTATATGCAAAAACAGGCAGTGGAAGGCTAAGCTTTTCACTGCTTTTTCTCGGAAAAAACTCGGAACAGTAGATATGACAAAAAAACCTAAAAATCTTTATATTTTTGCATTTTTTAATAAAATATTTCGAAATTACTGCCTTTTTTTGATGACTTTTAGTGTAAAAAATCTTTTTGCTTACCAAAACAATTAAACAATCTTCTTGGTTATATTATATCGTGATCTTATATTTAAATCGTTAAAAAGTTGCAAATCGTTAAATTGTTGTCATATCGTTAAATAGTTGCTAAATCGTTAAATTGTTGATATGAAAAGTAAGAAGAGACCAGCAAATAGCCTGAAATCTGACTACTACTAATCTCTTAAAAACTGGCGGATAGGAATTTTATCCCTTTCTGCCAAAGAAAAAAGGCCTGATAACTATGTATCAAACCTATGCATTCAATATGGCGGAGGAGAGGGGATTTGAACCCCTGCGCCGGGTTAGCGGCCTACTAGCTTTCCAAGCCAGCCCCTTCAGCCACTTGGGTACTCCTCCATAGCCTCTAATATTATACCAAATCACTTGCTAATTATCAACAATTATTTTCTCCATGTTTTTCAGTTTTTAAAAAAAATTTAATTTGTTTTGCTGGGAAATTGACAGCGGGAACAATAGTGATATAATATTTTTCTTGGAGGTTAAATCAAACATATGCTGACCACTAGAATGTTCACTGTGCCCGTTTATTACCGGAAGTTCAAATGCAAGGGCGGAGATTGCAGGAACAGTTGCTGCAAAGGCTGGGACGTCACGATGTCAACCGATGATTACTTCATCCTGCAAGGGATGGACTGTTCCAAGAAACTGCGGGAATTGCTTGACAGGCACATCCGCATCCTGCCTCATCCGACCCCTGACCGTTATGCGCTGATCGAAAAAACATTCGACGGCGACTGCCCCTTTCACATGACCAACGGCTACTGCATGCTGCATACGCAATGCGGAGAGAAGGTTTTGCCGAACATCTGCCACTACTTCCCCTAGGGCACCAAGAATAGATTACAAGTTCGAATGCGCCTGTTCAAACAGCTGCGAACGGGTGTTGGAACTGTTGTTTGCGGATGACAATCCGATTACCTTCGAAGAAATCCCTTTGTCGTTCAAATATCCACTGAATCTGAAAATCAAGAACGAAGAAGAAAAGCGCAGGTATGAAAACCTCCGCAGCATTTGCGATAAGGTCATAACCAACCGGACTTTGCCTCTGAAGAAGCGGCTGCTGATCCTCGGAAAAATCTTCCGGAACCTCGAAAACCTAAAGGGTAAAGAAGCGGAGTTAAACATGGAGGACTTCAGTGAAGCCTGCCAGGATTTTTCGTTCTTCGAAGACTTGCCTTTGTCCTTAAGCATCCAGAAGAAACTGGTGCAGCTTTACGCCGAAAGAAGCGGAAGCATACGGGAATATGCAGTAGAGGCCCTCCGTTATTTCAAAAGCGGAGAGGAAACGACCCGATACCTCGAGGCAAGCGCAAGGTTGGAAAAGCTGTTTCCGAACCTGGAAATCATGTTCGAAAAACTTCTTCATAATTACATGATTTATATGCAATTCCCTTTTTCCGACCCTTCCCATTCTTTGCTGGATGAGTTCGCTTCCCTTTGCGGTGTCTACCTTTTCGTGAATAATGTCATCCTCGGCTACATGGCGGAAAAAGATACGCTTGCGGATTTCATTGATGTCGCAGCCGCCCTCTTCCGTCTGATCAACCATTCCAACTTCCCAAATGAAGTCTACGCCTTCTTGAAGATGGAATACCTGACCGGAATTGCGGATTTGGAGAAAGTAATTTAAAAGCGTCGATAACAGCCGACGCTTTTTCATTTCTAAAACAAAAGAGCGCTTCCGTTTTTGAAGCGCTCATTCTTCTTCAGGTTTTTCTGGTTCATCCTTGATGGTAAGCAAAACCTCTTCGATTTTGTTGGAACAGACCTTGTTCACTTTCAAGATGAGGTTATCGTATTTGATCTCCTCTTTGAAATCCTTGTCAGGAATGTAACCCAGGATGTAGGTGATGAGTCCGCCCAAGGTGTCGAAGTTCTCGTCGGTCTCATCGATGTTGATTTTCAGGCGTTTGTTCAATTCCTGGATCTGGATTCCCCCATCCACGAGATAGGTCCGATCGTCCAACTTCTGGATGGATTTGTCCTCTTCGTCGTACTCATCGTAAATGTTTCCGACAATCTCTTCCACAAGATCCTCAATCGTGACGATGCCGACAAAGCCGCCGTATTCGTCAATCAGAATCGCCATTTGGTTGTTCGTCGCCTGCATCTTCTTGAACAGGACATCAATCTTGATGTGCTTCGGAACGAAGTAGGGCTTCCGGATCAGTTTTTCGACCGGGATGTTTTCAAAACCGTATTTGTTTGCGTATTTGAGAATGTCCTTGACATGGAGCACGCCGACGATGTTGTCGATGTCGTTCTTGAAGACCGGAAGTCTGGAAAAGCCTTCCGAGATGATCGTGTCCATCTGTTCGGTGAGGGGTTTGTCAATGTTGACCGCGAAGACGTCGGTGCGCGGGGTCATGATTTCATCCGCGCTCAGGTCGTCGAACTTGAAGATGCTTTCCAGCATCTCCTTCTCTTCCTCTTTGATCAGCCCTTCCACATGCCCCGTGACTATCAGCGATCTGATTTCATCCTCGGTCACCTTCTCCTCCTCGGTCTGCCTGTCCTGGCCGGCCAACTTGAAGAGGAGGTCGGTTGAACGCGTAAGCAGTCGCACGAAGGGATAGAAGAGAACCATCACGAAGCGAATCGCGCGTGCCGAACGGAGCGCAACCTTTTCCGGATTCTTCAAAGCGAGTTTTTTCGGATAAAGCTCGCCGAAAATCAGGTTGAGATAGGAGAGAATCAAGGTCACCAAAACCATCGCGACCGTTTCGCTCATCTTGACTCCAATCAAGGCAAACAAGCGCACGACATAAATTGAAATCTTCGAACCGGCGGTCGCACTGGAAAGGAATCCGGCCAAAGTAATGGCCACCTGAATAGTAGAAAGGAACCGCGTGGGTTCCGAAGTTAATTTCTTTAAGATTTCCGCTCTTTTGTCTCCGCTGTCAAGAACCCTTTTCAAACGGTTTTGGTTTACAGAAACCACAGCCATTTCAGCCGAAGCGAAAAAGGCGTTGATGGCGATTAATACTACGATAAGTATTAATGTTAAGATTAACCCGTAAGGGTCAGAGTCGCCGTCCACTATCTTTTACTCCTTTTTGGATTTATTATAATAATCAATGATCGCCTGCGTTCCCAAATCCGCAAAGCCCCGTTCCGCCATTTCCTGATACAAGTCGCGGACGGTCTTCAGCACTTTCAGTTCGATTCCTTTACTTTCGGATTCGGAAAGCGCGAGGTTCATGTCCTTGATAAAGTGTTTGATGAAGAAGCCGGGAGCCAGGTCGCCGTTCAAGGCGCGGGGAGCGTTGTTTTTCATCTGCCAGCTGCCGGCGCTGCCGCTCGCCCAGATGTCGACCAGGGCTTTCGGATCGAGTCCGTTCGCCCAGGCGTAAGCCACCGCTTCCGCAACCCCCGAAATCGCTCCCGCAATCGCGATTTGGTTCGCCAGTTTCGCATGCTGCCCGCTTCCGGGACCGCCGACATAGGCAATCGTCGTCCCCATCGCTTTCAACACAGGCAGAACTTTTTCATAGATATCCTGGTCCCCGCCCACGAATATCGTGAGTGTGCCGTTCCTCGCGCCGAGGTCGCCTCCGGTGACGGGGCAATCCAAACTATGTATGTTTCTCTCTTTCGCTTTCTGATGAATCTCTTGGGCCAAAGTCGGACTTGACGTGGTCATGTCGAGCAGAATGGTTCCCGGTTTCGCGTTGTTGATGATCTTGTCTTCATCGAAATAAACCTCCCTGACATCGGAGGGGAAACCGACGATCGTAATCACAATTTCGGAGTCTTGAACCAATTCTTTGATGGTTCCGTAAAGTTTAAAACCTTCGGAAACAAGGTCCCTGACTTTTTCCGGATGCCTCGCATAAATGAGGACTTCAAATCCGGCTTTCTTCAGGTTCCTGGCCATTGCTTTGCCCATCACGCCAAGGCCGATAAAACCAATGTTCATCTCTCAGCTACTCCTTTTGTTTCTTAATAAAAATGGTCGGGACGACAAGATTCGAACTTGCGACCTTTTGAACCCCATTCAAACGCGCTACCAAACTGCGCCACGTCCCGATTCACAACAAATTTTATTTGTTGTTGTTTTTGATTAATTTAGTTTCATTTTCAAATCCCACCGCGATCATGTCGCAGGTGTTCAAAAACAGCCCCGTTTCCACAACCCCGGGCAGGTTTTTCAGCCGGGACTCCACTCTCTGGAGATCGAAGTTTTCGCCGAGGTGGAGATCGGCGATGTAGTTGCCGTTGTCGGTCACATAGGGTTTGCCGCCAACTAACCTCAGCACCGGGTTCATCCCCAAAGTTTCCATCTTCTTAAGGAGGTGTTTGTGTCCGAAGGGGATGATTTCAACTGGCAGGGGGAACTTCCCGAGCGCGGGGACAAGTTTGCTTTCGTCCATAATCCAGATAACCTTTTTCGCAAGCCCCGCGACAATTTTTTCCCGAAGCAGCGCGCCGCCCCCGCCCTTTATGGCGTTGAAGTCGGGATCGATTTCATCGACGCCATCGATGACAAGATCAATCGCTTCCACTTCGTCAGGTTCAAAGAGCTGAATCCCCAGATCCCTGGCGTGCTTTTCCGTCTGCTCCGAGGTCGCGACGCATTTCAGGGCAAATCCGGACTTCACGAGTTCTCCGACCCTTTCAACGAGATAATAGGCCGTCGAACCGCTTCCCAAACCCAAAACCATTCCGTCTCCAATGAATTCTGCCGCTTTAAGCGCCGCGTTTTCTTTTTTGTTCATTGCGTCTCCTAATAACGGTCACATCACCCAGGTATTTATTATTATATACTAAATCAAACAAAATTTCAACTGGAAAAATGCAAATCTTGCTGATTTGCCCCGCTATTAAATGAAAAAGCCGTCAGCTTGAAGGCGACGGCTTTTTCAAGGGGGAGGGGTGTTTGAAATGATGGTTTATCGTTTCTGAAGATACCTCTTTGTATCTTCGTTTAAATTATAGCATAGCCTCTGGGGCAATGCAGGAAAAATGCTCACAAAATCATACATTTTCCCACATCATTCCATATTTTTTATAAGTTTTTTCCTATTTTTACCGTTTTTAAAAAGCGAGCTTACTCGCCCGCTTTTTTCGCTTTTTCGTAATAGGCCCTAAGCCTGTTCATTTTATAACGGTTGACTTTCGCGCAATTCGCGCATTCAGCTTTTCCCCTGTTCTTGATGAACCGGAAATAAAGGATCAAACCCATGGCCAGGACCACGCCTGCAAGTATGGCAATGTCTATCAGTTTCACGATATTCCTCCTATCACCAGACCCAGCAGATGAATAATTGTTGCAATCACCCAGGCCAGCCAGGTCTGATAAGCCACGGCTCTGAGCGTTTTTTTCGTGCTCCCGAACTCCTTGTTCATGGCGCTGATGGCGGCGAGACAGGGAGCGCTGAAGATGTTGAAGGCCATAAAGGCGTAGGCGCTCGCGGGAGTGAAAAACCCGAAGATTCCGTCCTTGGCGAAGATGAGCTCCCTGTTCACGTCACCGGAAAAACCGGCGATAATCGACATGGAGGAGACGACCTGTTCCTTCGCGACCAGGCCTTGGATCGCCGAGACGGTCGCACCCCAGGAAAACTCGCCGAGGATCGGATAGAAAAACCAGGAGAGAAGGTTTCCGATCGAGGCGAGGATGCTTTTGTCAATCGGCACTCCGTATTCGAATCTCCAGGAGAAGGAAAGCAGCACCCAGATGATCACCGAGCAAAAGAAGATGACCGTCCCCGCCCGTTTTACAAACCCCCAGGTCTTCTCCCAGACATCCCGGGCGACATAGCGCACATCGGGAACCCGGAACTCGGGAAGTTCCGAGACATAGGAAGAGTTCACGTCCTTGTAGAGGACTTTCTTGAGATTGATGGCGGAGATGATGATGACCAAAATCGCCAGGAAATAGAAGGAGGCGGTGACCAAGCCCATATATTTATCGAAGAAGTACCCGGCGAAAAGGGATATGATCGGAAGCCGGGCGCTGCAGGGAACAAAAGGAGTGAGCGTGATCAGCATTTCCCTTTCCTTGCTGTCCTCCACCGTCCTCGTGGCCATCACTCCGGGAACGGAGCAGCCAGAACCGACAATGAAAGGAATCAGGGCTTTTCCGCTTAAGCCGAAGCGCCGCAAGAGTTTATCCAGCAGGAAGGCAATCCGGGACATGTAACCGGTCGTCTCCAAAATGGAAATGCAGAGAAAAAGCATCAGCAATTGGGGAACGAAATTGAGGACGGAGCCGACGCCAGTAATCACGCCGTCGGTCAAGAGACTTATCGACCAATCCGAGGCGCCCCTTTCCGCAAGGCCAGTCGCGACGACTTCCTTGAACTGGTTGACTTTCGCATCGATCCATTCGACCGTCGTCCCGCCGACGACCCCCACCGACAGCAAATACACCAGCGTCATGATCACGACAAAGATGGGGATTCCGAGGTATTTGTTCAGAAACACTTTATCCAGTTTGTCCGATACCGAATTGCTTTTGGCGACATGCCTGAGGGCCTTCCGGATTGTCCCTTCAATCCATTCATACCGGAAATAAGCGATTCCTTCTTCCATGTCCATTTCATAGAACCGTTCCAGAGCTTTCACTTTTTGCTCTATGCTTTCATCCATCAAATCCCCAAACAGACGGTCCCGCTCCAACAGTTTCACGGCAATGAACCGCCCGTTCGCAAGCCCGATCTTGCTTTCTATCTCCCCGATTGTTTTTTCGACGTATGCAGGGTAGATTTTCAGCTTTGGATTGTCTTTGATGTTCTGCTTCTTCAAACAGGCAATCAATTCGTCGATGCCAGTTCCTCTAAAAGCAGAAATCTGGACGATGTCGATCTGCAGTTCCGCTTTGAGTTTCTCGACATCTATGAAGATCCCCTTTTTCAAAAGGATGTCCGACATGTTCAGGACCAAAAGCAATTTGGTATCCAATTCCAACAACTGGGTTGTCAGATAAAGGCTGCGTTCCAGGGAGGTGGCGTCGACGATGTTGATGATCAGATCCGGATTCTCTTCCAGCAGGAATTTCCTTGAAATCTCCTCTTCGGGAGTGTAAGGACTCAGGGAATAAATCCCGGGGAGATCGATCAGTTCGAAATCCGTTCCTTTGATGATTCCGGATTTCCTGTCAATGGTCACTCCCGGCCAGTTTCCGACTTTCTGGTTGGATCCCGTGAGGAGATTAAAGAGGGTCGTCTTGCCGCTGTTCTGGTTGCCGACCAAGGCGATTTTCATGCCAACACCTCTACTTCTATCTGCTCCATGCTCGATTTCCGCAAGCAGAGTTCATAGCCCCGAAGGGCGATGTCCACAGGATCGCCGAGAGGAGAAATCTTCTTGATTTCAAACTCCACCCCCCTGGTTATGCCCATGTCAAACAGGCGCCTCCGCAATGCCGGATTATCAACTTTTATATTCAAAACCCGGCCTCTTTGCCCCTTCCCTAAATCGCTCATCCGGCAAATTCTCCCGGCTTTCACTTTTCCTCTCAATTCCAAAAGCATACCGACCACTCTTTCTAGAAAAGTTAACCTTTGTTAATTATTTTAATACAATACGGGGCAAATGTCAACCAATAAAGTTAATTAAAGTTAACATTTGGAATATTCCGTAAAATGTGTTATAATAAAGCCAAGATAAAGGAGCGGACGATGATCACCTTTACAAAATCAATTGAGGATTATTTGGAAGCAATTTTAATCATTGAGAAACGCAACAAAAAAGTCAGGTCGGTGGAGATTGCGAAACTGTTGGGGGTCTCAAAACCCGGCGTCAACAAAGCCATGAACATCTTAAAAGACAATGACCTGATCGAAAAGGCAAGCTACGGGGAGATCACGCTCACCAGTAAAGGCCGGGAGATAGCCGCCAAAGTCTACGAAAAACATTTGTTGATCAAGGATTTTCTAATCAAACTCGGTGTTTCGGATGAAACCGCGGAGATGGATTGTTGTAAAATCGAGCATGTTTTGAGCGACGAAACATTGGAAAGAATCAAGACCTTCTTGCAAGACAGAGAGTAGTTAAAAATCGCACCAAATGAACTGAACCAATATATGTATACACACATATAAAAACCCGGCCTTTCAGTTTAAGCGGTTTTGAGGCATGACATCCTATATTCCATGGGGGTCATGCCTTTTAGTTTTTCTTCAGACCTTTCGTTGTTATACCAAATTATATAACCCCCTACCCTTTTCATCAACTCTTTTTCATCCCTTGGTATTTCCCTTTCCAAACAATCGCTTTTCAAACGGCTGAAAAATTCTCGCAGCAAGCATTGTCATAGACATTGCCTTTCCTTGAATGTGATACGGTCATTCCGTGGGACTCCAAATATGAGTTTGTATATTCTGCTGGTGTATTTAAAGCCCTAATCCGAATGCCTTATGCATGGCTTCCTTGTATCCCAACTTACATCGATGACTTGATAGATGGTGTTCATTCTTCCTTTTGAAGAGCAGCCTCTGGATTCAACAGAGAAGGCTTCAGGTCCGAATTTAAGGAACTGTTCCGTCAAAACTTTTTCTTGAGATTTGGACCGCTAACCAAAGTATTTCTCGACGTTGTCCTGACCTCCGTCCTTACCGTTGATGCATGCTTCAACGACTTCAAGTTTGAATACCGGCGAATAGGAATTGAATATCGTCCCTTTTTAATAAAAACCTCCTAAAGTAATTATACAACATATAAGCAGGTTTTTTTATATGTGTATACTTTAGGAGGTTCTATTCAAAAAAGGTGCTTTTTTCCATAAAGAAATAGGTAACAATAAAAACTATTCTTTATGAAAAAGCACCGTTTAAGGTGCGAAAAATGAGAAACGAAGTTTAAAGCCACACATTATCGCAAGTTCGGACAAGGGCTTCAAACCAAGCATCAAGTTCAGAATTAATAAATCAAAGCAATTGGCTTTTAAGTTCATTAAGCATTAAAAGGTTTTCCTGTTTATTTCCCTGATTTTTTGCCGGTTATTTAATACATATTTTTGGGCTTCCTCTTCCGTGTAATCATACGCCTTGACGAAAAAATCAGCGGTCGCTTTCTCCATATCCAGAACAAAATCTAATTCCTCGTTAGTGAGTTCGTCATCACTTTTCTCGGTGACCAATTTTGCATACCTGGACATGTCCTTTATGCTGTATTTGTGTTTTGGATGCTTACTGACATCAACATCAGCAAATCCTAAAACTTCCTCATTCATATCAATCCTCCAACTTGTATTTTCTGATCAACTCTTCAGCCACATTTTCATCCCATTCAACATGATTAGGATATTTCAATCCACGCACCTACGTGAGGTGCGACTG